>Ga0307514_10000368_pt1 | contig 102977 bp, 86 predicted proteins | sample 16_EM_MG_FD_203088 | JGI IMG/M metagenome (GOLD analysis project Ga0307514, IMG submission 203088) | Populus trichocarpa ectomycorrhiza microbial communities from riparian zone in the Pacific Northwest, United States - 16_EM | ecosystem: Host-associated > Plants > Roots > Unclassified | place... | reverse complement strand
AGATATTCGGTACGGAGCTAAGTCTCCGTCGCGATGTCAATATAAGGTTGGCGGTTACCCGGCGCTGGACACCTCACGTGACCATCCGGCAACCCTAACCACGCATACTTGACAACGCCGTTACACACAATTACCTGACTTACAGGACCAAATATTGATGACACTCTGTTGATGCTCATTTTCATGTTGAGGCAGAGAGTGTGTCACAATTTTATTTGCCTATGAAGGTGTCCAATACATTCATTATATATAACAACAGCCAAATCACTGTTTAATTACATGACTTACAAGGCCAAAAAATGTTGACATTTATTTTTAGAAGACTGTGGTGATGATATTGCTAGCATATATGCGAATGAAGGTGGCCGCAATGTTCATTATGCATCGCAGCAACCAAGTCTCTGATCCAATGCCTGACATACCAGACCAAATATCACAGATGCTCTGTTGCCACTCATTTTCAGAATGTGGCAGGGAACGTATCGCTTTCTGTTTAGCCAATATAGGCAGACTGTATATCATTTCGGACTTTCTACAACCATTTCCCACCCAGAGTACCCAAAATGCAAGAACAACAATCTTTGACACTCAGTTGAGTTTCAATTTCATGACGACACAGAGAGTGTATCTTTCTTTTGATAGACTATAAAGGTGTCCAATACATAAAAAAAATACAAAAATGTACCACAGTCAATATTTTTCGAATTAACAATACGATATCTGAATGCCACCATTCATACAAAAACCCAACAACCGGAATAACAGGTTGGAACAGAGTGGTGTAACCATAACCCACAACACCTACCAGTTATTGCATATGGGTACGGGTTTCGCCAGCCAATCAGCAGCATATCCAGTTATAGACTAGTCAGGAAAGAAAATAACTGTGTTTGTAGTCCGAACCTAGACTGTTGGCCAGTTCATCAGCAGAATGCATTTTAGTCCCTGGAAGTCTCCAGCAGTGTCTAATAGGATGTGGAGTGTAAACTTAGATGCGTCTATTACAGGAGAGTATTAGACTCTAGGAGAGTATTTCTGCTGGCATTCAGAGTAACTGGAATCTCTGATTACTGGTACAGGAGTACCATGGAAGCGATTATGAGATGTTTGAGAACACCTCAGAGCGCTGGAGTGAACTTTAGGTGCACCTGGGAGCATCTGGGAGCGGCGGTGACGAGCCTCCGAGTGCTGGTGACAAGTCTGGGAGCACTGGCCACAGCTCTGCGAGCGCAGGCGACAGGTCTGGGAGCACCTCGAATTACAGTAGAGCAATCTGGGCAAAACAACCTCTGCTTTGGGAACACTGCTGATGCGCCTGGAAATTATAGCTACTACATATTGTTCAACAATTTTTAAAACTCATGTATTCAGTTTGTATTCTCATCCATGTACCCAGATAGCTACCCATCTACACACAGTATATCAGGACAGGCTACATGTAGTTCTTGAGCACAAATCTAGGTGTGCCTAAATGGAATGATCAACTGAACCCAGAGATACACTCCAAGACCATAATTGAGCGAGTGTGGAGATGCACCTGGAGGCGGTAATTGAGCCAATTCGGAGATACTCTTGGAGGCCGTGATCGAGTTAACTCAGAGATGAACTGTGAGATCGCGACTGAGCTAGCTTGGAGATACCCTTGGAGGCCATCATCATGTGAACATGGAGGGCGTAATTAAGTGAATTTGGAGATACACATGGAGGCCTTGATCGAGGGAGTTTGAAGACCATACTCAACCGAGTTTGGAGATGCACTTGGTGGCCATACTCATCCGAACCTGGAGGCCGTAATCGTGCGAGTTTTGACGAGTTCCTACAGGCTGCCAATGGATGGTCCACCGCGAGCTGTGACTGTACTGATCACTTACTCAACTCGTGACCGAGGGAATGTAACAAGGTAACTTTACCCGTCAGCTCTCGTGGAGAGCGGGCTGATGGCAGTCAATCATGTAGGGAGGCAGGCTGGGAGCTGAAGCGAAATAGAGGGGTCAATACATAATCATGCGAATGAAGGGAAGACAATCAATCTTGGGTGGATGCTGTACTTGGTGTAAGCTGTGCTCAGTGTCAACTCATGATCAAGTCATGGAGAGATAGAGTGGGGTGACCATGATGTGAATTCGGCAATAATGACACAGTTGTGGACGAAAAAGAGAGGGATGGGGGATGATGATGAGAATGATGTGGAGAATACGAGCTGAGGAGAAATCAGGGGTACAACATACCTAATTGGGTTGGGAAGACCTTGTATTGGTGCTATTACATGCCAGATCAGGATTTGAACCTGCTGTATCTGTGATGGTCAATTGACTTCGACACAAAATTTTCTTAACATTCAGTTTCTCATGAAGATTTCTCCCATACACTCCAATGCCTCTCTTAATTGTCCTCAACTCGACAGTCACCTAAGAACACGAAGTTACGTCATTGCTGTCCATCTCTCGATGCCATAATCAAATGTCAACACCGAGTACAGCATACACCGCGTCCTGCATTAACCCATGATTGACTCTCTCCTCCTCCCAGCCAGTCTCTCATCTTTCAGCCGACCACGTTGTACCCAATTCTCAATGTTCTCACAATTACGAGTTAACCAATAAATTGAGTGCATCTCCTTCAGTCCTCCATCACAGCCTCCAACTATATCTCCAAACTCGCATGATTATGGCCTCCAAGTGCATACGATTACAGTCTGCAAGTGGATCTCCAAAGTCGCTCGATTACAGCCTTCAAGTTCATCATTTAAGAGTAACGGTGGGTGTATGGAAATACAGGGATAACGAAGGTGGATAGAGTAACAGGGAGTATATATTCAGGGAACCCCGAAGTAGATAGACATCATCTCATTTCCATCCCATATTTTCATACAATGATAATACACACTCTATCTGTCCCAATGTTTAATCTCCTCACTCGGTCCGAGATGTTGTGGATCCTCATCACTAGGTAGTATCATATCATCTCACTTGATCACTATGGTCCTCAAACCAGAACTACTCTTTCTCATGAACTCGGTTTGCATGTCGCGAGGGGTGCAGCGGGGTGTTAATAGTTGGCGCTCTGCATTCTTGCTCCATTGTTTCACCACAATGGCCTCCAAGTGGTATATCTCTAAGTTCTCTCAATTGGCCTGTCCTGCTAAGTTCTCCCAATGAGTGTATTCAGGTACTCCTGTAATTATGCTCGACTATCATCTGTGGCAAGCGTGACCATAGGTATATATATAGAGAGTGTTAACTAATGCATGCCATATTATGATGTAGCGAATCTTGTGACTATAACAAAGACGAATATGATATGATGAAATACCTTCTGCTTGTGTTAGAACCACTGCACTGAGAACACGGCACCAAGTCTCCTGCAGTGCAGCGCAGCACTTTCTGCTGCTCTCGAAGTCTCCTGCAGAGCTGCGCAGCATTCTCATCTGCTCTTGAAGTCTTCCACTGATCTGTGCTTAGGTCTGAGGAGCTTAAAAATTTGAGTATCCTATTAGTCAAATTTTGTTGCTTGTTGAATGTACCTTCATATCAGCAGGTGCTTTCAGAAGCATCTGAGAATGCTCTTCTAGAGTCTGAGAGCACATTGCTTATATTCAGGGGGGTCTGGGAGCATCTGGAAGTACATGGACCCACTTGTGAAGTCGCCCAGAGTGGATGGGAATATTCCGTGTTGCTTCCAGACTGATTTTCATGTTGCTGATGTTTCCCGGGCCCATTGGATCCAGTACCAAATCCCCCCTGAGCTGCGCAGAGGTTTCAGCTTCTCTGAAAGTCTCCTGCTGACCTGGGCAGATGTTACAGCAGCTCCAATATTCGACTATTGTATCAGTTATATCTGGTAGCATCCAGAATGCATCTCCATAACTCCAGGTGCTTTCGGGTGTACATGAGATTGCTCATAAAGAGTCTGGGAGCACTTTACATCACTCCACAGAATCTTGTGAGTATCTGGAAGTACTTAGGAGTACTGTTGAGATTAACTGCAATGTTTGGGAGGATTGCATAAAGCCTCCAGATCAACTTGCATGTGGTTATTGTTACTTAGCCTCAGTTCCACCCATTCACATTTGACCAGGTCCAAGGAGTTGGATGGATTATACTTAGTTTTCAAATACATGCAAAATTTTGACCATTTGATTACTATACTTATTTGGAAACCCCACATAGCCCAGACTGTAACGTTGCCATTGTTCTATAGCACTGCTTACTTACCCTAACAGAGGGTGCCAACCCAACTAATCGCTTGGACTATTCATCATATGTTGTTCCAAAGCAAACAGGATGGAGGTGACATCATCCAAGCTTACTTTGCACTCATACATTGGAAGGTTAGATGAGGTCACAGAGAAGCAAGAGTATCCAGATGGGCTATTGATTGGTTCTGGGAAGTGATGGTATCTGATGACGATGGGGTAGGTTCAGATGTATTGGGTACTCGTGTCAAATACACTTGGTTAATCATTAGTAGTTGAATAACGTGTTCACATGCTCTCAACTTCCTTTCAAGATGGCTTTTCTCTGTCTGGTGATTTTGGACTTGGTGCAGCAGTATGTCTTTCTCCAGCCAGAGCTGTGTGATATCAGTCTACTCAATTCCTTCCTGCTTTGACTGGCACTTGCCAAGCTGTCTCTCCACCTTTGCAGACTGACATTTCTCAATCACAAACTCTTCCTTCAACTTTTCAATTTTGTGCTGAGCCTATGCTAACTGCTTGCTCAGACCTTCTGGGAAGCGTACATTAGCCTTCAACTTCTTAATGTTAGCAGCCATGCCGTGGTTGTTGTTGGAAATCAAGGCAAATTTCTCGCCGTGTTCGAAACTCTCTGTGTGATTTGAGTAAATAATGTCCATTTGGACATCCTGCAGAGCCCTGAACTAGTGAAATGATTGGTCCGACCAGAGCCAGAGGCGATCATCAATGATCTTCATTGGTGTGTGACATAGTCAATGGTGTGAAGTTCTGTACATTGGACATGTACAGTGGCTGAGAGATTAAACATGCTACTTAACTACATGGACTCCACTTGGGTGAGTAGGTTGCTACAACAGACATCTTCCATAGGTTGTGGGTCCTGAGTATAATGGGGGTCATGAATAGCAGGAAGGTCTACCAAGTGCAACAATTCAGATGATGTGTTCTTGGGGGCAGCAGTTTACTGGTGCAAATATCAATCAAGTAAATGAAACATCTTGTATTCTGTGTGCTTAGGTTACAATGCGAGTTAGGATTGCAGAAGTCGAGTTATCTTACCATTCTGGGCACAATCTGTCTCTAAAAGTATTGAAGTTAATGTGACTGATGGTTAATGTGAGCACCAGGTCATGCTAACCTGCCAGCCGTCAGGCTTCGGATGCGAAAAACAGTTCGGTTCGGTTCCACAACCGTCCAAAAACCCGAACCACAGCGTCGTGGTGAGCCAAACCCTAACCCTTGCCTGTCAACCCGCAGGACTTGGTTCATTTGGCTACACCCATCGATTTCAATCTCCGGTTCTGTGTTTCGTGTGTTTCTATTTATGGTCACATTTGGATACCCTACTGCTAATCGCAAAATATTAACTTTCGCAAAACATTGTCCTTTTCAGATGAATCGGCCGCCGTTATCACTAAAAACAAGAGAGACACGATCCCTGCCCCATCCTGGACATAAGAGTCAATGGCGCGTGAATGATTTTTGGTCTTGCATCATGAGTAATCAAGGTGGCTATTGGATGCAAACAATCATAAATGAGGTATTGGCCACATTTCAAAGCAAAAGAGAAAGTGACATGCTCCCTGCCCCATTCTGAAAATGAACGTCAACGGAGCATTAACGATTTTTCGTCTTGTAAGTCAGGTAATTGAAAAGTGATTTGTCCTTTGTTGTGCATAAGCGATGTATTGGCCGCCTTTAAAGGCCAAAGAGAAAGCGACACACTCCCTACCCGATCTTGAAAATGAGCGTCAATGTTGCGTCAATGATAATTGGCCGTGCATGATGGTTGATCAAAGCACAAGATGGCCACTATTGTCTATATATGGTGTTTAAATGGGTTTTATAGGCTACAACGGTCCGGATCACTGGGTTGCAGTATTCAAAATGAAGTCAGTTGTGATTGTCAGGGAGGCTCTCGCGGGACCGCATCTTGGTTATCACCATATAAAGGCTGCCAAAACCTTGTTTGTAGATGTCTGGAAACATTTACCACCAAGATTACCCAAGATTCAAAATCAAAAATTGTTGTCACTCTGTTGACATTCATTGTCAAGACGGGGCAGGCAGAGAGAGTGTAGCATTCTCTCTTGCCCAAAAAGGCAGCCGATACAATAATTATAGATAACAATGACTAATTCACATTTTTATAACCTGACTTACAGGTCAAAATATCATTGATGCTCTATTGATGCTGATTTTGCCACAGGCGTATCCAAATTATGCAACCATTCACTTTGGCGTAGAACATCAATAACTGTGTTTTGGCAGTCGTTCTATCCTCTTCATGTATGTTCTCCTTTATCACCACATTGTTCTTTAATTGTGCATATAAATATATCCTTTAAAATATACTTTAAAGCGTCTGCTAATTGTAGATAATGATAATACTCAAAAATCCCATTCCTTTAAATCAATGCTTGTCTTCACCCTGAGATTTGCCCAAAAGGCTGTTGTTGTCTTCAAAATCAATGTCAGCGGTACTTCCACACAGCAGATAGTGTACTCAGCAAATCTTGAATAAAAGCTTTATCGAACTTGCTATCCTTGGCATATTCATTATGATTGAAAATCTGAGTGTTTGGAAGTGCAGAATGTATATACACACACCTGGATGGCATACCTTCCATTTCATAACTTTCATTTCCATCCATGTCACATGGTGGCGCAGGTGGCTTTCCGGGTGGAGATGGCGTTCCGGACGGAGGTGACCACATTCAGGTGGAGATGCACGAGTTTCTTTGCGCCTCCAGCGTGTCTGCAGATTCTTTACTGAACCATTTTAGCATGGAAGGCAGCTGGCCATATGATTTTTATAAACCATTGCCTGGTGTTATTCTATCGCAGCCTTCACCATTTTATGCCTAGAAACCTGAACTCCTCGCTTCTGCTCTTCTCGGACTACGCCATGAGGTTACATAAGTAGTTATTGCATTTCCCCTATTGTGGTTCGCAAAAATCCTCCTTTGGCCATTGTTGCCATATTAGAGGGAAGTTGTATGTCGCACTGTTCCAGGTACACCCGACCTCCTTGCCTCGCCATGATTGCAGACATGTTGAAAACCTACAAGAAATTAGTTGCTGCTTGGGAAAGGAAGATTCGGCTATTACCTCAATCATATACGACTCCATAGCCACCTCTAGAATCTTTAAAACCTGTTTTGTACACTCCGGGGGACATCTATCACGGAATTTATCAGTGAAACTCCCAGAGCTGACAACATCATGATATTGCATTTTGCGGACTGTCCGGATTCTACCAGAAGGTTTGCCATTGTGGGCAGCGATAAATTGGTCACGGAGCTCTCTACGTACACCAGCTATACATTATACTGTTAGTTGACCTCCTTCTACATTGAGATGGAGCTACTCACATCAGATTGCATGCTGCTGCCAATTATTGCTGGGTCTGGTTTTACATACTTATTTTAAATATGTGTCTTGGGCCCTATTTTTGGTGGCTGCAATTGCAGAATCGCAGTGAACTAACTGGTGTCTGTGTGACAGCTGTGTCTCGGCCAGGGGCACATTGGATGAAGCGCCCATCGTTCGGCTCGATTTGGTTTGAATCACACTAGGCTCAGGTGTTTGTGGAGCCATGACTTGAAGTTGTGCAAACGGTGAGGAAGATGATAACGTAAAGTGGAAAGTCCTGAGGAATATATAGTAAGCTACTGGTCAGAAGGGAATCAATGACTGTCAACTTGCACGTTCTACTCAACATATATCCTGCTGCGTATCGCTGCAAGTTGCAGGTGATTGTTGAGCTGATTGGGAGTACAGATTTCACTATGCCAAGAACTGTGATGTAACTTGCATCTTTTGTAGTTAGCACTATCAGTCATCGATCGAGCTTATGTCGATGTGACATGTCTCAATACACGATACAACAGACACACCTCCACATACGCCCGCACACACTCGACTACTCGAGCACACGCCACCGTCCAACAAGTTATGAGCCCTTGCCTTTAAAAAGAGCACCAACGATCAGCACATCCATTTTCGTTTGTCGAGTGGAGGTCAACATCTGCACGGAGAAGCATCTCCACAAGCTAAGCGATTACCTCCCACTCCCGCCGTGTTTCTGACGGCGGCTGCTGGACGTCACCCGCACAGTCGAAGAGACTACAATAAGTCACCATTGCGATATACGATCGTGCAGGATGAGTTTGACTACGATCACGATCACCAAGCTCAATGGCACGAACTATGCACAATGGGCTACCGAGATGGCCCTAGTTCTCGAACCGAAGCAACTGTATGGTATCATCAAAGCATACGACGACAAGCCGGAAGAGCCAGCAGCAAACGGGACCGCTACGGAGAAGGCCCCATTCAAAGACTGGATGAATCGCCATGGTGTTGCCAGATCGACTGTCCTGCTCGGCATGGAACCCAGGATACAAGCGAAATACACGGTCGTCGACGATGCGAAGACACATTGGGAAAAGCTAGCATCAGCCTACAAGTCAAAGCTGAAGCTCAACATCTTCGAGATTAGGGAAGACCTTTGGAGCATCAAGCTACAGGACTGCGGAGATGTCGACAATTACCCATCGCGGATTGATCGGAAAGTCCAGAATTACAATCTCTGTGCAGGACCGACAGCACCATCGACCACTGACACTGATGCCGATACGGACTCTGCAAAGACAATCGCCAAAATGAGTGAGCAGGAACACATCTTCTACCTCCTTCGCCAGATCCCAAGGAAGGACGAGTGGAAAGTCTTCCTGGAGCTCATGATGGACAAAAATGCCACGATGACCGCCACGCCCGATGAGATCATCACCATGCTCATCGAAAAGGAAGCTGCAATCAAGAGAGAGAAAGGGCTCGCTCCAGAAGCTCTGCTCTTTGCAAAGAAGGGTGGCAAAGGTGGTAGTGGTGGTTATGGCGGTAAAGCTGAAAAAGGCGGCAGAAGTGCAAGGAGGGATAAGAGAGATGACAAGAGAGATAATAAGGGAGACAACGATAGCAAAGAGAAGAATTTCCGGAAGTGCTTTCATTGCCAGCGGCGAGGGCACACCACCAAGAACTGCTTGAGCAAGCAACGCGGCGATCCTCCAAAGGCTGCCGACACTGCAGCAAAGCATCGACTGAGACTACTTCGACTCTCACCACTTCGATCAAGAACTATTGGATGGTGGCCAGCTCAAATGCTTCATCCAGTGATTAGTTCATCAATTGCGGATGCACGACTCACATCTCCGGCCGTCTATCAATGTTCATCACCTACACTGAATATCCTCCAAATACGAAGAAGGTCAAGGGATATAATGGGGTCACATCGTTGCATCCAGATATGGGAGTGTTAGGTTGACTTGCCAGCTGCCAGATGGAAGGACGGAAACGATCATACTCCAAGAAGTGGTGAATTTGCCGGTCTCGTTCAATCTCATCTCACAGTCTCAGATCATGGACAAGGACGTCAAAGTTGAACCTGTGAATCACTACGGTCTCAACCTCTACAATTGCCATGGCAAGTTGATTGCCACTGCACCTCTGGTCGATGGGCTATTCGTTCTGAATCGAGCTCCTGAATCAACCGAATACACCACTATCGACGACAGCTGCCTGCTGGCACTTAAGACCTCTGGGCATGCATCTCGGCATGATGCAGAGAAGCGGATGTTATGACACCGCCGCCTGGCACACGTCGTTCTAAAGGCCTTGGAGATCTTGCCGACAATCACCGACCGTCCGAAGATGACCGGGAAGTTCGATTGCGAGAGCTGCATCTAGTGCAAATTAGCTTCAAAGCCCTTTACTCCCATGACCTCCCGTGCCACTGAGCCACTGCAGCTCGTGCACTCAGACATATGCGGTCCCCTGGAAACAGCCATCGGAGGAGGTCAATGTATGCTGCTCTGCATCGACGATGCCACAAGGCATACGGATGAGTACATATTGAAGTATAAGTCGGAAGCCCTTGAGAAATTAAAAGAATGGAAGGCTCTTAGAGAAAAGGAGTCGGGCAAGCAAGTGAAGCGATTTCGTACAGATGGAGGCGGTGAGTATACTTCCAAGAAATTCGCAGAATACCTAAAATCAGAGGTCTGATAAAGGAAATGACTACGTCCTATTCACCTCAGTCTAATCCAGTCGTCAAACGGGCGAACCGCACGATCATGGAGCGCGTACGATTCATGCTGGACGATGCCGGACTTTCGAAGAAGTACTGGGCATTTGCAGTCTCAGTGGTGGTCTATCACAAGAACCGCACTCAGACACGATCCGTAGTCGGCAAGACTCCGGACGAGGCCTGGCATGGGCCGAAGCCATCGTTGAAGCATCTCCGTGTGTTCGGATGCTTGGGTTTCGTCCATGTTCCGAAAGAGAAATGGAAGAAGCTGGATTACAGAGCAACTCCCGGCATATTTGTTGGGTACAGCATATCGACTACACAGTACTTCGTATACGATCCATTGGCCGAGACGCTTCACCGCTCCAGAGATGTGGTATTCAGAGAAGGAAAGCAGTACACAGCACTGAATGCTGCCGATGAAGCAATCTTGAATGAGCACTTCTACAGAGATGTCATCGAAGAACCCATACCCAAACCCACAGAGGAGCAACCAACCGAACGTCAAACAAAGGAGCCATTGGAAAATGATTCACCTCCGGATCCTCCGAAGCCGAAGAAGAAGTCACGAGAAGTGTCTGGCCTTGAGACGACATTTGGAGATGCATCGAAGCCGCCAGCCGAAGGCAGTCGCCGAAACCACGATGGGAAGATTCCGTTGGCAGAGTCTGCACAATTGGCTCTTGAAGATGAGGAATGTGAGGATATAATTCCCATCTACGCTACAGCTGCGATCTCCGACGATCATGAGGATGTGATCGATCCAAAGTCTTATATAGCAGCAACCGAGTCTCCACTCACCGACAAATGGGATACGGCCCTGAAAGAAGAGTAAGATGCAATTGGTCAGCATCAAGTCTTTGGAGAGTTCGTGGAGCTTCCAGAAGGGAGAAATGCTTTGCCAAGTCACTGGGTATACAAGATCAAGCGCGATGGAGCAGGCAATATGCAACGGTTCAAGGCCAGGCTACTCTGTGGAGGAAATCACCAAATCGAAGGCATCGACTACCAGGCTACGTATGCAGTGACTCCTCGCTTGGGCCACATTTGGCTGGCACTCGCCATCGCCGCCAAGTAAGATCTCGAGATCCATCAAATGGACATCTGCACGGCTTTCTTGGGAGTTGACTTGGAAGAAGAGATCTGTATGCACCCACCGCAGGAATACTTTCGTTTGCTCCAAAATGGGGGCCGATTCAACGATCCAAGAGTTACAAAGACTTTGTGGAAGATGGTACTCCGCTTGAGAAAGTCTCTTTGTGGCCTGAAACAGTCTTCGCACGTTTGGTATGGCACTTTTAAGGACTTCGTGATCTCGATTGGGGTCGTGGCATCACGTGTCGACGGAGGACTGGTCGTGCTGCATGCTAAGGATCAAGACATAGTCGTTGCCACAGTCGTTCTGTACGTCGATGATCTCCTCATCATTGCTAATGAGGGCTTGATTGGGCAGATCAAGAATCAGATGAAGAAGAGGTTCCAGATGCATGATCTCGGGAGTGTCTGCTTCTATCTCGGCATGAATATCGAACGCAATCGGGAGCATCACACAATCGACATCCATCAGCACAGCTACATTTGGACGATCTTGGCGAAGTTCAGAATGGATGAGTCCATACCAGTCGCCACACCAATGGCGATGAAGCTTCACAAGAGGAAGCCCAACGAAGAAGCCTACGATCCGACCACATACCAATCGATGATCGGAAGACTGATGTACGCGATGACCGCCATTCGACCCGATATCGCATATGCCATCGGAGTTCTCAGCCGGTACAATCACAACCCGAGCAATGAGCAAATGATAGCTTTCAAGCGCATGTTTTGGTACCTCGACGGCACGAAGGACTGGCGACTGCCTTTTGGAGAAGCACTCGGAGGAGGACTCGGAGGAGAAGCAGAAGGTGCACTGAGATGTTATGTCGATTTGGACTATGCTGGATGTCCAGATGACGATAAATCGAAAAGTGGACTGGTCTTCACCTTCGGAGGAGCGGTCAACTTGCGATCGAGAAGACAGAAGTCCACTACCCAGTCCACGACCGATGCCGAATACTATGCCTTTGGAGTAGGCTGCATAAGACTCACACCGATCTCGCATCTCTTGAACGAGCTCGGCATCCCAACTATCCCTCATGTGTTCTCTGATTCACAGTCACTGATCGCGAGCATCAAGAACAGAATCTACCGCGGAACTGCAGTTGCACACATTGCGACCCAGTACTATCTTGCGGCAGATATGGCTACCGATGGAGAGATCAAATTGAGCTACGTACCGACTGCTGAGATGATCGCTGACTGCTTCACAAAGCCACTGCCGAAGACCGCCTTTTTGAAGCAGAGTGCTGCGATGGGAATGATCGGAGTTGGACTCGGAAATGGACTCGGAAATGCTATCGGAATTGGAACTGGAAAAGGCATTGGGAATGCCGTCGGAAAGAAAATTCATTGGGTACGTTTGTTTCGAGGAGATCCACGATGTTTGATTGGCTCCTCTTCTCTTTAGTTTACTGTTTTTGTTTCAAACAGACATGATAGCCGTCCTGGAGGAGTGTTGAGCTGATTGGGAGTACAGATATCACTATGGCAAGGACTAAGATGTAACTTGCCTCGTTTGTAGTTAGCACCATTAGTCATCGATCGACCTTATGTCGATGCAACATGTCTCGTTACACGATACAAAATACAACCCTTCACATCTGCCCACGCACACTTGAATACTCGAGCACACGCCACCGTACAACAGTGATTCCAATGGTTCCGCGATCTGCAGCAAGTCAGTTCGATGATGTTTGTTTGTTTGGTTGCAGGAATACATGGTAGTGAACGACAGCTGATATCTCATGTTTGATAGATATAGACAGGAAATTCTACGACAGCAAGGTCGTCTGGTGATGTTTGTTTCAACACATAGCCAGGATCTTACATGAAGCACACGCTAACTATCCAGTCATAACGTACGATTAGCGTTACTATTCTGACTGAAATGACAGTCAAAACGCAGATATTGCTTTGTTCAAGTTGATCAAATGTACAAACCTTGATATAGAAGACTCAGCCTGCCTCCATATGCTCCATACCGTGCAACATCCAACATCTCGCCCAACAACAAGGTCAACACGATACAATGGTCAATGCTCCGAAATACAACTTTTCTCCACTTCCAGCGGTCAATTACCGCAAATCGACAAGGAAGTCCACACGTCGACTTCATCAAGCAAATGAAGGCAAAAGCGGGTTGGAGGCAGAAAGGGTCCGAGCGGTGGGAGCATTGTGCAGCTGACTGTCTCAAAAGAAGCTTTGGGCAGAGAAAACACAGGAAACGCACATTTCAAGCAATGAAGAGAAGGAGAAACAGATGAAGGATTATATGGAGAGAGAGACCGCTGTGGCAAGCAAGCGAGTTCAAGACGCAGAGACAGCAATTATACAAGAGCTGAAAGATATGACTACCAATGACAACTTGGGGGCAACAACCGAACAACCCAAAACAAGGCTTCAAGAGGTGTTGAATGCTTTCGGAGACAGTCTGAGTGATTTTGCAAGTTCCGATGATGAACAGAATGGGGAAAACAAGGAAGATGATGGAAATAATACAGAGCACGGCAAGCGGAGTGATGATGATAAACCTGGCTGGGTGATTGGCAAAATCTCCAAAACAGTACAGCACCACATGGAGAGTTTTTGGCAGAAGCAGATTAGGCTTGACGAATTGACCCAACCGGGTTGGGGAGATGCCGTTGACTACTTTCGTGAGAGAGATATGAAGTATCGGACTGCCGCATTTCAGGTTCCGGCAGTTGTCAAGCTTGAACTAGACTTGTCTGCAGCTACACCATCCCCGACAACATTTGGAGAGCATATGCAGACTCTTCATATCGTCCGAGGACAATCGCAAATGCTGGCAGTCACTTCTCAACCAGGAAGTGGTCAAATGAGGCTGGGTTTGAAAAAACCACAGTCACATAAATTCATACGGGTTCTTTCGCCCGACGTGGTGACCTATTCGATGCCGATTCAGGATGCAAAGCATGTTGAACCCGTTAGCTGTTACCCCTGCATGAAGCATCCCTAGTTAATTACGATATAGATATTGGATACGGACAACGATATGGTGACAGCTTCCACGTTGCGAGAAGTATAGATAGCCAAATTGTTTGTTTTCAAGACCTATCTCTTGGAAAAGCAATTTGTGTACCTACTTTGCTGCATGTCAGCTTTTTCTGGTTTCAGTGACCAAATTGTGAGATTTGATAATTTATCAGTATGTGAGCCAAGGTCGTACAGGCCATGAGAATGTTCAAGACTTCAAATCTGCTCGATAGATGGCCAGCAAACTGATATCGTCTTGCCTACTACAGTTACATTAGAAAGCAAAACCTGCAATACAGATAAAGTTGACTAATAAAATTTGATTCAGTGATGTCATACCAGTCATAGAATGAGACGTCAGTGCACAGTATGAACCCGGATGAATGGCAGCAGTCATGCACCAGTAGGTCATGCAGCTAACTGCTCAACTCTCCGCTCAGACCTGCTGTACATGGTCCAGATTTCGAATATTGCTTATGGTACATCATGGAAATCAAGGGAAATGAGCTGAAAAAAAAAAGTTGGGAAGTCAGGCTGCATATATCTAAAATTAGTTGATGGATCTGAATCCCATAACATACCAGCTGAAAGTGCTTAAACGAAACGGACCTCCGTCATATATTGGACTGATGACATCCAGAGTGGTGGCTCAGAAGCTGAGAGCCCTCAATGCTTGTGCATAGCAATGGTTCTACCTAGAAACTTTGTATTGGATGTCAACAATGACTCTATGCCTTTCAAGCAAAATGATTATGTAACAAATGACTGGTGATATTTCTCTCAGGTGAGCGTCAACGGAGCGTCAACAATTATAGTATGATCTTTTCGGCATTAAAAGGGTTGCATAGTCACATGAATCCAAAGAGGAGTATATGGCTGGATTTCGACGTAAAAAGACAAGCGATATACTCATTGCCGCTTCCTAGAATTGAGTGTCAACGAAGCATCACTGATTTCTGGTTTTGCATCTTTGACAATGACTGGGCTGCGCGACAGCATTGAGCTATATTGACAGTATTGGCGCCCTTTATGGGCACAACAGCCAACGACCATATTGCTACCACCTCCTAAAAATGAGTGTCAACAGAGCATCAACAATTTTTGGTCTTGTATCATGGATAATTCAAGGGCTGTGCAACGGCATACTCCCCTAATCATAATATTTGCCGCCTTGCTAATCCAAAATGATAGTGACAATATTGCTACTACCTCCTACAAATGAGCGTCAACTGAGCATCAACGATTTGTGGGCTTGCATCTTGGATATTCAGACTGCAATGCAACAGCGTTGACCGATAATCACACTATCGGCTGCATTGATGGGCAACAATCCCAGTGATGATATCGCAACTGTCTTGTCTTTGTATGTCCTTGTATTCAGCTTAACAAATATGCATGCGATGTCTCACAGGTCTGACTTTTTTCTTGCTTGTAGCTATAAAGTCAATATTTAAGAACCAGCATTCTACCTGACTATAACGTGTGCTGTGACAGTTACCCAGCTCAAATTACCCAGAGTTCAATTTCCTGCGATGTCAGGTACAAAATCTCTAAATACCTTCTCGCAAGAGGTTGTGATATCCTCACAAAATGACAATGTCTTTATTCGTGATTTAAGCGACCATACTTTACAAATCATCTTCAATGCTTGGTGGGCTTCAATGAATGTAGGCTCAAAGTGGCTTATTAGTTGGAATAATTCTAGACATGCGCCTTGATGGCGATTCTATTTACACTGCTGAATTGAGGAGACTGGCAGCCCCAGCATCATCTGTATCATTTGTCATCAAGTTCTTCGCCATTCATCAGAACATGGGTCTAGCTCAATGGGCACACACTTGCTGGCAAAAGCGTGCATCACAATGTTAAACAAATTAACAGTGTCAGAAGTAATGGAATTGACTAGTTCAATGGTCGATGAAACCGTGTTGGCCATACTCAAGCGGCAAGGAAGTCGAGGTATTCTGATTATAAGTTCGCAATGGAAATTCAAATTTACCAATCAAGTTTAAGTATACTTACTGAATTGACAGACAAAACGCTCTAAACTGACAGCAAAGGACTTTCAAATGGCCGAATTTCAGCAAGACACCTGGAATCGCTACCTCATGTTAGGTGTTGTTTCGGCTAATTTTCCATGCAATGCAATATCAAACCTTGACCTATGACGGTCATACAATGCATTATGAAACAAGTTGGTGTTACCGTCAGCCACCACTCAGAGCAATATTTGCCGGAGGGATAACACAGTGATAGTGGATGCAATTAAGAAGCAATTGGCGTCAAGAAACAAAGTTAGTTTAGCATTAGATCAGTGGACATCAATGAACAAAGTGGCAATATCATCGGTCATAGCTTGTGATATGGATCGAAATTGGGCATTGTGAGACGCACAACTCGCATTCGACGAGGTTGATAACCTGTTCTTTCCCTATATCAAATGCTAATTATGATTACAAGGTCATGGGTCAACATAATGGAGCAAGGCTAGGCGCAGATTTGATGGAAGTTCATAATCGTTTTGAGCTTACTGATGGCCGTGTAGTTGAAATTACAACAGATAACGCTTCCTCAAATTACTTGATGACTCGAAGACGACAATCTACCGTTCAGGCCTCCCGAATCGAGTGGACCGCATTGAGAAACCACATACCATGCATGGCGCACTTCTTTCAGCTTGCTTTGGGTGCATTCATGAGTAGTCTGGGTGGAAAAAGATGCACCAAGTCTTGGGAAGCCCATGAGTGCAATCAGCAATTTGGAGAGAATGAAAGCACAGACACTGGGAAGAGTCAAAGACTTCAAAAAGAGGGCAATGCTAGAATCAACAAGGTGTCAGCCAATGGATCAGGTTAAGCAAAGATAATTGAGAAAGTACATATTTCAACATATTTTGAAAGTACAGAAACTGACCTTCATATAGCAGAAAATGTTTGCTGTATTGATTACGCTGACACCTGGTCATTGAAACAAGTTCATTGAATGTCAAAAAGCCAATGTCCAGATTGCAGAACTACCCAGTATGGATGTGAAGACACGCTGAAACTCAACAGTAGAGTTGCTAGAGTGCGCCTACCAATTCCTTGAATTCACATGTGAGTGGCATAAAAACCCAAAATTCAGCGATTACCGGCCACTCTTCACAACACAGGACGCGTGGACTTTTCTCAAGTATGTCATGGAGGTTTTGCGGCTATTCCAGTACTGGACTCTGTGAATGTCGAAACGGCATACCATTACTCTGCATCACATCATCACTGTCTACAATGACATGTGTGATGACATGGATGGCATGATGCAAACTATGGCCAAGAAGAAGACACAATCGAAGGAAGATATATTCTTTGCCGTGCAGTTTGCATGGCAAAACCTGTCCAAATATTATACTGAAGTGACTCCAACAGCTGGTGTGATCCTCCTTTCGGCACATATGCTTGATCCTTTCTGGATGTTGCGATCGTTTAGGAACTGTGACAAGGCAACGGATATTAAGCCTGAAGACGAGACTTCTTATACTACCCAATACACAGAGGCCTTACTGATGTATGTGGAGAACAAATATTGTGCTAAACATAAATGTTTGCCGGTCACTAAACCCAAAAACATACCGAACAACAATCTCATGTTCTCCACAATGCCTTCTAGGTCTGCTCAATCTTGTTATGATCAATATGATTTGTGCAGTGATGATGAAGAATACTTGATGCCTAACAATGTGGCTGAAACAACACCCAGATGAAGCGATCGTGCAGCACACCTATTGTCAGCCACAAGGCTGTATTTGAATTCACCTCCTGGATTACCACAGAACTGGGGGCAAATACATCCGGATCTTGATGATTACCACTCTGACCCAATGTAGATTGCTAGTACATTTTGGTTACCGGAAATCACTGACTGGTGGAGGCAGCAAGCAGAAACGCACTCAAAGTACGCCGATATCTCCAATGTGGCATGCAATATATTCCCTTTCACACCTCACGGTGTCGGAGTGGAGCCCAGTTTTTCCCTTGGGTGAGATGTGATCGGATGGAGGCAGTCAGAAACTACAGGGGAGACTGTTCACGAAAAAGTCGTAGTAAGGCTGTTCTCTCGAGCCTATATCAGATTACTTGCTGGCAAAGACCAAGCATTTGATCCAAGCAGCACTGATAACCACATGGAGCTAAAGAGAGAGGCGGAGGAAAAGATGTTGCACCGAATACCCATGGTCCACAACTTTTTGGTGATGTGGCAGTGTAGCCAGAAGCTAGGAGCTACACAGAAGGAATCTTGCTCTCAAAATAAACAAATGACAGCTGTAGGATACATTTCAGATACTGAAGATATCGTCAAAGCATCCTGGTCAAACTTTGAACAGAATGGTGCGGCTGAATTTAAATTGTTGGAAAAATCACCTGTGCCACCAGCATTGTCTGCACATGACCTCCCTGGAGGACGAACAAAAGTATTGAATGTCAGCCGAATCATACGAAACAACTGCCATCCTGCCGAAAGTGATCAGGAGAGCTCACCTGAAAGCATTTCAGATACCCAAAATTAGCTTAACTTGAATGGGGAATTGGATAATCCAAATGACTGCAATGACAACTGGGAGGCAGACAATGAATCAGATAATGAACTGGACAACCGCAGTGACAATTCAGAAACTCTGGAGCAGCGGATTGTGAGTTCTGTACTGAATGTTCCCAGATTCATTCGGCCTATATGACTGGCAAAGAAGAATGTTGAAAAGGCATTGATGATAGTCAGTATAATGGAAACGAGATGAAATAAGATAATCAAGACAAAGTAGGACAGAATGCGTCAATGTATTATCAACATGTTCATTATGTAGTTTGACTGAGAATTTTATTCTGAGAAATATTATGGAAGATTAATGACCGCTTCCGTGAGAATATTGATCAATATACAAAGCTATAGCGGACAATATATATTATTTGGCAAGATATATACGTTTTAACCGGATGAGAGTAACTAATGCTGGACTATTACTGGGCTCGGCTTTGCCATAGAGCCAAGTCCTAATCACGTTGAAAGGCATCCACAAAGTTCAAATATTTATGATTGCAATTATTAATGGCAGCAGATCTTGAATAGACTGTACATTACAATAAGCGTCAATGGAGGGTCAACAATTTTTGGTCTTGTAAGTATGGTAATTGAATGGTAATGTGGTTGGTGCTATTCATAATCAACTCGCTGGTATCCTTTCTTTGCCAAAGAGTAAACGACCTGATCACTGCCCCATTCAGGAAATGAGCGTCAATGGAGAGTCAACCATTTTTGGCAGTACATCTTGGGTAACCAAAGTGGCGATTGGTTGCAGCCATTTACAAACGAGGTATTGGCTGCCTTCTAAGTCAAAAGTTGTAGTATCAGGCTCCCTGCCCCATCCTGAAAATGAGCATCAATCGAGCATCGATGATTTTTAGTCTTGTGATCATGGTAATTGAAAAGTGACCTGATCGCTGCTATCCATAACCAACATACTGGCAGCCTTTCTTGCCAAACCAGTTTACAACATGGTCACTGCCCCATTCTGAAAATGAGTGTTAACAGAGCATCAACGATTTTTGTATGTGAATCATGGGTAACGTAAGTGGCGATTGGTTGCAGCAATTCATAAACGAGGTATTCGCTGCCTTCTAAGTTAAAAAATGTAGTATCAGGCTCCCTACCCAATCTTGAAAATTAGCGTCAACCGAGCGTCAACAATTTTTAGTCTTGTAATTATGGTAATTGAAAAGTTACCTGGTTGCTGCTATCGAAAACCAACGTACTGGCAGCCCTTCTTGGCAAAACAGTATACGACACAGTCACTACCCCATTCTAAAAATGAGCATCAACGGCGCATCAACGATTTTTGGCTGTACATTGTGTGCAACCTAGGTGGTGATAGGTTGCAGCCATTCATGAACGACGTATTGGCTGCCTTGTGAGTTAAAAATGATACCGACATGCTCCCTGTCCCGTCCTGAATATGTACCTCAATATAGTGTCAACGATTTTTGGTGTTGGATCTTGGGTAATCTAAGTGTCACAATGTGGTAATTATGCATATACAATATTATGGCAGCTTTTTGATTTGAAACAGTGCATGACACATACGTTACCCCATCATGCAACTGAGCATCAACGGAACATCAACAATATTTAATCTTGCATATTGGCCAATCAAGGCTTTGTGCGGATAAATGAGCGCATAACAGAACTATTGACTGCCTCTATAGCCAAAAATACAACATATAACAGGAAAAACACATATTCCAAAATAATCAATGTTGCAGATTGCACAACATGGAAAAAGAGATTATTGGCTGTCGAATACCTAATTTCAATAATATACAATTATCAAACTACAAAAACCAGATCATTATATAAATCTACAGATGAACCCGCTGGGCAACCAGCTGACAACCCACCTAATTCAGACGGGTTGGGAGATGTCCATCGAACCATGCCCGAATTGACAGTTCCGGTGTATTGACAACCTGGACCGCCAATTTGGCAACAGTTCAGTTCGGACCCCGACTCGGACCAGAAGTGACGCTGTCGAACCATTGCTAACAATACTGATGGTTATGCAAACCTTACAATTGAACGAGCGTATTTCCGTCTGTCGCACCAAGCCACACCTTAATCTGAACACAATCGTCCTCCTACATAGACATTATGAAAACTGCTATCTAATACAGTCAAAGTGTCCCCCGGTCATTGCTGCATACTGAATTGGCCACCAAGTGAAGCCTTATTCAGTGTCATCAGTGCAAATCCATCCAGCATCATGCCGTGAGAAAACAAGATAGTAATCAATGGAGTATGGAAGTGATATGTGATCTGGAATACCTCAAAAGTACGAGAAAGTATACTGAAGTTAGCAGAGATCTTCCGCAGAATGAACATCTGATATCTCCCATTTTGTTGTCACACACTAAAGCATTTCACTGTACCTTTGATCTGTGAAACTCAGTGTGAGGAACAAAAATCTGAATCACAAATGACATGTAACTGTGTCGAACAAACTTAAATTTGACAACTATAGTACTCAATCACTACTCACCTTTGTACAGTTCATGATATAAATATATATTTAAGTGATATGATATGATATCCCCAGGTATCCAACAAGAACAGTATTTAACTTCAAGATTCGCACAACTAGAGATTTTACAAATCCAATGTGTAAGTACAACCTGTGACGTCATTCAATCGATGGCCTGTTAGATGACCAGCAACAGTGACTCCTTCCCATTAAGGTCTGTGTCGATACTGAATTCATCTTCTCAGGTTCCACCCATCAGTCAGCAATCATTGCTGCTGTACGCATCTTATGTGTCAATCAGTTCTAGATTATCATTGAGCAGCCATACAGCTAGCAGATATCTGACACATGCATTATGTTGAATCCACCTTGATTATCAGCTGCTCAGACGTTCCAGGGTAGCTATAAGTTACAATCACTTATACTGATAGTGCTAATCACAGTTGTACATGATAAAGTAGATAATAGATTATTGCAGTTGATGACACATGATACATGATTTTCTCCAGGTATGATTCTCAATACATCGTGAGCATCAGTTATGTGTGGAATTTGATATATGCATCATAGGTAATAATTAATACCGCGCATATGGTATCCCCATTACACACCTCACCAGCATTTGTTGGCATGGGATGCTCATGTAAAAGTGATAAGCTAACCTAAGTTTGTTCATTCTCAAATACATATCTCTGAGCCACTACTCCAGCAAATACACTATAACCCACTGAAGGATTACTGAAATTTGTCTAAATCAATACTATGACCATTATTTCAACCTATTCAATATGAGTGTTAGCAGCGGTTCCAGACTTTCATTGTGCATCCAGGTCCGGCTCAGTACCGAACTGTTCCCCAATTGGTGGTCTGGGTCATAGATATATCCCATTCACCATATTGGGTAAGGTTCGAAGAAAGTCTACCAACCAGTCTGAACTGGGTGGGTTATCAGTGGGTTGTCCAGCGGGTCCATCTGTAGATTCATTTAATGTCTCTGCTAATGCTGTTTGACAATAGTACATAACCAATATCATGTACGTGACATCCAGTAATGATTTTTTGCATCTTGTTGAGTCTGCAATATCAATTATTTTGGAATTCGAGGTTTTCCTGTAATATTTTATATTTTTGCCTATCAAGGCAGTCAATAGTTTTATCAGGAGCTCAAATATCAATGGAATGCCTTTCTTACCCACTATAGCAGATTGAAAATCATGGACACTCCATTGATGCTAATGATCATGATGGGGTAATGAAGATATCATACACTATTTTGCATGAAAATGCCACTATTACTACGTATATGACTTTCTGCCACAATGTGACACTTAGATCAGTCAAGTTGCAAGACCAAAAATCATTAACGCTCGATTGACACTCAATTTCAGGATGAGGCAGGGAGCGTATTGCTGTTGATTTTGCCTCTAAAGGCAGCCAATACATTATTTATAAATAGCTACAGCCAGTCGCCACTGATATTACGCAAGACACATAACCAAAATTGTTGAGGGTTCATTGATGCTCATTTTCACAATGTGGCCGTAACCCTGTCTGACTGTTTTTTACCTAACAAGGCTCTCAATACGTCAGTTATGCATAACAGCAATCAAATCGCTTTTCAATGACCTTACTTACAAGACCAAAAACTGTTGAAGCTCTGTTGACACTTATTTTCAGGAGTTAGTAGCAATGTCATCAATAAAGTTTTTGCCAGCATAGGCAGCCAGTACAGTGATTATGAATAACAATGACCAGATCATCTTCCAATTAGCTGACTTCCAAGACCAAAAATCGTTCACACTCTGTTGACACTCAATTTGCCATGGGCGTATCTGCAATATGCAATCATTTCATTTGACATAGTTAATTGGTAATGGTGTTTTGGCAGCCTTTCTATAATTTTCATGTACTCACTGCTTAATCACTGCATTGTTCTTTACTAACACATACATATATATCCTTTATAATATACTTTCAAGTGTCCACTAATTGTAGATAATAATACACTCAAAATCCTGTTCCTGTTAGTCAATGCTGGTCTTCACTTTCAGCTTCACTCAATAGGCTGCTGTTGTCTCCAACATCGATGTTGGCACCATTACCATGCAGCACATAGTGTACAAATCAGTTGTTATTCCTTCATCAGTCAGGAAATCTGGAATGAAATGACCATCGAGCTTCCGATCCTTGCCAAATACATCATGATTGAAATACGGAGCGTTCCGAAGAGGAATATATATACACACATATCTTGGTGGCGCATCTTCATTTTCGGATATTTCATGTCCCTCCTTATTACCAGGTCGCAGAGGTGGTGCACGTGACATTCCGGGCAGAGATGGTGTCAGTTTAGATGGAGGTGCACACATGCCTTTACATCTCCAGCATGTCTGCGGATTCTTTACTATGCCATTTTGGCAAGAACGGCAGCCGTCTGTTTGATTTTTATGAACCATAGCTGGGTGTCTTTCTATTGCAGCCTTTATGTTTTTATGCTCTGAAAACACAACACCCCACTTCTTCTGTTCTGGCTGTACCCAACCTGCTTATCTTGCCATAGTAGCTGACATGTTGAAAACCTACATGAAATCAGTTGTGGCTTCTAAATGTGAGATTGGGTATTACCTCAACCATACACGCTTCAGTAACCTTCTCTCAGGAAATTAAAGCCTGTTTCATCCACTCTGTGGGACGCTTATCACGAAACTCATCCACAAATATACCTGGGCTAACAACGTCTTGATGATCTATTTCGCAGAACGTGTGGCCACATGCCTTGGTCGACTATAGACGTGTCCCATTTCAACGAACGATGATTTGGTTACATAGCTCTCTATGTTTGCCAGCTGAAGAGTATATTGTTAGTTGCTGGCCGTCTACCCTGATATAGATTCACACACATCCAACGGCATACTCCTTCTTATTCCTACTGCTTCCGGTTTTATGTATGATATGTGAATGGGTGTCCTAGGTCATAATTGTGGTGACTGCATTGGCAGCATCGTGGTGGACTCAATGGTGTCTGCATTTTTATTGTGTCTCAGTGGGTGGCACATTGGTGGAAGCATTTGTTGTTCCAGTAGATTCGGATCTACTCACACACTGCAGAGGTGTTTATTGAGCCATCATTTGCACTTGTGGAAGAGGTGAAGAAGATGTTAACTAAATGAAGTGGGAAGTCCTGAGGAATATATAGTCAGCTTCAAGTCAAAATGGAATGAGTAATAACCAACTTGCACCATCTACTCTAAACATATGATGCTGCACATAGCAGCATACTGCAGGGGTTCCAACAGTCTCACAATGTGCAGTAAGTTGGTCCGATGTTGACTGTTTTGTTAGTGTAATAGATTGAGGTAAATGACAGCCAAAATAGCATGTCTGACATATATAAAAAGGACATTCTACAACAGAAAGGATGTCATGTGATAATGGTATCAACACATCTGCCGGATCATACATGAAATACAAGTCAAAAATCGAGTCATGCTATACCGTTAGCATTGATAATCCTAATAAAGTGATGGTCAAAATACAAATTGTGTCTTGTTCAAGTTGATTAAGTGTACCAACCTTGACTTAAAAGACACATCTTGCCTCCATTTGGTCCATATCTTGCAACATCCAACATCTTGCCAATCGACAAAGTCAACAGACAATATAATGGTCAATGCTCTGAAATAGAACATATCACTACTTCCAGCAGGCAAATATAGCAAATCAACAAACCAATCCACCTGACAACATAATCAAACAAATGAAGGCAAGAGCAGATTAGAGGCATGAAGGGTACAAGCCTTAGGAGCATTGCACACCGTGTGATCCAAAAATAGCTTGCAGCGGTGAAATCATGTAAAAGGAATCATTGAAGGCATGAGGAGAATGAGAAATGGATCCAGGATTATGTGGCTAGCAAGACTGCTCTGGGACGAAAGCAAGTTGAACACACAGAGACACCAATTCAACATGAGTGGGATGATATCAGATGGGCTGAAATCATGGGATTAACACGTAGAAAGCCCAAAAGAACGTTCGAGGAGATGCTGAATACTGTTGGAGAATATTTGAGCGATCTTATAATTTCCGATGATTCTGAGGACTTGGGAGATAAAGATGATAACAAAGATGACTCAGAATTGGGCAAGCTGAGCGATGATAATTAACCTGGCTGGGTGTTGGGCACAATGACTGACATAGTTCAGCACCACATGGAGAGGTTCCGGCAAATGCTGATAAGGTTTGACGAACTGACCCAACCAGGATGGGGCAACGCAGATCGCAACCACTGCAGGAGAGAGATGACATACGGTAGAGCCGAACAGAAGGTTCAGGCAGTTGTTTAGCTGCAAACAAACATGATTGTAGCTGCACCTGCAACAACAACAAACACTTCCAGTGCTAATGGAGTCTCCAGTTATAGTCACCAGAAAATCGCAAATGCCCATAGGGACTTTGCGACCAAGTTGTAGTAATATGTGGCTACATTCCTCGAAACCACAGTGCAAAGTACACGGACCACTTCACCTGCCCTACATGGTGCCAGATTTGTCATTTATTAAAGAAATCGAAGCCGGTGCAGCACAGTAGCTTTTGCCACTACATATAATCTCCCTAGCTAACTACCAGACAGGAATCGGATGCAGACAAAGAAATTGTAACAGCTCCTTTGTCACCAGACAAATGGATGGGCAAATTGTAATAATTGATGACAAATCCCTTCAAAAAGTAAAGAATATTCCTATTTTATTATGTGTCAGCTTTTCCATGATTTCAGTGACCAAATTGTGAGACATGATAATTCATCTGTGCATATGCAAGGGTTAGTGTTAGCAATGGGTCCAGTTTTGGACCCGGCCGGTTTTATAGATCTGCATGGCAACGGCCTTACCCCATCAAAAATCGACGGTTTTTTAAGCGAACCATCACTTTAAGGCCACAAATATTGATCAGAGAGCTTAGTGTTTGGTATGTAAACTATGCAGCTCAGCGCGGCGCATCTTTTGGCCGTCTCTGATTTTCGATATCTTTAAATCTCAGCAAGCGGTAGCCCAAAAACCTCGTTTTTCGGGCCAAAATGACAATAAATTCAAAGCAGCTTGCTGAGTATTGAAGATATCAACAATCGGAGACCACCAAAAGATGCACCGTCTGAAGCTCTATATTTCATGTACCAAACACTAAATTATCGGATGAATATTCAAGGACTTAATTGAGGGAACCGTTTAGCACAAACCCGGACCAAACCACCTGGGGCCGGGGTTTCTTAGAACTGCTCTAGTACAAATGGTCCGAAAACGGAACCGTTGCTAACACTAGCAAGGGTCATATTGGCCATGGAAATATTGTACACCCCAAATCGAATTAATAGAGGACAAACAAACTTGATGTCACCCTGCCAGTTCCGGTCAAGTAAGACAGCAACATCTAAATCAGTCGCCAAATTGACTCAAAAAATTGAAGTCAGTGATGTCATACAATTCATAGAAGGAGTAGTCAATGAGCAATGCAAACCCAGCTGAATGACAACTTTCATGCTGCATTCAGCCATGCATCCAACTGCATAACTGGCTGCTCAGACCTGGTGCACATAGTCGAGATGTTGAGAATTGGTGAGTGTAGTTCACAGAAATCGAACAGGAGGAGCTGGATGACGAAAAGTAAAAATGTTGGGGAATACTAATCACACTCTATTCAATTGATCAACATGCCGTAATTGCTGGCTGAAAGCACTGCAATTTAACAGGGCTGTGTCATCTATCACTTAGGGAGGGTTTGTAATGGTAGATCAGAAAATAAGAGGCAATAAAGCTTTTGAATGCAAATGAATGTTCGTAGAACCGATATATCGGCTGCCAATAACGACTATATCAACTTTGGCATACAATTGTTTACCGTAAAATGACTGTTAGGATGTGTTTATGGTCAGCGTCAATGGAGTGTCAACAATTTGCAGTCTTACACTATCAGCAATCTCTGGGCTGTATGGTTATATTCTTCCGCAGTGAAAGTATTGGTGATCTTTATAGGCAAAAAGCAATGCGGCTTGCTTGTTTCCCCGCGCCAGAGATGAGCGTCAACAGAGCATCAACTATTTCTGTTCATGCATCATGGATCATCGAAAGACTTTCCAATGATCCTAACTCATAATCAATATACTGGCCACCTTTCACAGCAAAAATGCTACGATTGTAATCAGATTAGCTTCTAAAAATACGTATCAATGGAGTGTCAACAATTATGGGTCTTTCATCATGAATTATACAAGCGCTGTGCAACAGCATTCACTTATAAGCAAAATATTTACCGCCTTTTCAAGCATAAATGATAGCCACACCATTGCTACTATCTCTTAAAAATGGGCATCAACAGAATGTCAATAAATTTGGATCTTGCGTCTTCCCTTATCCAAGTGCTGTGCAACAAGATTGACCCATTATCAAAGTATTGGCCGCCTTTATGGGGAAAAATGCAAGTAACTATATCGTATCCGCCTTCTGAATATGAGTGTCAATGGAGCGTCAACAGTTTTTGTGGGGGCTTTGTCAGCTACACAACAATCAACTGCATTCCATCATTCTCAAATCATGTTTTCAACTGTCAGTCTATTCAGTATGTAGTTGTGTATAACTTCGCAAATATGCATGCACTGTCCCATTGGTCCGACATTTTCCTAAAATGTTTGTTTTGCAATTTGTAAAACCACTTAATCATAAACGTCAATGGAGCATCAACAATTTTTAGTCTTGCGACTTGTACAATTCACGGGCTGCACAACAGTATTAACCCATGATCAATCAATCCGCTACCTGTATGTATATACATGAATGGGATGATATCGCTACTGGCTTCTAATAATGAGTATCAGTGGATCTTCAACAGCATCTATGAGTCCTGAGTATGCTACGCAGCATTGAACTACGTTGCGTCCTTCATGAAGTGAGCTTCTAACAGTCAGTCGATTTCCGATATTGTTGTATAAAACTTCACAAATATGCATGGAATGTCTCATGGATCTGACTTTTTTCTGAATGATGGTGATGATATCGCTACCACCTCCTAAAAATGGCCCGTCAACCAAGTGTCAATAATTTTTAGTCTTGCTACTTTGACAGTTCACGGGTTGGGAAACTGTGCTAATCCATACTCAATGTATCAGCCACCTTTATGGGTAAAAATGCAACTAACAATATCACTACCGGCTCCAAAAAACAAGCCTCAATGCAGCGTCAACTGTGGTTGTACGGGCCCAGTATACCACACAGCAATGAACAGCTCGGCTTCCTTCCGAAATGCAGGTCGTAACAGTCAGTCTTTGCAATATGTCTTTGTATACAACATCACATACATGCATGCCATATCACGAAGATTTGACTTTTTTCTTGCTCATAACTCTAGAGTCAATATTTGGGAAGCCGAGTTGTACTATCCAATCACCGATCTTTTCACAGTCTCTGAAGTTGATTTAGACTGTTCTCAAATTTCTAGCTACATGTCAGATTACGATTCTTTAATTACTTCATTGCTAGAAGTTCTAATATCTTCCCAACATGAATGTGTCTTTATTCGTGATTTCAGCAACCTTACTTTACAAATTATATTCAACAGTTGGTGGTTGTTCATGAGTGTGGGCTCGAAGTGTCCTGTTACTTCGAATAATCCTAGACATGTGCTTTCATGGCGATTGAATTTGCATTGTGGAAAGAAGGAGACTGGCATCCCTGGCATCATGTGTATCATTTCTCATCAAGTTCTTCACTATTAATCAGAACATGGGACACACTCAATGGGGCAACGTTTGCTGGCAAAATCACACATCACAAAGCTAAATAAATTACCAGAGTCAGAAGTCACTGCATTGACTACTTCCACAATTGATGAAACAGCTTTGGTCATACTGAAGAGACAATGAAGTCAAGAAATTACACTAGCAAGTTCACAAAGGAAGTTCACATTCGACATATGAATGTTATCAATATTGACTTCATTCAGAGATAAAACACTCCAAACTGGTATCTTAGAACTGTGTAAGTGTTGAATTTCACCAAGATACCTCGAATTGCTACCTTATGTGATGATTTGTTATGGCTTATATTCATTGGACTGCTATATCAAATCTATACCTATGGCAGTCGTATAATGCATCATGGAGTGACCTGGAACTACTGTCCACCAGTACGCTCGGCAACATTTGCCTGATGGAATACTCACTGACAGTGGATGTAAATAAGAAGCGGTTCCCATCAAGAATTAAAGTTAGTTTAGCTTTGGACAGGTGGACATCAACGAACAAACTAACCATTACATCTGTCATTGCTTACTATATTGATCAAAGTTGGGCATTGTGTAAAGTACAACTCGCTTTCGATATGGTCGATTGGCTATTCTATTCCTATTTTGACAGCTAAATATGAATCATACGTCAAGCATCAATATACTGGAGCAAGGCCAACCATATATTTGAAGGAAGTTCCGGATCGTTTTGAGCTTGCCAACTGTCGTTTGCTTCGAATTTCATCTGATAATACTTCCAGCAACAAGTGAATGACAGGGGAGCTACAATCAATCCTTCAGAACTCCAGAATCCAGTCGCCTGGGTGCAGAAACCACATACAAAAATCACACACATTATTCAGGATGCTTTGGGTGGATTCATGAGCAGTCTTGAGACAAATGACCGCACAAAGTCTTCAGAAGCCCATGAGGGAGATAAGTGATTTGGAGAAAATGAAAGCACTAACAATTGGAAGGTTCAAAGCCACCGGAAATAGGGCAATGCTAGCATCAACAAGGTGTCGGCTATGAGACCAGGTTTAGTAAAGATAATTGAAAAAGAACGTAATTCAAAATATTGTGACTATTCTGAAACTGATCTGGATATAGCTGCAAAAGCTTGCTGTATTTATTACACTGACACCTGGCCGTCAAAACGAGTTCCTTGACTGCCAAAAACGCACAAGACAAATGGCAGTACTACCAATTATGGATGTGAAGACATGGTGGAAATTAACACAGGAGTTGTTTGATCAAGCCGACCGATTATGAGAATCTACCTGCAAATGGCTTAAACATCCGAAATACAGTGAGTACTGGCCACTCATCACAACACAAGACAAATGGACCAGTGTCAAGTACATCATGGACATTTTAAGGCCATTCATATACTGGACCCTGTGGATGTCGAAACAGCATACGTTTACACAGCATCACCTTAATACAGTGTAAAATATCATGTTCGATCATATGGACCACAATATGCAAGCTTTAACAAACTAGAGGACTGAGTGGAAGGAAGACATATACTTCGCCGTGAAGTTAGCATGCTGGAAGCTGTCCAAATATAATGCAGAAGTTACTTCAACAACTAGTATGCTTCTCATTTCAGCACATATCCGCGATCAATTCCAGAAGTTGCAATCATCCAGGAATTGGAACAATGGAATGGATATTCATCCTAAGGATCAGACTTCCTATACTATTTAACACCAAGAGGCCGTTCTGAAGTGTATGGAGAATGAAAACTGTACCAACTGTCAACTATTATCTGTCATTGAACTCTAAAGAATAGCAAGCAACAATTACTTCCCTGGCGCAATGGCTGCTGGATCTGGTCAATCATCTTCTGATCCAGATGGGTTGTCCAGCAATGATGAAGAATACTAAATGCCTAAAAAGATGGCTGAAACAATACCCAGGTGCAGCAATCGCGCAGCATACTTAGTGACAGCCTCTAGGCTCTATATGAAATCGTCTCCAGAATCTCTAAAGAACTAGGTCCAAGTGAATCCGAATCTAAATGATTACCACTATGACCTTATGGAGATTAGCAGTACATTTTCGATACTGGATTTCACTGACTGGTTGTGCCAACAAGAGGAGAGGCACTCCATGTACGCCTATCTCTCCAATGTGGTACATGATATGTTCTCTATCATTCCAAATGGTGTCTGAGTGGATGCCAGTATTTCCATTGGGTGAGATCATATTGATTGGAGGCAGTCAAAACCCACACACAAGACCTTTCACAAAATGTCGTACTAACACAGTTTGCTTGAGGCAATATTGTACTATTGGCAGGGGATAACTCGGTACTGGATATGAAGGAAACTGAAAACGGCTTCGATATCAAGAGAGAGGTGGAGGACAGAAACTTCCGCACAATGGCCAAAGTCCATAACTTTCTGGAGATGTGGTAGTGCAGCCAAGACATATATACTACATAGAAGGAATCCCGTGCTCAAACCAAGCAAATGGCAGCCGTTGGTTACATTCCAGATTCATAGGAGATCGATAAAGGATACTGGTCATACTTTCAACATGATGGTCCAGCTGCATTAAAACTGTCCGAAAGCTCAATTTTGCCACCCATTGTGTCTGCAAAGAATCTTTCTGGAGCACAAACTGAAGAATCAAATATCTGCCAAATCAGACGAATAGACCGTCCTCCAGCCGAAAGTGATGAGGATGGTGCACCTGAAAGCATTTCCGCCACCGAGAATTGGCTTAACTGGAATGGTGACTTGGGTAATCCAATTGGAGGCAAAATAACTGGGTGCCAGACGATGAATCTGATTTAGAGCAGGACAATGGTATTGAGAATCCAGAAAGCCCAGAGAAGCGGAATGTGAGTGCCACACCAAATGTTTCTGGATTGATTTGGCCAACATAGAGGTCAAACAGAAATACTGGAAAGGTGTTTGTGAACGTTAATGCAATCGAAACAATCAGGAATATGGGACACAAGAACACTTGGGTTAGTATGAGTCAACATGTTTCACCAGGTTCTATATGTTTTTTGACCAAGAATGTGACATGGAGAATCATTATAGAAGAATAGTGTGCAGTCACATGTGAATATAGGTTGATAAACGGAAGTGTAGCGGGCGAAATGTATCATACAGTAACATATATAAGTTTCAATCAAATGAGAGTAAGCAATGCAACAAGATTACTGGGTACGGCGTTGCCAAAGGGCTAAATCTCAATCAGGTTGAAAGGAGACAAGTATGTTCAAATAATGACACATACAATGATCGATGGCAGCAGCATTTGCCTAGGCAATAGAATAAAATAATCATGAATGGAGGGTCAATGATTTCTGGTCTGTTAAGTCTGGTAAATACCATGTGAGGTGGGCATTTTTATACAAAATTCATTCATTCGCAGCGTGAATAAGCAAACGAGTAACTGACATGCTCCAAGCCTGATCCTGATTGTAAGCCCCAATGAAGAGTCAATTATTTTTGGTGGCTAATCTCTGTGGTGCTTGATCGTAGACATTTATACACACAGTATTGGCAGCCTTTATAGGCAGATAAGCAAGAGGTATTCCCCTGACAGCTTCCCAGATATTAACAACTTAATCTGTATCAAAACATGCAACTCAGTGTTCATAAGTATTTGAGTCTATAAAACCAGTCAAAACATCATATATAGACAATTACCACCACATTGGACTTTGGTTAACCATAATGCAAGGCAACAAATTCTCGACACTCTGATGACGCTAATATCCACAATGGGGCAGGCAGTGTGTTGCGTTCTCCATTGTCTATCGAGATGGCCAATGCTTTGATTATGTCTAACAACAACCAAATCCCACTGTAACTACCTGACTTACCAGACCAAATATTGTTGATGCTCTGTTGACACTCATTTTCAAGATGGGGCAGGGAGTGTATCACTGCTTCTTTTGCCTATAAATACAGCCAATACCTCGATTATGTATGACACCAACCAAGTTGCAATTCAATTACCTGACTTACCAGACATAAAATCATTGACATCCCATTGAGAATCATGTTTAGTAGTGTTACCAACGTTTCCGGGTTACCTGGCTGTGGTCCGGGTTTGGAACTGGACCGGATAGTCCAGTCCGGGTTGTTACCCAGAAAACAGGGGTACCCACCTGGTACGGGGACGGGTTCGAACCGGACCGCAGTTCTATTTTACGGTTCCTACCACTTTGCGTACCATTAAGTATTTGAGTTTTGATGGTATCATGACATGGTCAATACGTAAATTGTACAGCTTTAGCCGCTCTTTCCCCTCCTGCATTCAAATTTGCTATCCAACTGATATTCGTTGAATGGTTGTGAAATAATGGCTGAATTAAAGCGAAATTGGCGGGTTTTCAATCACAACTCAATGAATACTTGTCGGATCGCAATTTCGAAAGCGGGAGGTCAAAGCGGGACTAAAACTACACAATCTACGTATTGATCATGTTGTGATATGATCAGAACTGAAATACTTAATTGAAGCAAGAAATGTTGACTTTTGAGGAGCGGGTTTTGTGTGGAAACCAGGTGGAACAGTTCGGTTCCGGGTTGGAACCGGACCCGGAACCGACCTGGGAATTTGGACCCGTTGCCAACACTAATGTTTAGAAGACTGAAGAGATGTCATCGCTCTTGTTTTTACTTATATCGGCTGACAAAACTTTCATTATACATTAGAGTAACCAAGTCTCTGATTCTAAACCAGACTTACGAGACCAAACATTGTTGACACTCTGTTGACGCTCATTTTCAGAATGGTGCAGGGAGCATGTTGCTTTCTCTTGGGACAATCAAGGTGGCCTATACCTCATTTGTGAATGTCTGCAACCAATGGCCACTCAGATTACCCAAGACCCAGCACAAATAATCGTTCGTACTCCATTGACTCTCATTTTCAGAATTGGGAAGGGCGCATGGGTCTCAATTTCTAAAATATCAAGGCTGTGAAACCATTGAATAAGGACAATGACATACCAAAGTTATTATGTTGCGATTAACAGTAGGATATCTGAGTGTACCAATGAATAGACAAATCCAATACTCTGAACTGGAGAATGGAATCATTCAATGTACCCAAACCCAGCAAACCCCGCTGGTAAACAGATCTGGATCTGCGTTTGGCCTGCCAAGAAGCTGAGGACCGTGTTTGTGAACTGGTCTGGAACCAAACCAAGCTGTTTATACAGTCCAAACCCGGAAAACTGGCAGGTTACCCTGTCACTTTGCTAACACTAATAACAGCTCACTGGAAACAGGTTTGATGCTGTATTGGTAACAAGAAATTGTTTGCAAATATCCAAGTGCATGCTCACAATCAACAACACCACCCAATGTTGATACTGCAAGCTCTATTTGCAGATGGCATTTTAGTGACCACAGGCAAGAATGACCTGCCATTTCAATTTGACTTCAGTTGGTACACCTCAATGGCCCTCTATATATTATTCATATTATATGCATACTCTACCCAAAGGTACTGGATCCAGTACACTTACCACTCAAGATAGTACTAACAAAGAAACCATACATGTGCAGAGCTCTACTCTAACATCGAGCTCAAATCAAACTTAGAGATAGAATCATAGGGAGGCTGTTGGAGTGCACTTTGAAGGAGAGACAGTGTATGGTACTGCAAGTGTATTGTATAACAAACGTTGCAAGTACTGCAAACAATGGAATCCAGGAAATCTATTTTGTTTTGTTGATGACATTCAATGGACTGCAAGATTTTGCCTGCAAATGATTCCGCTACCACATTAACATGTGAGGTGTCGACAGGTGAACCTCGAAATCTACATGGTCTACTTGCCAGATATGCTGCAAAAGAACTCCTCTGAATTCAGTCTGAGCTCAGCAATGATAGTCGCATTCAATGTGATTCCCATCAACTTTGAGTATTGTACTGCAGGAATTATTTGAAATTTGTACAGTTCCTGTAAGCCCATCTCCAATTAACAGTATACTGTGATGTAAAACAAGTGAATCTCAATGCCTTGCAGAGTAATCTAATATCAAGTCAAGTACACACTCAGGATTGATGGTGGGACATCAGCAAAATGTATTTTAGTTACTGGATACCTCCAGGAGAGTCTGAGAGGATATGGAGTGTAAACTTAGATGCGTCAATTTCAGGAGAGTATTAGACCCTAGGAGGGCATTCCGGCTGGCTGCCAGAGTAACTGGGATCTCTGAAGACAGCTACAGAAGTACCATCAGAGTGATTGTGATAAGTTTGGAAATACCTCAGAGTACAAGACAGATTTCTGGTTGCACCTAGGAGCAATTGGGAGGGCAGACGGCATGCCTGGGAGAGCCGACAACAAGCCTGGGAGTGCTGACTGCAATCCTGGGAGCGCTGACGACAAGCCTGGGAGCCGTGGCAACAACTCTGTTTGCACCTCAACTCACAGTACAGCACTCTCGGAAAAACAACATCTTCCTTGGGAACGCTGCTGGTGCGCCTGGAAATCATAGCTATTACTTATTGTTGAACAATTTTTAAAACTCATGTGTTCAGTTTGTATTCTCGTCTGTGTATCTACATAGCTACCCATCAACACAGGGTAGATCTGGAATGGCTGCAGCCAGTGTTTGGGAGCAATAAGACATGTGCCTGAAAATGTCGATCGAGTGAACTGAGAGATTTACTCAGAGGATGTGATCAAGCGAGGTTTGGAAACGACTGTGGAGGACATTATCATGTGAACTTGCAGGCCGCAATGGTGCCAGTTTGGAGAGGCACTTGACGGCCGTGATTGTGCGAGTTTGGCGATATGCACTTCGAGGCCGTAACTTAGAGGCCATGCTCAAAGGAGTTTGAAAATATCCACTTGGAGGCCATAATCGAGCGAGATTGAAGATGCACTTGGAGACCAGAATCAGGCAAGTTGGGAGATGCACTCAGAGGCAATGATCATGCGAACTTGCAGCCCGTAATCACGGGAGTCTGGAGATACACCTGGAGGAAATGATGGAGTGAGTCTGGAGAGTCACTAGTAGACTGTGATTGAGGGAGTTTAGAGATATGTACTTGGAGGCTTTAATCGAGCGAGTTTGGAGATGCACTTGGCGGCCATGATTTTGCAAACTTGTAGGCGGTAATCGAGCGAGACTGGGGATACACATGGTGGCCATGATCGAGCAACTGTGCAGTCGCACTTGGAGGCCGGGGTTGAGCATGATTGGACGAGTACTTCATGGCAATCCATTGACAGCATGCTGGCTGCTGAGACTCTATTCATCTGGTAGTTAACTCCACCTTTGAGCTCTGATGGAGAGATGGCTGATGGCGGTCGAGCGTATAGAGAGGCATGCCGGATGCTGAAGCTACATTCAGGAGTAAACTCGTAATCATGAGTCTGAAAGGAAGGCAAATAATCTTGGGTGGATACTGTACTGGGTGTATGCTGTACTGGGTGTATGTTGTACTGGGTATATGCTGTACTGGGTGTATGCTGTACTGGGTGTATGCTGTACTGGATGTATGCTGTACAGGGTGTATGCTGTACATGGTGTATGTTGTACTTGGTGTATGCTGTACTCGGTGTATGTTGTACTTGGTGTATGCTGTACTTGGTGTATGCTGTACTTGGTGTATGCTGTACTCAGTGTATGCTGTACTCGGTGTATGCTGAACTTGATGTATGCTGTACTCGGTGGATGCTGTACTCGGTGTATGCTGTACTGGGTGTCAACTCATGCTCATGGCATGCAGAGATTGGGAGGGATGACTGTACTTTGTGTTCTGCGATGATGGTAGAGTTGCGGACAAGAAATGAAAAGATTCAGGATGAAAATGAGTACGTTGTGAAAGATACAAGCAGATATGAGACGTCAGGGGTATGACTTGTCTGATTGGGTTTGGAAGACCTCATATCGGGGTGATTACACACCAGATCGGGAATCCTGCCTTTCATATCAGGGAAGGTAAATTGACTTCCACTCGAAATTTTGTTAAGTCCCAGTTCCTCATAAGTATTTGACACATCTCCGCTCATCTCTCGCTTTCTCGTCCTCATTTCTACTGTCACCTAAGAACAGAAAGTTAAGTCAGTCTTCTCTGTCTCTCCATACCATGATCATGAGTTAACGCTGAGTACAGTATACACAGAGTACTGCATTATCCCAAGATCAACAGTCTTCCGCTCCCTGCCAGTCACCTATATCTCAGCTCTCTGCAGACAATGTTGTACACAATTCTCTACATTCCCACATTTACAAGTTAACCATTGCATAGAGTCTTAGCTTCAGTCGCACCTTGCTCCTGAACAACTGCCTCCAGATCGATCACCTCCCAGTGCTCCTCCAATCTTGCTCTATCATGGCCGCCCGGTGCATCCCCAAAGTCACTTGATTACGGCCTCCAACTGGATCTCCAAACTCACTCCATCACAGCATCGAAGTATATCTCCAATCTCGCTTGATTACAGCTTCCCATTTCGCACAGTCATGCCCTCCAGGTGTATCTCGAATCTCGCTCGATCATGGCCTCAGTGTTCGTCTCCAAATTCACTCGATAATGGCTTCCAAGTGTATCCACACTCAAACTATTACGGCTTCCAACTGTATCTCCAAACTCACCCAATCATGATGTGGTGAAATGGTGGAGCTAGAAGGCAGACACCCCATCATCAACATTCCGCCGCACCTCGCATTTCATCAGAACGCAATTCCTGAGACAGTGTAGTTTACACTCAAGGAGCGTAGGAAGAGAGTGAGATGTTATCAAGGGATATCCGGCCACGATGAACCACACAAATTGATTGGATCTATGAATTGTTCGCCACAGTTCATGAGACCAAGAGCTGTGAAAGATGGCATGTGTATTTCATATAATGCAATGATGTCTATCGACACTGGGGTCTCCCAAATGTATATTCCCTTTCACTAAGTCCATCTCTGTTATCCTTGTATCTCCATATGTATATATAGAGAGACTTAGACAATTCGTTCCATAATGTGATGTAGCAAATCTTGTGACTGAAACAAAGATGAACATGATAAACAAAATGTCTTGAGATTGTAAAACCCTCAGAACCACTGCTCCCTATGAACAACTGCTCCCTAAAAACCACTGCTCCATAAGAACCGCTGCTGTATGAATATGGAACCAAGTCCCCCGCAGACCTTGCGCACAGCTCTCAGCTGCTCTCGAAGTCTCCTGCAGACCTGGGGAGAGCTCTCAGTAGCTCCAAAATTTGACAATTCTAGTAGTCAAATCTTGTAGCATCCTGAATCCACCTCCATCACTGCAGGTGCTCTCAGGAGCACGTGAGAATGCTCTTGCTGAGTCCGAAAGCACTATGCAATGCGCCATGGGGTGGCTGGGAGCATCTGGAAGTACTTTGAAGCACTGGTGAGAGCAATCAGAGTATCTGGGAGGTTTGTGTATGGCTTCCAGCCAGAATTACATTTTGCTGATGGATATACAGAATTTGTTACCTGCGATGGGGACAATTATGCCTGGTATTTGTGCATCTTTCATGACTCACCTATGCAATTTTTGGTTAAATCAGTATACCAGGCTGCTAAATATCACAATTGGTGATTTTTGAAAAGATATCTGCTACACACCTGAAAAGATTTCCTGGATTCTCATTCAGCTGATTGACTGTCCCCCAAATGGTATTAAAAATACGGAAGAATGCCATAATGTGGTTGGATCGTTATTGTCCCCACTTGTGAATCATGACTTATGTGGTGCTGACTTGAAATGGGACTTCACCGATGGATTCCATAGGTAATGTTACCCTCTGTATGAAGTCTGGGTTGGGGATTGTCCTGAACAAGTCATGGATGCTTAAGTCTCATATGGCTCATTGCTGAATTATGTAGTTCCTAACACTGTGCCAATGGGGCATTTATCCTTGTGCCCACTGGATAACTCAACAGCTCAGAAGGATTTGTCTGAGCTTGTAGGTCAAGCTAATCTAGATGCTCTGCAAACTGTTGGTGTTCACCCAATCAGCTACCAATTCTGGCAACACTCTCTCTGCAATGTGCATTGGCTCTGGCAACTTCCTGTGTTCCGGCTGCTGCCACTGAATATGTTTAAAGACTTATTCAATCAGCTGCTGACATCCCTGGAAGCTGCGAATGTCAGCAATCAATTTGACAATTAATTTACATTACTATATCAATATCTGAGCCTGTAGTGCTTCCTAAACCATGGAATGGATTGAATTGTGACTCCTGGCAGAGAACTGAGATCAGTGAAGTAATCAAAGAAATGGCCATATACTGCGCTCCAATTCTTTGTTACTTCAATAATGAAATAATTACTATGAGATGCATTGCCTTGAAAGAAATGGTCATGAAAGCAGTACAGGTATCATGTAAAGTCTCTTCACTTGTTAGCCAACAAAATTACTCTAATCAATTCCTCAAAGCACAATGCAATGCATTAAGGTGATTGTACCAGAAGAATAGAAATTTCGACAATAGAAACTTCAAAACTCTCGGAAGGCCAGAATTGATGAACCGTTAGCAATCGAATTCCATGACCTAAGTGAACAAATGATTTATACAATTCACCCAGCTTTGGAGGCCCCTATATATAAAGCTAAAACAGTCACTACCATATAATGTAGGAGATTTCAGGTGTGTCAGAATCGATCCCAACAAGATGCAACCAAATGGTGAGATAATGATCAACAGAAGGCAAATGAGTGACCAAAGCATCAAATCCTGAAGGTGATACTGGTTAAATACCAACTTATTCATTCAGTATTATGATATCATCAATGACAACAATTGCAGGTAGTGGGGAAAAAGGCAATTGGTCTTAGAGGTATATCTGCCACATACTGTCCACAAATGAAAATGCTGGCAGTAGAAGAGATTTATGTTGTGGCAAATACAACTGCTAACTAGTGTGTAGAACTTCTGACCTGGCTCTCTGATACTGAGACAGAGGGCACCACCTTGAGTATCTCTTAAACTGACTGTTTCACAGAATGTCTGGTGAGAAAGATTGATATTATCACCTCAAATAAACAGAAGTTGTTCAAGTCTGAATTATCAATCCAGTCAATTCTATTTGTAACATGCCATGATGCAATTAGAATTCAGGAAGTGCAGATGACCATTGAATGGCAAGTAAGTAATAGCTGAAATTCACTGATGCATCTTGACTGCCATTTATCATTATATTTTGGCAAATGGGTTCTGGTGAGAAGTATAGATCTGATACTTCTAAATGGTAATATATTGGCAATGTGAAAGAGGCATATCAGTCTAGCAACATGGTCAATTACATTTGACAAATGCTCAAGCATAATAACAGGTGTATTGGTGTTATCTACATGGCAGTAATACTGTCCTACCATGCCCTTCAAGGCTCATACAATATTGACTCTGCCCTAGCTTTAAACCTTTAATTCATGATTGATACATGACCAAATACACTTAAAGTCTAATGTTTATGTTTTCAACATTGTCAGGAAGAGTCTTTTGTCTGCCCCATATGACATAATGTACATTATTTGAACACAACATATGACCTGGGGTGTGTGGAAGTTTCGAATTACCCTCACTACAAGTTGGCAGAGTTGATTTTGGAATTCCCAAATTTGGAAAGCGATTCTGCACCCAAATTGAAGTGGACTGGGGACACCAATTCAGTGGATTGCATTAGAAAAATGTCAATCAGACTGGAAGCAACACACAATCCTCCCAGACACTTCGGGTGACCTTACCTGTGCTTATAAGTACTTCCAGATGCTCCCAGACCCCCCTGGAGCTAAGCAATGTGCTTTCAGACTCTGCAAGAGCATTTTCAGGTGCTCCATAATGCACCTGCAGTTATGGAGGTACATTTAAGATGCTACAAGATTTGACTTATAGGATTGTCGAATTTTGAAGCTCCTGCGACATCTGCAAAAATCTGCGGGCGACTTCACAGGCAGCGGAGACCGCTGTGCAGGTCTGCGGGAGACTTGGTGCTGTATTCTCACCGCAGTGGTTTTTAGGGTTCCATAACCACATGGAATCTTGTCTATCATATTCATCTGTTACAGTCATAAGATTTGCTACAGCCTAATATGGCATGCATTATTGAAGTGTCTCTATGTATATACATACAGTCAATCTGGCCGCAGATAGTAGTCGAGCATAACTGGAGGAGAACCTGGACATGCCCATTGAGAGAGCATAAGAGATGCACCACTAATAGGCTGTTGTGGTGAAACAATGGAGCTAGAAGGCAGAGAGCCCACCATGAACACTCCGCCGCACCTCTCGCAACTTCCAAACGGAATTCATAAGAAAGAGCGGTTCTGGTTCAGGTTGAAATATTGAAGGGGAGAACAGTATGAATAGACTGAGGGAGAGAGACTAGTGAGCAGGAGAAAGACGCGGGATATATATAAGGGAATTGGGAGCCTTATACCCTACCGGTTGTATGCCTTGATATCAGCTCAGCTGAAGCTCAGCTCGGTGAGAATCATGCAACAGTTTGAGAAGCATTGGAATCAGGTCAGAAGATCTGATACTACCCGGCATTGAGGGTCCACACAATTACGAGGACCCACGAAATCTGGGACACAGCGAGTGATACCAGAAGTTGGAAAAGCTAGAGTGCGTATATTCATTGCATGATCATCAGCAAAAAACATTTCCGTCCGGGCAGAATGGCTGCGTCAGAGCCGTCAGAGACACCCCGGTGGTGGATTACTCTGCGCCCGGTGTCAATACTACGTGTCGCGCTGCATATCGCCCTCCAATCGCCGTTTCACCGTTTCTTCACGTTCTGTCCGTCTCCTATTTTAAACAAACAATCTGGCGTTGTGGCCAACTGTGACCATACGTTGGAATGGGTTGATTGGGTACACACTTGCATCGGAATTGCAATGGGTGACGGTGGGAAAATCGCTGCTCACGTTCCTTCTACATTAAGCTCGAGGAGCGTAGGAATACGGTGAGAAGATATGATACTACCCTGCCTTGAGAATCCACCCAATTGCATGGATCTACGAAATCTCGGAAAGAGCAAGTGAGACCAAAAGTTGGGAATGATAGAGTGTGTATTTTCGTTGTATGACAAGATGAGATGAAAATAATATGCTGTCAATCAACCCTGGGGTCTCCCGAATATATACTCCACGTCTCTCATTCCACCTCCATTACCTGTCTATCTCCGTACACCCACCGTCGCTTCGTGACTGTATAGTTGGAGGCCGTGATCGAGCTAGTTTGGAAATGCACTTGGAGGCCGAGATCGAGTGAACTCAGAGATGCACTCTGAGGCTGTGACCGAGCGAGTTTGGATAAGCACTTCGAGGCTAGAATGGAGTGAACTCAGAGATGCACTTCGAGGCCATGATCAAGCGAGTTTGGACATGCACTTGGAGGCCGAGATCGAGTGAACTCAGAGATGCACTTTGAGGCCGTGATCGAGTGAGTTGGGAAATGCACTAGGAGGCTGAGATCGAGTGAACTGAGAGATGCACCTCGAGGCTGTGATCAATCCAGTTTGGAGATGCACTGGGAGGGCATGATCGAGCAAGATTGGAAATGCACTTGCTGGCTCTGATCGAGCAAGATTGGAGGAGTACTTGGAGGCGGTAAATTTGAAGGGAGGCGCGACGGCAGCTGAGACTCTATTCATTGGCTAACTAGTTATTGTGGGAATGTAGAGAGCTAAGTACAACATCCGCCGAGAGATGAGAAACTGGCTGGGAGCGGGAGACTGTCGATCTTGGGATGATGCTGTACTTGGTGTATGCTGTACTCGGTGCTAACTCATGATTATGGCATGGAGAGAGAGAGAGGGATGACTTAACTTTGTGTTCTTAGGTGATGGTAGAGTTAAGCACAAGAAAGAGAGAGATCAGAGGAGATGGGGGAAATGATCATGAGAGACTGGGACTGGAGAGAATTTCGTGTGCGAGTCAATTGACCATCCCCAATATGGCAGGTACGAGTTCTGATCTGGTGGGTAATAACACTGATACGAGGTCTTCTAAATCCAATCAGGCCTCAGTTAAACCCAATCAGGCAAGTCGTACTCCGGATTTCTCATAGCCGCTCGTATCCTCCATATCGCACTCATCTTCATCCCCCATCTCTCTCTTTCTTGTCCTCAACTCTACCATCATCGCAAGAACACAAAGTTAAGTCATCCCTCTCAATCTCTCCATACCATCATCATGAGTTAACACTGCGTGCAGCATACATCGAGTACAGCATACACCTAAGATTGTCTGTCGTCCCTTCATTCTCACGATTTCGAGGTGACCCCTGAATGTTGCTTCAGCTTCCGGTGTACCTCCCTACCGATCCACCGCCACCAGCCAGTTCTCAATAAGAGCTTCAAACGTAAAGTCACCTCATGACATTCCCACAGTTTCGGGTTAACTAACCGATGAATAGAGTCTCAGCACCTGGCGCGCCTACCATCGACCGCCTCTAGATCGAAGTGGATGTCCAAACTCCCTCAATCACGGCCTCGCAGTGCATCTCTGAGTTCACTCAATCCCGGTCTCCAATTGCATCTCCAAACTCGCTCGATCACGGCCTTAAAGTGCATCTCCAAACTCACTCGATCACGTCGATCACGGCCTCCCAGTGCAACACTGAGTTCACTCAATCTCGGCCTCCAAGTGTATCTCTTAACTCGCTCGATCACAGCCTCGGAGTGCATCTCTGAGTTCAGTCAATCTCAGCCTCGAATTGCATCTCCAAACTCACTCCATCACGCCCTCGGAGTGCATCTCTGAGTTCACTTAATGTTGGCCTCAAAGTGCATCTCTAACCTCGCTCGATCACGGCCTCCCAGTGCATCTCTGAGTTCACTCAATCTCGGTCTCCAAATGCATCTTCAAACTCGCTCGATCACAGCTTCCAAGTGCATCTCCAACGTCGCTCGATTACGGTCTCGGAGTGCATCTCTCAGTTCACTCGATTGTCATCTTCAGGCGCACCTCGAATTTTTCTCAATCACCACGTGCGGCCAATCCAGATATACCGTGTGTAGATAGGTAGCTATATAGATACATAGATACATAGATGAGAATACAAACTGAATGCATAAGTTTTGAAAATCGTTGAACGATAAGTAGTAGCTATGATTTCCAGCCGCACCAGCAGCATTCCCAAAGAGAATGTTTTTCCCAGACTGCTCCCAGGTGCTCCCAGGTGCCCCTGAAGGCCGCTACATCAGTCCAGTTTACTCAGACCCATCGCCTGGGCGACGGGCAGCCTGTGATTCTCCGTCAGAGTGTACGAGGTTCTGTCAGAGCCGTAAGAGCCATCTGGAACACCCGGTTGTTTCTGACGGAAACTAGAGTTGTTGCTGATGATGATATGAGATGGTAATGAGATGATGTCTGTCTACTCCGGGTTTTGCGGAATATATACTACCGGTCACTCTGTCCATCGCTGTTACCCCTGTATCTCCATTCACCCACTGTACCTCCTTAAATATTTACTTGGAGTTTGGGATCATGCGAGGTTGGAGATGCACTTGGAGGCGGTGATATTGCAAACTTGGAGGCCGTAATTGTGTGAGTTTAGAGATACACTTAGATGCTGTGATTGAGTGAGTTTGGCACTGTGCTTGGACGCCGTGATCGTGCGAGTTTGGAGATGCACTTCGAGGCCATGATCATGCGAACTTGGAGGATGTGATGGTGCAAGTTTTGAGATACTCTTGCAGCCTGTGATTGAGCAACTTTGGGGATGCACTTGGAGGCCATGATCCAGCAAGATTGGAGGAGTACTTCGGGGCGGTCAATCTGGAGGCAGTGGTTCAGGAGGGAGGTTGCCCTGGATCTAACACTCAATTCATTGGTTAACTTGTAATTGTGGGAATGTAGAGAATTGAGTACAACATGGCCTGCTGCGGGATGGGAGACTCGCTAGGAGCGGAAGATAGTCGATCTTCCGATGATGCAGTGTGCAGTGTCTGCAGTACTCAGTGTATTCTGTACTGGGTGTTAACTCTTGATCATGGCATGGACAGATAGAGAGTGATGACTTAACTATATACTCTTAGGCGATGGCAGAGTTGAGGACAAGACAGAGAGAGATGAGAGGAGTTGGGGGAAATCATCATGTGATACTAGTACTTGAGAGAATTTCGTGTGCAAGTCAATTTACCATCCCCGATACAGCAGGAATGTGTACCGATCCGGCCTATACTTTCATTGATATGATGTCCTCCCAACCCAATTAAACAAATGGTACCCCTGATTTCTCATATCCACTCGTATCCTCCACATCGTTTTCATCCGATCCCCTACCTCTCTCTTTCTCGTCCACCACTCTACCATCATTGCACAACACAAAGTTATGTCGTCCCTCTCTATCTCTCCATGTCATGATTTTGAGTTGACACCAAGTACAGCATACACCCAGGACAGCATACACTGCGTACAGCATACACCGAGCGTAGCATCCACCCAAGATTGTTGATCTTCCCTGCATTCTCATGATACCAAGTTGACCCCTGAATGTAGCTTCAACTTCCAGCATGCCTCCCTATATGATCCACTGCCATCACCCAGCTCTCCATGAAAGCTTCAAGGTAAAGTCACCTTGTCACATTCCCACAGTAGCAGGTTAACTAACTGATGAATACTGTCTCAGGGCCTGGCGCCCCGTCCCTCAACTGCCTCCAAATACTTGTCCAAAATCACTCGATTACATCCTCCAAGTTCTCTTGATCACCGCCTTGACGTGCATCTTCAAACTCACACAATCACAGTCTCTAAGTGTCTCTCTATACTCACACGATTACGGCCTCCAAATTTGCACACACAGGGCCTCCAAGTGCATTTCCAAACTCGCTCAATCACGGCCTCCCAACTGACTCAATTATGACCTCCTAAGTGCATCTGCGAAGTCGCTCAATTATGGTCTCCAAGTTCGCGCGATTATGGTCTCCCAGAGTAACTCCAAACTTGCTTGATCATGACCTCGGAGTGCGTCTCCAAGCTTACTCAATCATGGCCTGCATATTCACTCACTTTAAGGCCTCCAAGTTCACACGATTATGGCCTGCCAAGTGCATTTCCAAAATCGCTCAATCACGGCCTCCAGGTTCGCATGATTATGGCCTCCAAGTGAATCTCCAAACTCGCTCAATCATGGCATCCAAGTGCATCTCTGAGTTCACCCGATCGCCATTTTCAGGCGCACCTCGAATTGCTCTCATTCACCACCTGTAGCCAGTCCAGATATACCAGGTGTAGATGGGTTGCTATATACATACATAGATGAGAATACAAACTGAATACATAAGTTTTAATAATCATTGAATCATAAGTAGTAGCTATGATTTCCAGGTGTGCCAGCAGCATTCCCAAAGAATATGTTATTCCCAGCCTGCTCTACTGTAATTCGAGGTGCTCCCAGGCTTGTCCTCAGCGTTCCCAGGCTTGTTGCTGGCGCTCCCAGGCGCTCCCAGGCACACCCACAGTGCTCTCCAGCACTCTGAGGCATTGTCAAACTTATCACAGTCACTCTGATGGTACCCGTGTACCAGTCATTAGAGATCCAAGTAACTCGGAAGGCCAGCCGGAATGCCCTCCTAGGGTCTGATACTTTCCTGAAATTGACGCATCCAAATCAACTCCCTGCATACTCTCAGACACTCCTGGAGGCTTTCAGTGACTAAAATACATTTTGCTGATGCGGTGTACAGATATGATCAGAATGGACTCCTAGACACTGTATTGTTTAAACTTCAGAATGGGCTGTTGTTACACCATCAACCATTTCCTAGCCCTATATCTGTGGAATGTCTGGTACTTTATTACAAGATGGAATATATGGATGCAAACCAAGAAATTATATCTGAAACTTATAACATCTGGGTCCAATATATAGAAAGTGAAGAGAATGACCTCAATTACCCTTTCCAGAGTCCAGTGTATTCTTGTCCAGAATTATATTTCTGCTGAACTCCACTGAATCAGATTCTTCAATGCCAGAAGTTCCTGTCTGCAAGTATCAGAATGTTGGCATTGTCTAATTGTTACACAAAGACTCAACCATGGATATTATATCCCCAAGTACAAGTATATGTGGTAGCAATTCCAATACAAATCAAAGATCAACACAGTTGGGCTGATTGAATTCACCGTTTCATGCATGTTGTCAAATGTACTAAACCGATCTATCATAAACCTGAAGAAGCAGTTGTTGTACAATTATTGTTGGTATAAGAGAATACTTTATAAGACAGAATTGATACTATATGAGTTGTTAATAATCAGGTGGATTTGGATACTGACTGAACTGTATATTAAGTAGAATACCTGAATTGAGATATTCAGAAGAATGTATAGAAATGTTCATTGAATATTATTATGTGGTGTAGATTTTATATAAATTACTTATGAAGTGAATATCTACATTTAAGATGCACTGAAATTTTCATCATGACTTGGCTAATACTCTAAATCGCTGTGGAAGTTAAACTATATGGCATTATTTTGTAGTTGTCTGAAGATTGTTATACACTTCTTAAGATATTGTTGTATTCTGTTCCACTACTTCAGAAGCATTAAGGAGTACCTGAAAGTAATCCTGGAGTACCTAAGAGCACTTTGCTTTGCATTCAACCTGTCTGGGAGTATCTGTAAGCATCTGGAAGCATCAGTGTGGCTTTTCAGAGTGGTCTAGTTGTTTAGTTATAACTTACAAACCGTTTCACATTTTGCTGATGTCTGTTGCCCATTTCCATGGCAATATCTGCTTTCACTGTGTTTCCTGTATCCACTGCATCCATAGCTTCCACCACGGGCTTGGCCGTTACATTGGCTATGATAGCCGCCACAATGGGTGAGAAGGGAGAGTTTTCAGGAAGTCATCATGAGATGGTGGCTTGCGATGGTGTTGAGTTTTAGTGCTATGTATGCGGCTGTTGCTACGGTGATGAAGTTTAGGGTTCTTGAGGCTCTTTTGGAAATTATGAAAGAGATTGTAGGAAAGATCGTGAGAATTTAGATAGTAGTGATAACCGGGCTCATAACCTGTTGAAATACTGATTGCTAGAAGCCTCGTATATTCTAAACTACAGGAACAATCGTGTGATCTTATATACGGCGTTCAGAGTACGCCTTGTACGCATGCATGTACACTCCGCTGGCATCTCCAGCTGAGTCTGGAACGACCATCATCGTGAGATCATGATCCCCATCAGCCCAGCTGAAGCCCATAAGCCGTACATCAGGGAGGCGGTCCATATATGTTACTATACTTCATACCATTCCACATCACTGTGACTTCATACCATATTCATATCTGCCCGGATCGTGATCATGGTTTGACTGTAAATTGCAGGTATACATCAGTGAGTAATAGCCATGCTCATTTAAATTCCATCAGACCAACTGAAAATAATTACATATAGAATCCGAACAAAAACCTAGATCCTAGAGACTCGAACCATAAATCGCGAAGGAAAACGTTGTAGGAGGTCAGGCATTAGTTAACAAAGGAAAGCTATCGTACTGAACATCTTATCCATTACTTATGTGCCTCTAAATCAGTCACTGCCTTGCATGATATTCCATTCGCATAGACGGATGTTCCGTTTTGTCTTGAATTCGGAAATCGTTGACGTCCTTTTAACGAATGGGTGTTCTAATGGCATTGTATACTCATCAATATCTAGCAGTGGGCTCACAGATCCCTGTCCAACATGCCTTTCGGTCGCAGAGTCGGAACACTAAGGCTTATCATTAAAGTCAAGGATCCCCTCTCTGGACATAGCGCGTGTCCCACTCCGCAACTCTACTCGCTTCTCCATTCCATCTCGCCACATGTTCCACTCGGCTTCGCTGTTGACCGACACTTCATCTTGGTTATCATCGGTGTCATCAAAATCCAACCTAGCTCCACCTGTTTCTACCTCATCTGAACTTATTTCTCTCTGTGTTTTGTCAAGGCCGGTGAAGTAATCGTCGTCCAAGCTAATATCGTGATTGTCAATTTCGTGAAACCGCTTTCGTAGAGAAGATGCACTTGTTCGAAGAGGACCAATCTGTTGCACCGACAGTCGAGCGCTGACTTTCCCTGAAAGCCAGCTCCCTTCTGAGTCTATCGAGGCAAGCGAAGTAGACATTACGGAGCGTTCACCATTCTCCGGAGAAGCAGATCGTGGAGTGTACCTCTGTGGATGGTGAAATTGTATGGTAGGAGAGTTTTTGGATTGTTCGAAAGGTGAATAGCTTCTTGTTGCTGTAGCCCCTCCACGCAAGCCAAGGCTTGGATGAACAAGAGAGCTCCCCGAACTGATTTGGCTACCGTTCTGATGGTGATACGGTGCTAAGGGAGGTGTTGGTAAAACTGAGTCTCGCATCTCGTTCTCGTCCTCGTTATCTTGGATATGTCCGGTTTCAAGAGCATTCATTGCAAGAACAACTTCACTAGATACATGGCGGCCGGGCGTTTGTCCTTCGCGGTATCGAAGATTCTCCGCCTCAAGGTACGTTCCATGATTAGCTTCGAGTTGCATATTTCCATTCCCCCCTTCTGAATCAGAGAGTAATGTCGAGTATCCTGTCTGGATGCAACGGGTAGAGTGTTCCGTCTTTATTCTGGCTGCGGTTGCTCGTTTGATAAAGGATGTCCATGTGGAAGTTTTGGCTTGTAGTTGCGACGACTTACCAACTACGACGGTGGGTACCACTTGTGCTGGGTTATGACAATCGGGTTGCCTCTGTTCGCAGCGTACTTTTTGAAGATCCATGGATATGGGTGTCGCAATGTTGGGTCTGGGTGGATATTGTGACAGTCCCTTACTTGCATCTTCTACAGAGGAGTCCTCATTAAACCATGAGAGATGCGTCAGACTTGCTGATGTAGCATATCCAATTCTCGCATCTTGGTCAGCGGCCAAACACTCGCCAGGATAACCACAACGATCTTGTTCAATCTTATCGGATTGCATCTCGCGGCTGGCATCGCCCTCCATTTTTTGGTCTTGTTTCGATGTCTTCTTCTCAAATTTCAGTTGTAAGCTCTCCTCGCACTCCCCATATGTCTTTTCACGTCTCTCATCACGTTCCATCACTTCCCTCAGCCCCTTTGCGTCTAGTTCGTCTACAAGATCATCCACCCGATGACTGCCTAAATGTTCCATAGATATCAGTGGTCCCTTATAACGCCAATGCTGAGGAGCTCTGGAATTTGTTCGACGCGAATTGGATCGGCTGGGTGTTAAGCTGGGGCAACCGAGGTATCTTGTTCGACCTGACGTTGCCGCCGTGGCATCTTCGTAGCAGAGAGTAGGGTAAGGTGAAAATACATCAAAACTTCGGATTTTGTAAGCTCTACACGATATTTGCGATTCGATTGAAGTAGGCGGAGCCGTCGAGCAAGGTGATAATGGTCGGACATTGTCGCGAACTGGGAGTTGTCGCCATTGTCCGGTGTTAGAGATCTGACGACCGTGACGAGATTGGTATGCAGTGGGGGGATGTATTTTGATTTTGTCCTTCCCCCGTGTGCTAAACCGTCGAATAAAGCTGGACTGCATGTGTGGTCTATGGGGTGAAGCTGATGAGCTGCCAAGTGTCATATTGGGTGTATTGTCCTCCATAGAGTGTGAGGATAATCCATCTAGATGTGACTGAAGTTGGAATTGGTGTTCATTTATCCTAGGAGTATTCCCATGGTCAGAAAGCAGGATGTAGTCGTTGTCTGCAGATTTTGGTGAGTAGGTAACTTCACGATTATTGTTGCTTCTCCGAACGGATTTTCGACCAAGAAAACTCCGATTTCGTGATGGTCCAGATTTTCGCTGCGACCCCAAGTCATTTATAGCCGGTCTCTTCATCTCCGGAGTCGACCACTTCCGACATTTGAACGGCCAGATACCCATGGCCCTTACCTTCATCTACCTCCCTCACCAGTGTGTAATATGGCCGCCCGGAATGTTGAAAACGTGGCCTGATTACGGTTGAGATAGCTGGGAGTGGATCTAGAAGCATAACATCAACGAGGTATCGCAGGGCTGGCGTTTGGTTGGCAAATGTCGCAGCAGCCAAGGACAGAAGGGATTCAGGGCTGCTGATTGGGGAGATCAGAGCGTGGTGAGAGGTGGGAGGTGAGAGTAGATGAAGTGAGGAGTGATAAGGTAGTTGGTCGTAATTGCGATGGATGGTGATGGTGGTAAACGACGAAGAAAAGCAGGAACGTGGCTGGTCAGGTCCTGAGCATGACGATATGACTGCCCGTGCTTTGCTCAATGAACAAATAAAATAAGACAGTTAAAGTATTCACGATAGCCAGGGCTATGAGTCTAGAGTCACAAATCCTGAACATCCTGTCCATGGCGACTGAACCTCGAGAATGAGAGAGAGTACAAATTAGAAGCTACATATACAAGCGACGAAGGATAGGATGCGGAAAATATGTTAAAACAAGTATCCACACTCCGATCAGAGAAATATAGGGAACCGATATACTCGTCGGATCACCAAGCAATGGGACACGGGTAAACCCTAACCCACAACAGGTGCTCTCGTGCTCGACCTCAAGGGCAACTCGCATGTGAACTCCCATGATAGACGTTCAATTAAGTCCACCAATTCTACTCCAAACATGACAAGTATACAGTCAAATTAAAGCTAACTAGCAGGAGAATTCAAAATAACAGGAAAAAAATAGATCACCAGCTAATAGATGCAAACAACATAGAAACAGATAGGAACCCAAAAAAACACAAAATGCTCAGAACAAGTCAGGACAGCAAGGGCCAAAGAAAAGATTAAGTATGGAAGTTATTGCTCAGATGTACAGCAAAGCCATGAGACATGATTATGGGAAGCTTCTCAATTGCATGGTTAATTTCCTCCAATGTAATTTTGTCCCACTCTTCCTTGAGAACAGTCTTTATCTCAACATTAGTACTGACTCTCTCAGGTACATGGTGGCACTCATTTTCCTGCTTCATAATGGTATACATCCATTCAATTTTGAATTAATGCAGATAAATTGAAGATGCAATGAATGTTGGCAATATAATGCTTTTGTCTTTCCCAGCTGGTGTAATATATACAATGTGGTGATGTATCATCTTCCATTGAAACAAAGTTCAGATTGGATTGCAGCTTACAGTGACTGTTAGACCACTCTAATGGCTTCACTATATATTTGACCTATCTCCATGTCTCAATACAATGTGTATATGCTTCCCACTTGAGTTTTTCAGCCATAATTATCTTTCCACATTGCTTGTGACACATCTCCAAACATAGTATAATATTTCTCTCTGCATCGTATTGAATTAGTGTGGCAGTAATTTTCTGTAGATGTAATCTGTTTCATACAGGGATCTCTCTACAGACTTAGTTGGCCTTGACAGCTTCATCCACCATATTTACATGGAGATGTTCAATTGTAACAGTTTGTTCATTGAGCTCCTCATCAGTCTGTGTATACTAAATAGTAATACATACTTTGTATTCATAGTAAATTATTCTGATTGATCAATGATCACCTTGCTTTATATTGTACTGACACAGTTTTAATACCACTGTTCTATCTTGTCTCATCTGACTAGAGCAATATCCAATGTACCTGTAACATCAATTGACATCTTATCTGTAAAGATGCTAGTTTTTCACTCACACACATTACTCCAATGTTGCGTCTGCCAACAATGTATTTTTTGCTGCTCAATGTGTCTTACACCTGAATATTGAAAGATATTTACTGACTACTCTGCATATATTATTATCTGCATTAAGATTCCACTTGTACTCTTTAACATATCCTTTATTATCCTGTTTGGGTGATTTTTTCAGCAGTCCTATACTTGAAAATTGATTAAGTCTATCCTCCACTTGGAGTTCAATTAGAAGTACATGTTGGATTCTCCAACTCTGCGCTATGGTTGCAGTGGGATAATCTTTGGCTGCATTGGATAGTACCATTCGGTTGCCACTCCAAGAGTTAGCAACTCTCCTGGACTGTCACTTTGAGTCCACATCTGGGTTGGAACCGAACTGTTGCAAAATTGGTGGTCCGGATTGTCACTACACGTGAACAGTCAATTCAGGTACGGTTGAATGGAAACCTTGCAATCTATCTGAATTGGGTAAGTTGTCAGCAGGTTGTCCTGCCGGTCTATTAGTAGATTCATATAATGCTCCTCTTTTTGCAGTTTCGTAAATGTACAGTATCAAATCATGTATCCAGCAGCCAATAATCTCTTGTTGCATGTTTTGCAGTGTGCGATATTCATAGTTTTGGAATCTGCGTTTTCCTTGTGTACATTCAATTTGTGTATGGAAACGTGGTCAATAGTTTTGTTATGAGTTTATGTATCTGTGCAATATCTTGATTACTCAATATGTCAGACCAGATATTGTTGATGCTTCGTTGAGGCACATTGTCATGATGGGGTAATACATAGGTCATGTACGGTTATGGATAAAAAGGCTACAACTATATTGTATATGTATTATGTCCATAAAGTGATACTTAGATTACCCTTGATGGAAGACAAAAAACCATTGATACTCCACTGATGGTCATTTACAGTATGGGGTAGGGCGAGTGTCGCTATTGTTTTTGCCTCTAAAGGCAGCCAATATCTCATTTATGCATGTTTGCAACAAATTGCCAGTTAGATTACCCACGATACAAAACAAAGAATTGTTGACGGTCTATTGACTCTCATTTTCAGCATGGAGCACGAAGTGTTTCACTTTGTTTATGTCTCTGAAGGTAGCCAATACCTCATTTATGGATGGTTTCAATCAATTGCCACTTAGGTTACCCAAGAAGCAAAGCAAAAAATCATTCATGCTCTGTTGCAGACCATTCTCGGAATGGGACAGTGACTGTGTCATTTGCTCTTTTGTCTATAATGGCTGTGAATATGTTGGTTGTGCATAGCAGCAACCAAGTAACTTTTTAATCACTGTACTTACATGATCAATGATCGTTGACACACCATTGACATTTATTTTGATGTTTTCTGCATCAAAATTTGCACCCAGCAATAATTGCATTCATAACTAATTGAAATTATTCATTGCCTTAATGTCTGATTATGTCTCCATCCTTTGCCAATGCCAAACACTGTAACATTCTTGCACTATTCGGTCTCATGCTATTCAAATTTATACATCTTGCCAAATAATTCATTTTGTCCAATATACTGCTGTTTAATAACCAATATTCTCTGGCAACTGCTCAATATACTCACATAATTTTTCTCCAAATGAAATTCACGGTCAAACTACAGTAAAAACTTGCTGAAAATAAATTGACGCTTTCTGTCCTACTTTTTCTTGATCCCCTTATTCCACCTCATTTCCATTGTATTCGCCGTCATCAAGAACTTTTCAACCTATTTCTTTGAACTTCGTGTAGACCAAATCAATGTGGGAACATTGGATGTCGTACTCTGACTCCGCTGTTCTGGTCTTTCTGACTCTGTGACAATATTGTGTAACTCTATGTTGGAGTTATTATCTGCTGCCCAGTTGTCTTGGCTGTCATCTGCATTATCCAAGTTCCCATTCCAGCAAAGCCAATTTTCGGTGTCCGATATGCTTTCAGGTGCACTATCCTCATCACTGTTGGCAGGATGGCAGTGGATTGGTTTGATTCGGTGGACATTCAATAACTGAGTTTGTCGTCCAGGGAGGTCCTGTGCAGACAAAGCTAATGGCACAAGTGATCTTTACGATAATTCAAATGCAGTTGCACCATCATTTTGAAAGTTTGAACAGGATACATGAAAAATCTTCTCACTATCCGAAATGAATCTTACTATGGTCAGTTGCTTCCTTTGGGTACGAGGCTCCTTCTATATAGCATGTAGACTTCGGCCGCCCTGCCACAGCGCCAACAAGTCATAGATGTTGGCCATTCTGTGCAATTTCTTTTGCACTGTGTCTCACTTCAGTTCCAAGTCATTATCAGTATTCGTTGTATTCATACTGGGCCATCGCCTGCCATTGACCCATTATTGGCTTCAAATGAGTAGGTTAGTATGACAGTTTCGCAAAGCGTCTCGGCTGTGGGTTTTGATTACCTCTAGCCGATCACAGAGCATTGAAGGGAAGATTGGGCCTGTTCTCTGACTCCATGTGGTATGATACAGAATATGTTGGGTGCCACATGAGAGAGATCGGCGTACGTTGAGTGGGTGCTCTCTTGCTTACACCGCCTGTTGATGATATCCAGCATCCAATATGTACTGCTAGTCATCTTAGAGTGAGGGTGGTAATCATTATGATGTAGCTTAATTTGCCCCCAGGTCTGTTCAAATTTGGGTGGTGAATTCAAAATGAGCCTTGGGGCTGTCAGTAAGCATGGTTTGTGATCACTTCATCCAGGCATTGTTTTGGCCACATTCTGAATTCTTCAATATTTTTCAGTAATCCTGGACATATCATCTCCATCATAACAAGATTGATCAGATCTTGAAGCCATAGCAGAAGCGAAATGATTGTTGCTTGCATTGCTTTTGGGTTGAATCACAAGCAAATGTCAATGATTGTCGCAGGATTTGTGCTCCACATACATCACAAATGACTCATTGTATTGGATAGTATAAAAAGTCTCGATCCCAGGATTAATATCCATTCCCTTGTACCACTTACTCAACTATCAAAACTGTCTGAAAGAATCAGGGACATGTGCTGAAATCAGAAGCATACCCGGCGTAGCAGTAACCTCAGTAAAATATTTGGATAGCTTCTGGCATGCAAACATCACAGCGAAGTATACATTTTTCATCGATTCAGCCTTTGTCTTAGTAAAACATTGCTTAATCCGATCATTATAATAAAACATCATATTGTAAATACTGATAATATAATGGAGTGTACAATATGCCTCTTCGACATGAACAGCCTCCAGTAATGGAATAACCTTAAAACCTCCATGACAAACCTGATAATGGTCCATTGATCCTGTGTTGTGAAGAGTGGCTGGTAATCACAACATTTTGGATACTTGAACCACTTGCAAGTAAATTCTTGTAATCAGTAGGCCCACTCAAGCAACTCCTGTACTAAATTCCACCGTGACTGCACATCTAATTTGGCAATACTGCAATTCGCGCTGTGGCTATTTAGCAGTCAATGAACTCATTTCGACTACCAGGTGTCAGCATAATCAAGTCTGCAACTATTCCCAGCTGTATAAAGGTCAGTTTCAGGATATTCAAAATATTTGGATATAAGTACATTTCCAAATATCTTTGCTAAACCTCGTCTTGTGGCTGACACCTTGTTGATTCAAGCATTGCCCTCTTTTCATAGTCTTTGACTCTTTCCAATATCTATGCTTTTGTTCTCTCCAAATTGCTAATCATGCTCATGGGCTTCCCAAGACTTGGTGCAGTCTTTTACACCCAGACTGGGTATGAATGCACCTGGAGCAAGCTGAATGACGTGCGCCATGCATGGTATGAGGTGTCTCAATCCAGACCACTCCATTCAGGTGGCCTCAAGTGTTGATTGTTATTCGCTAGTCGATGAGTAATTTGAGGAAGCATTAACAGTTGTGATTACAAGTAAACAGCCATCAGTAAGCTCAAAACAAATAAGTACTCCCTGCAAATATATGGCTTGCCATGATCCAGTATGTTGACGTTTGAACAATTATCCTCGATTAACATACGGGAAAGAAAACAATAGACCATCGACCACATTGGAAGCGAGTTGTACTTCTTGCAATACCCAATTGTGATCCAGACAGCAAGCAATCACCAGTGTTTTGGCAAATTTTTTCTTCAATGTCCACCTGTATAAAGCTATACTGACATTATTTCTTGATGGCAATCGCTTCTTTATTGCATACACGGTCAGTGAGTACTCTCTCTGTGTAATCTTGCTTAGCGTACAGGTGGATGGTGGCACATACTGACATCTGAGCAGATGGTAAGACCGTCGTAGCTGTACATTTGGTACAGGGTTCAATAGAATATGTGCCGGAACAAATCGTTCAATTACATAGAGATTCCATGTGTTGTTGTGAAATCCAGCAGTATCAAAGTTGTTCACAGCTAGTTTGGAGTGTTTTGTCTGTCAATTGAGCTAATATATCAAAAACTTCAATGTCAAATATGAATTGCCATTGCGAACTTACAATTTGAATTGCTCGATGTCCTTGTCTCCTCAGTAGAGTGGAAGCTGTTTCATGGATGGTTGAATATGTCAATTTGGTATATTCTGACTCTGTCAATTTGTTTAACTTTGCTATGTGACCCCTTCACCAGCAAGCAGTTCCCCATTGAGCTGGTCCTGTGTTCTGATGGATGGCGACGAACATGAAGATACATGATACATATCACACCAGGGCAAGTGGTTTGCGTAATTCCACAGTGTAAAAAGAATCTCCGCCAAGACTAGTGTTAGCAACGGTTCTGTTTTCGCACTGTTTCTAAAATTGCGGTTCCAAGAAAACCCAGCCCGAGATGGTTGGGTCCGGGTTTGTGCTAATCTGTTCCCTTAATTAAGTCCATGAATATTCATCCGATAATTTAGTCTTTGGTACATGAATTATGGAGCTTCCGCAGGCGCAACTTTTGGCTGTGTCCGATTCTTGCTATTTTCAAAAGACAACAAGCTGCTTTGAAATTATTGTCATGTTTGGCCGAAAAACGAGGTTTTTGGGCTGCCGCTTGCTGAGATTTAAAGATATTGGAAATCGGAGACTGCCAAAACATTTGCCGTGCTGAGTTGCATATTTGATATACCAAACACTAAATTCTCTAATCAACATTTGCAGCCTCAAAGTGATCTTTCACTCAAAAAATCGTCCATTTTTGATGTGGTAAGGCCGTGGCCACACAGACCTATAAAACCGGCCGGGTCCAAAACTGGAACCGCTGCTACCACTAACGAAGATGCATATCAGTATTTATTCCATATCACAGGTCGCTTTCGGTGTATACTAATAGAAGCCTACCAAATAACAACCACTATTTGCAAAGTTAGGTTACTCAAATCACGAATAAAGAAACAGTCATTTTTGGAAAAGATTATTCCTTGAAGAACAAGGTATTTACAGATTTGGAATCTGACTTTACAGTAAGAATTTGAAAGCTAGGTCATTCTACTGGAGTGGCTGTTAAAACTTACCGTATAGTAAAGTAGACAGCAGGGTCATCAATATTGACTGAAGAGCTTCAAGCAAGACAAAAGTCAAACCTGTGAGTCATGGCATGTATAGTTGTGAAGTTGAATACAAGGACATACAAAGAAGACAGACCATTATTAACTCCATTTGGAAATGATGCAGTACAGTTCGCTGCTGTGAAGCTTTCTGCGACACCAAATAACCTGTCGACGTTCAGTTGGCAGTCATTTGTTGGAGGTAGTTGCAATATTGTAACTAGCTCTTTTGCCCATGAAGGAAGCCGATAATTCAAATATGGGTTAATACCATTGTATAGCCCTTTGAGTATTGAAGAAGCAAGGCCAAAAATGGTAGACAGTCCATTGACGCATATTTTAGCAGGTAATAGCGATATCATCAGTAGAATTTTGCCAATTCAGGCGGCCAACACTGTGATTTTGGTTAATGCTATTGCATAGCCCAGTGAATATCCAAGATGCAAAATCAAAAATCGTTCACACTCCATTGATGCTTATTCCTTGTATGGGGCAAGTAGCATGGTGCTTGCCTTAGAACTTATGAAGATGGCCAGTACTTCCTCTTTGGATGGATGTGACTATGCAGCCCTTGAATTCCTGAGTGGGTGAGACTATAAACTATTGATGCTTCATTGACGCTCACCTTAGAGACATAGTAACTGTCATTGTGTGTGCAGCAATTGTATCCAAAATGCATACAGTTATTATTGACAGCCAATATATCATTGCTATGTGTAATTATTTGCATCCAAAAACTTCGAGATTGCTCAGTGTGTGCGCCACCATTATGGATATAATCCGAACAATGAATAACGTAGGTCTATAGCATTTGATCACTTCTGGCCGGCAATTCACTGTAGAAGAATTCATCCAGTAGTTGTAGATATATATTGCACAACTTCCTTACCATTACATATCCGGCTTATTCCCCTTGATTTCCGTGATATATCAAATGTGACTATCAAAATCTCGACCATGCACAGCAGGTTTGAGGGGAGAGTTAAGCACTTGGATGCAAGGATTAATGCAGCATGATGGTTGTCATTAATCCGGGTTCAGGTTGCGCATTCACTGCTACTTCTATGAGTCATATGACATCACTGAGTAAAAGTTTGTTGGCATCTTTTATCTCACATTCCGGTTTTGCCTTCTCATTTAACCTAACGGACAAGACAATATCCTGTTTTCTGGTGATCAATATACTTGATTTGGAGTCTAGCCCATACGTATGATCTTGTGTATCACACCATCAATTGCCCAGGGCGATTGAGTCTTCAATTCTGGAGATTATGGCATCTTCGAGGCACACCGGTTATTAATTGAGATACTCCTGAACTGGGAGATGAGCCAAATAGAGCTGTATATATTTGAAAATATCACTATAGTATAATGTTCCAAAGGCATGTGAATGATCTTCAATCAAACTACTATTGTCCAGCCCAAAATTGCATGCAGAGATGAGCTTTCCTAGGGCATCTGCAGATTCCAATGAGTAGGTTCTGATGGTGTCCAGTCCATGTCTTAGATAATGATCCATCTATATTTTCTTTCACTGGCGAAATGAATGAGCCTGTTGAATGTTGCTTGTTAACTGACATGTATGCTATGGATTGCTTGGTTCTGTGTAGTTGCAATACTTATTGTACAATCCGATTGTGTTGCAATATTCTTTCCCCAATGCATTTTCTACTCCAGCTATGTGCTTATGAGCCTTTCACCTTGTTGGATCAGCGGTACATGTCAGAGCAGGCTTCTAGAGTTCTACAGTTTCTGGGTGGGGAGTCTCTTCAAGTGGTGGTGCACCAGCTGCATTGTGACTGGGTTGATGAATAGTTGAAAAGCTCATTGATGATTATACAGGCACACTGACTGAAGTCCAACCACAATGGCTCGGGTCAATCATTGCCTGCAGGTGGTATAATTATATCAGGTAACATGCCTTCAAACATTAACCTTGGTTGATATTGTTGATAGTGAGCCTCCAGTCAGTTGTTGGTAAATGATGTCTACTTGCAGATTGAAAACTTAACCTGCTTCTGGCGAGTGTAGATCATATTCAAGAAATCACCAGTGAGCAAATTTTCAGATGAATCTTGATAACTCTTTAGGGTGTGACTTACAGACTGAGTGATATTGATATGTAAGCAAGGTGACTCAGATTGGCATGTAACAATCACAGCTGCATCACACTCTATCAAATGTGGGGGAGTGATAATATAACAACATCTTATCATCAGTATTCGTTACCAAAATGTATCTATAGTGTTAGCAACAGGTTCGGGTATCCCACCAGCGGTGCACTGCTGGTCAGCAAAAACGGATCGGTTCGGTTCCAGACCCGTTTAAAACCCCAACCGACTGACTCTCGGCGGGCCAAACCTAGACCCATACCCGTCATTCCATGGGTTTCACCGTGTTTGGCTAGACCCATCTGTTCCAATCTCCAGTACTGCATTTCGGGTTTCACATTTATGGTTGCATTCAGATATACTACTGTTAATTGTACAATAGTAACATTGGTACGGCACAGTTCATTTTGGATGTATTGGCCACCTTAATAATCAAAACGCATAGACAAATGCGCCCTACAATATCCTGAGAATTCGCATCAACGACTGTTGGTCGTGTAACTTGGGTAATCTGGGGGATTGACAGGTTAAATTCAATCATAAATGCAGTGTTGGCCGCCATTATAGCAAAAAGAAAGAGCGAAATGCTCTCAACCCCATCTTGAAAATAAGTGTCAACGGAACATCAACAATTTTGGGTCTTGCATCTTCCGTAATATGAGTGGCACTTGATCACAAGCATCCATAAACATGGATATGGAGTCATTGTGGGCCGATATGTCCTGAATTTTCCACCACATCCCCCAGGACAGTAACTAGTCAGTTCATTTACAGAGCTACCACCAAGTATTCGACAGCCATTTAGTGTACCAAAACTCTCAAAACCATGTTTACAGACCATAACAGCCACAGTGCACTGTTCTTAACCATAATGGAAGGCCAACAATTGTTGACACTCCGTTGATGCTTATTTTCATAATCGGACAGGGTTCCCTTCACTTTCTCTTGTGCCTATAATGGCAGCCAGTACTTAGTATATGACTATTTGTAATCTGTCGCCCCCCAGATTACCCAAGATACATGACCAAGAATCGTTGACGCTACGTTGATGTACATTTTGCCATGGGTGTATCCACAATACGCAATTATTTGATTTGGCATAGTCTATCATTCACGTTAATTTGGCAGCCTTCCTAGCTTTTCCATTGGCTTTCTTCTTGATCACTACATGGTTCTTTGATAATACATATAAATATAGTCTTTGAAATATACTTTACAGTATCCGGTAATTCAGGAAAATAATAATCTCCAATATCCGATGCCATTCAATCAATGATAGTCATCATTGCCAGGGTTGCTCAATAGGCTGCTCTGGTCTTCAAAATGAATGTTAGCTGCATTACCACACAGCAGATAGTGCACTAACCAGTGGCTGTTCTTTCATCAGTCAGCATATCTGGATCAAAATCTGTCTCATTCTGGCTATTGTGGGCAGATGCATCAAGAGTAAAAGATTCCGCACAGTGAAAAGATATATGTGAATACACAAATCCGGCGAGCAAATTAACGATTTGGAAACTCTGATCTCCAGAAGTGTGACTGGCTGTGGGGGGCGGCATGCCAGGCGGAGGTGGCATCGACTCTGGAGTCGGCATTGGCGATTGCTGTCTGCGTCACTTTGGCGGAAGTGGACCTTCTTTTTTGCATCTACAGGGTGTCTCCGAATATGTTGCGGTGCCATTTTGGCAAGGAAGGCATCTGGCGGTGTGGGTTTGACGAAGCAAAGCCGGGTGTCTTTCCATCGCAGTCGTCACCTTTTCATGCCCAGGAAACTCAACACCCCACTTCTTCTCTTCTCGGACCTTGGTGCGAGGTTTCTTGATGATAGATTGCATTTCTTCTATTGCGGCACGCAAAAACCCTCCTTTGGCCAATTTGGCCATATTCATGGCCAGGCACATGTTGGAATGTTCCAGCTGTACCCAACCTTCTTGCCTTGCCATTGTAGCAGACATATTGAATACCTACAAGAAATGAGTTGCTGCTTCTAAGAATGAGATGCAGCAATTACCTTAACCATATATGCTTCCATAGCCTCCTACAAGGTGATTCAAGCCTGTTTCGTCCACTCATGGGGATGCTTATCAGGAAATTCATCCGTGAAAGTCCCAGAGCTGACAACATCATGATGCTGCATAGTGCAGACTGTGAGCAAAAATGCCTTGGCCAACTATGGAGGTTTCCTCTTATGGGCAGCAATCAATGGGTCACGTAGCTCTTTATATACACCCGCTGTACGCTATTCAGTTAATTGACAGCCATTTACCACAGTATGGAAACACTCACATCCACCTGCGAGCTGCGTTTTACTCATGCTGCTACCAGTGTTACGGATGATTTTCAAATATTCATGCTGGGTCATATTGATGGCAACTGCATTGGTGGCATCGCGGGAGACTACCTGGTGTCTGCATTCTTGCAGTGTGCGGTGATGGATGTATTTGACAAAGCGCCTGCCAATTGGCTTGATGTGAATCAGCGCTGACCTGGCTGAGGTGGTTGTGTATTCATGATTTGCTGCTGTGGAATAGGAGAGCAAGATGACAATGGAAAGAAGTGGGAAGTCCTGAGGATTGTATAGTTAGCCTCATACCAGAATAGAATAATTTGCTGTCAACATGTTCATTATAATCATGATGAATCGTGCTGCATATATCTGCAAGTTTAATACATGAAACTGATGCAACCAATTATGTTATAGTGTACGGTTAGCCCAACTAATCCTGATATATTGACAGTCAGAAGGGAGATTTTGCTTTGTTCAGGATGAGTAAATGTACCAACCTTGACATAGAAGACGCAGCTTGCCTCCATATTGTCCATATCTTGCAACATCCAACATCTCGCCCAACAACAAAGTCAACACAAACTACAATAGTCAATGCTCTGAAAAAGGACTTTTCACCACTTCCGGCAGGCAGATATGGCACATCGACAAAGTGGTCCACCCAATGATGTCATCAAGTGAATGAAAGGGAGAGTGGTTTGATTTTGGCAAGAGTCCGAGCCCTTGGGGTATTGCGCAGCATGTGATTCAAAAAGAAGCTTACGGCCGAGAAACAATGAGACCCTTACTTCTCATGCAATGAAGAGAAAGAGAAATGGATTGAGGATTTTGTTGAGAGAGAAACTGCTGGGGCAAGAAAGTGAGTTGAAGACCCAGAGGAAGCGGTTCAGCAAGAGCAGAAAGATATAAAGAATGCTGGACATGCGGGATTGACAAACAGGGAGCCTGAAGAGACTTTTGAGGAGATGATGATTGCTATCAAAGCCAGTCTGAGTGATCTTGCATGTTCTGATGATGAGAAGGATGGAGAAGATAAAGATGAACAGACAGAGCAGGGCAAGCTGAGCGAAGATGATGAACCCAGCTGGGTGATGGGCACAATCACCAAAATGGTACTGCAGAGCATGGAGAGGTTTCCGCAGAAGCAGATGAAGCTTGACAAATTGACATAACTGGGATGGGAGGATGGAGCCGACTACTTCTGTGAAAGAGATAAGAAGTACGGCACATCGGCAGTGAGAGTTCCGGCTGTCAATCAACTGTAAAAGCACAATGATTCAATGGCACTTGCAGCGACAACATTTGGTGAGGGTATGGACTGTTTTGACATTGTCCCTGGAATAGGGTAAATGCCACAAGGAACGTCTATACCAGGAAGTAGTCATCTTAGGCTATGTTTCGTGAAGCTGCAGTCGAACCCGAGTGAACCTGGTTTTGTACCCACCATGGAGCTGGATTCGCCACCTTAGCCGAATGCGATGCCTGTTGAAACTGTCAGGTTTTACCCCTGCATATAGTCTCCAGCTAATCACCATATGGATTTCAGATGCGGATAATGACATGTTGATGGCTCCTGCGTCTGCAGAGGACTAGATAGGCAAACTGTAGTTTTTGATATCAAATCTCGGTGAAAACCAATTTGTTTACCCATGTTGCTTCCTGTCAGCTTTTTTTATTAATTTTGGAGACCAAATTGTGATACAGGCTAATTCATCTGTGCATGTGCAAAGGTTGAACGCACTGTGTGCAAGTTCTCGAATCTAAGTCAGGCTGCAAGATAGCCGTTACGTTTGATTTCTATCTGCAAGTTACTGTTAATTGACAAGGCAAAAGCTATATTAGGGACGAAATTTACTAACAATATTTATGTGCGGGATGTCTTATGTGTGCTGGAGGGAGCAGTCAGTGTTTATGGCGAATCTGCCTCAACGATGTCCATCTTGCTATATTGATCCATGCATCCAACTGCATCAATCTCCGTACCGACCTCGTGCACATGATTGAGATATTTGAAATTGCTTTTGGTACGTCATGGAAATCGAGAAGAAGGAGATGAAGAATTCAAGGTGAGGAAGTCCAGCTATATTTACCAAAAGCTCGTGAATTTATCTACATGCCGTAAAATGCCAGCCGAAAGCGCAGAAATGCAATGGGGCCACGCCATCTGTTACTCAGATAGTGTGGTTAGCTGTTGATCAGAAATTGGTAGGTAACCACACACCAGGATGCAAACGATGATCCATACACAGGCATTATTCGATGTCAATAATGTGTATATGAGTAGTTGCATACAATTATTGAGTGTAGAAAGAATGTTTTGATGTGATTAATGTGAGCCTCAACAGAGTGTCAATGATTTTCAGTCTTACACATTCAGCAATCAAAGAGCTGCACTGTCACATCCTTCCAACCTGAATGTATTGATTGGCCATATAGTGAAACAGGCAAATGACACGTTTGTCGCCACATCCTAAAAACGAGTGTCAATGACATTGGGCATTGTATCATGGAAAATCCAGAGGGCTGCACGGCGACGTTAACTCATAATCACACTATCTGATGCCTTTTTACGTATAAAGTGTTGCGGCAACATCCCTACTATCTCCTGAAAATGAGTGTTAACGGAGCGTCAACGACTTTTGGCCTTGCAATCTTGCAAAATACAATGGCTGTGCGGTGACTTTAACCCATAATCAAACTATCACACCCCTTTCTAGGCAAAAAGAATGTTGATGACATCGTCAATATGTCCTAAACCTGAGCGTTAACGGAGCGTCAACTCTTTCAGGCCTGGCAGGGCAAAAATCATGCGTGTGTGTGACTACATTCATTCAAAACTGTATAATCGGCTGCCTTGGTAGGCAACGATGCTTATGACAAAATCATTACTGTGTCGCAAAATAAGTGTCCATGCAGCATTGACTCAGCACCAACGGAGCGTCAACTATTTTCTATCTTGTATCTTGGCTAATCTAGTAGCAATGGAATGCAGTTAACCCACAATGAATCTATCGGCAGCCTTCATTGGCAAAAATGCTAGTGATATTATCGCATGCACTTCCTACAGTTCAGCACCCATGGAGCCTCAACAATATTTGTGGAGGCTCAGTATGGTACACAGCAATGAACTGCATTGTATGGTATCTAAATTGAGTTTTACGAGGTCAGCCTTTGCAATCTGTCCTTGTATACAACTTCACCAAGATGCATGCAATGTCTCACAGATCTGATTTTTTTGCTAGTAGCTGCAGAGTAAAGATTTAACAACCCACAGTCTGCTTTACTATACCATGACATTCAGCAGTTTCTCGAATTGGATTACCCAGCTTTCCCGATTCTACCGCTATGCCAGATTCAAAATCTTTGAACATCTCATTGCACGAGGTTATGATATCTTCCAACGGGAAACATGCTTTTATTTGTGATTTGAACGACCGTAAGTTACATATCATCTTTATTACTTGGTTGGCTTCTATGAATGCAGGCTCGAAACATTCTGTTGTTTGGAACAATTCTAAATCAGCGTAATCATGGCAATTTTATTTGCTCTTTGGAATTGCGGAGACCCGCAGCACTGGAATGATATATATCATTTGTCAACAATTTCTTCACAATTCATCAAAACATGGGACCAGCTCGTTTGAGAAACATGTGCTGGCAAAAGCTCACATCGCAATGTTAAATGAATTAACAGAGTCAGAGGTGACTAAATGGACTAGTTCGAACGTTGATGAAACAGCTTTTGCCATTCTGACCAGGCAATCAAGTTGGGGAAGCACAATAGTATGTTCGCAGTGGAGAATCATATTTAACATCCTGGTTAACCCATATTGATCGAAATGAAAGACAAAACGCTCCAAACTGGTAGCTAAGGACTTTGACACTTCTGAATTTCACCAAGACACATGGAATCAATACCGCATGTTAGAATTTGTTTCGGCTTATATTTGATGGAACACTATATCAAATCTTGAGCTACAACAGTCATATAAAGCATTATGAAGTGACCTAGTGCTGCCGTCCGCTACAACTCATTGCAACATTTGCCAGAGAGAATCTGCACTGACAGTTGATGTAATTGAGAAGCAATTGCCGTCCCGAAATAAAGTGAGTCAAGCATTGGACGGATGGACATTCACGAACAAACTAGCCATGATGTCTGTCACGGCATACTATATGTATCAAACTTGGGTATTGCGTGAAGTTCAGCTCACTTTTGAAGAGGTTGTTTGCATATTCTTTACTGTGTTCATAATCGAATTAAGGATGATAGATCAATGGCCAACATACTCGAGCAAGGCTAGCCATACATTTAAAGGACGTGCTAGATCGTTTGAAGCTTACTGATGGCTGTTTGCTTGGTATTATGACTGATAATGCTTCCTCAAATTACTGGATGACACACAAGATACAATCAACACATGAGGCCTTTGTTATCTTGTGGCCTGCATTGAGGAACCACATACCATGCATGGCGCACATCATACAACTGGCTTTAGGTGCATTCATGAGCCGTCTCTGTGTGAATGGCCACACCAACTCTTGGAAAGCCCATGAGCGTGATTAGTAATTTGGAGAGAATGAAAGTATAGGCATTGGGAAGCATCAAAGACTTCGAAAATAGCACAATCCTAGAATCAATAAGCTGCCGGCCATGAGACCAGGTTTAGCAATGATAATTGAGAAAGTACATATTTTAAGATATTGTGAAAGTCCTGAGACTGACCTTCATATAGCAGAGAATACTTACTGAATTCATTATGCTGACACCTGGTCGTCGAAACGAGATCATTGACTGTCAAAAAGCCAATGTCCACATCGTGGTGCTTCAGTTTATGGATGTGAAGACACATTGAAACTCAACACTGGAGTTGCTCGAGCGTGCCTACCAATTACCGGAATTGACATGTGAGTAGCTGCACAATCCAAAATCCAGTGATAAGCAGCCAATCTTCATAACATATGATGAATGGACCATTGTGAAGGATGTTATGGAAGTATTGAGATCATTCCGATATTGGACCCTATGGATGTCGAAGAGGCATACAGTCTCATTACATTGTGATAACACAATATACAATGACATACGTGATTGTTTCGAGGGCATTATATGAGCTTTGGCTATGAAGAAGACCGAATGAAAAGAAGACTTGTTCTTCGTAGCGCAGTTAGCTTGACAGACTCTGATGAAATATAACACTGAAGTTTCTCCAACGGCAGGAATGCTTCTCACTTCTTCATGTATTCTCGATCTGGTTGGGAAGTTGTGATCGTATAGCTCGTGAGACATGGGAATGGATATTAATCCTGTGGATGAGACATCATATACTACCTACTACCAAGATGCCTTCCTGAGGTATGTGGAGAATGAATACTGTGCGAAGCATCAACCTGTACCGGTCAATGAACACGAAAGCTTACCGAGCAGCAATCTATTCCCTTCAGCAACTGCTTCAGGATCCCAACAATCATCCTTTGACCTGTATGATTTGTGCAACGATGATGAAGAATACATAACATTTAACAATGCGGCTGAGATGACACCTGGATAAACTGATAGCACAGCACACTTATTGACCACCGTCGGACTCAATTTGAATTCGCCGCCTGAATCACCAAACAACTGGGGGCAAATGAATACAAATCTCAATGAGTACCACTCTGGCCCAATGGAGATTAGCAGTACATTTTGGATACCGGACAAAACCAACTGGTGGCACCAACAAAATGAAACACAATCAAAGTACGCCAATCTCTCCAATATGGCACATGACATATTTTCTATCATACCACATGGTGTGGGAGTGGAGGCCAGTGATTCCATTTGGCAAGATGTGATTGGCTGGAGGGAGTCAAAAATCACAGGTGAGACACTTTGCGAAAACATCATTGTAAGGCTGTTTGTTGCCATCAATAACAGGATTTTGCCTGGTGATAACCCCGTATCGGATACAACGAATACAGAAAATGACTCAGACATGCAGCAAGAGGCAGAGGAAAGGAAATCGCACTGAATGGGCAAGGTCCATGACTTTTTGGAGAGGTGGCAGGGCAGTCCAAAATCTACGTGCTACCCAGAACGAATCTCGCGCTCAAAACAAGAAGATAACTACGGTAGGATACATTTCGGACATGGAATAGATTGTCAAAGCATCCTGGTCACTGTTTCAACATGATGGTGCAGCTGCTGTTTAATTGTCGGAAAGATCATCTATGCCACCAGCTTTGTCTGCAAAGAACCTCCCTGGAGGACGAACTCAAATATTAAATGTCTCCCCAAATTCAGAGAATCAAACGTCATTCATTCGAAAGTTATAAGGATAGCGCACCTGAATGCATTTTGCACACTGAAAATTTGACAATCTAAAGTTTCGACTTGGAATATCCAAATGCCAGCGAAAACGATTGCGCAGCAGCCGATGAATCTGATATGGAGAAAAACAATGGCATTGAGGGTCCGGAATGTGCAGGGCTGCATGATGTGAGTGCTGCACCAAATGTTCCTGGATTGGTTCTGCTAACACCAAAGTCAAAGTGACAGGCTGACAAGGTGTTGGCGACTGTCAGTGCAATAGAAACTAGCAGGAATACAGGAGTGAAGAAAATGTAGAACAGAATGCATCAATGGTTGACTGGCTTCTTTATGTAGCTTGACTGATTGTTTCAGTTAAAGATATATTATGGGCGAATAGTGAGCAGTAGCTTGTGAATATAGGTTGATGAACAGATGCATAGTAGGTGCAATGAATCTTTTCACGAGATACACCATTTTCAGTCATGTGAGAGTGAATAGGGCAAGAATGTTACAGTGTTCGGTGATGCCACAGGGCCGATTCTCAATCTGACAGAAAGACAATGAATAAGTTCTAATCATATTGAAAACAATAATCGATGGCAGCAGATGTTGAATGTACAATACATCAAAATAAGCGTCATCAGAGGGTCAACGATTTGTGGTCTTGTAAGTATGGTAATTCACCTATGATTTGGTCACTGTTATTCATAACAGACATATTGGCAGCTTTTATAGGGGAAAGAGACAGCAACACAGTCACCCCGCCATTCTGTGATTGAGCGTCAACAGAGCATCAAAGAATTTTAGGTTTGCATCGTTAGTAATTTATGTTCCGATTGATTGCAGACATCCATTCATGAGATATTGCCTGCCTTTGCACCCAAAAATAATAGCAATATGCTCCCTGCCAAATCCTCAAAATGAGTGTCAACGGATCTTCAACAGTTGTAGGTCTTGCATATTCAGTAATCAAGGCATTGTGCAGATTATAGTGCATATAACTGCATTATTGACCGCCTTAATAGGCCAAAATACCATATATCAAAGGTGAAACACAGATACCATATTAATCGAAATTGCAAACTGCACAACATGCAAAAGTGTATTATTGGTTGTTAAAAATGCAATTTTGATAGGTTTTTATTAACAAGCTGCAAATACAAGAGCCTTATATGAATCTGTAGATGGACCCGCTGGGTAACATGTTGACAACCTGCTCAATTCATAATGGTCGGGAACATATCATCAAACTGTACCCGAGTTGACCAATCTGGTTTATTGATGACTAGTTGTAGCAAGGAGTCCATGTAACCCTCCAGCAGTCTGGGTTTTGACTATTAAAACAGGGGGGTTTGGTTCCAGACCAGTCTAGAAACCCGTCCCACTGAGTCTTTGCGAGCCAAACCTGTACCTGTACACGCCAACCCGCGGGTTTTGCCGGGTTTGGCTAGACCTGTCGGTTCCAATCTTAGGTTCTGCGTTTCGGGTGTGACATTTATGGTCGCATTTAGATATGATACTGTTAATCGTAATATATTGACATTGGTACGTCACGGTTTATATTTGATGTATTAGCCGCCTTTATGTGCAAAACAAGCATACTCATGCACCATACCACATCCTTAAAATGAGCGTCAACTGAGTGTCAACGATACTTGGTCTTGCATCTTCGGTAATATGAGTGGTGCTTGATCACACGTATCCATAACGAAGGATATGGCAGTCATTATAAGCAGATATATATGGGATATTCCCGCCACATCCTCCCGGACAGTAACAACTTACTCCATATACAGAGCTACCAGTAAGTATTCTTGAGCCTTTTGGTTTATAATAACAGTCAAAACGATGTCTCTAGACTATAACAGCCAACTTCGCGCTGTGATTAACCAAGATGGAAGGCCAACAATCGTTGACACTCCGTTGACGCTTATTTTGAAGAAGGGGCAGGGAGTGTTTCACTATTACCTTTGCCTATAAAGGCAGCCAATAATCAGTTTATGACAATGTGCAACCTGTCACCCCCAAGATTACCCATGATACATGACCAACAATCGTTGATGCTCTGTTGATGCTCATTTTCATGATGGGGCAGGGAGGGTATTGGAATCTATTTTGCCTATAATGGTAGCCAAAAATTCCTTGATGACTGACTAGAACCTATCAGCGGTGTGATTTCCCAGGACGCATGACCAAAAATCGTTGATGCTCAGTTGACGCTCATTTTCAAAATGGGGCTGGGAGGGTATTGCAATCTGTTTGGCCGATCAAGGTGACCAAAAACAGCTTTATGACTGACTGCAACCTATCGGCTGTGTGATTTCCCACCACGCATGATCAAAAATTGTTCATGCTCTGTTGTCGCTCATTTTCAAGATGAGATAGGGAGGGTGTTGTTATAATTTTACCTATAAAGGCGGCCAATACTTCGATTATGTATAATAATGAGCGAATCAATTTTAAATTACCAGACTTAGATGATGTACAACCGTTGACGCTCTGTTGACAGTCGTTTTGCCACGGCTGTATCCACAATATGCAACCATTTAATTTGGCATAGTCCATTATTCACATTGTTGTGGCAGTCTTTCTGCTGTTTTCATTTACTTTCTTCTTGATCACTATGTTGTTCTTTAATAATACATAGATATATATACTAATAAACTCTAAAATCCCGTGTCTTTCGGTCAATGCTTGTCATCAGTTGCAGGATCGTTCAATTGGCTGCCCCTGTCTTCAAAATGGACGTTAGCTGCATTACCACACAACAGATAGTGTACAAACCAGTGTATGTTCCTTCATCAGTTAGCATATCTGAATCAAAATCTGGGATCATGCTGACTATCCTCATCATGATTAAAAAATTCCGCACAGCGATAAACTGTGTGCAAATATATATATCCGGCCGGCAAATGGACATTTTGGGAACGTTCAACCCCGGAATCGTTACCGGGCAGGGAGTGTGGCGTGCCAGGCAAAGGCCGTGTCGGCTCTGGAGTCCGCTGTCTGCGTCGGTCGGGTGGAGGTGCACCTGTTCCTTTGGGTCTCCAGCGTGTCTGCAGAATGTTTGCGGTGCTAGTTTGGCAAGGAACGCAGCCAGATGTCTGGTTTTGACGAAGCATTGCCGGGTGTCTTTGTATCGCAGCCTTCACCTTGTTATGCACAGGAAACTCCACACCCCACTTCTGCTCTACTCGGACCTTGGCGTGTGGTGTCTTAATGAGATCATTTGTTCCCTCTATTGCAGCATGTAAAAAGCCTTCTTTGGCCATTTTGGCCATATTCAACGCCAGGCGCATGTCGGACTGTTCCAGCTGTACACCACCTCCTTGCCTTGCCATCGGAATAGACATGTTGAAAACCTGCAAGACATTAGTTGCTGCTTCAAACAATGAAATTTGGCTATTACCTCTACCATATACTCTTCCGTAGCTTCCTCTAAGCTGATTAAAGCCTGTTTCGTCCACTCACGAGAGTGCTTCACAGCAAATTCATCTGCGAAACTCTCAGAGCTGACAACATCATGATGTTCGATTTTGCGGACGGTGCGGACAAATGCTTTTGTCAACCAGGGAGGTTTCCCGTTACGGGCAGCGGTAAATTGGTTGGGTAGCTCCCTTCAGACACCCGCTGTACATTATACGGTTAATTGACGGACATTTACCTCAATATGGACATCCTCAAACCAGCTGCATGCTGCTTCTTATTCTTGCTGCTTCCAGTCTTACGGACGATTTTTGAATCTACATCTCGGGTCATATGTTTGGTGGCTGCATTGGCAGCATGGTGGTGAACTAACTTGTGTCTGCACTCTTGCTCTGTGCGAAGGATTCCTGTAGTGGATGTAGCACCCACCAATCGGCCGGAATTTGATGCGCTCTCACCTGGCGGAGCTGGTTGTGTATGCATGATGTGCTGTTGTGGAATAGAAGAGGAAGATAATAACGAGAGGAAGTGGGAAGCCCTGAGGACTATATAGTTAGCTTCATGTCACAATGGGATGAATAGCAGCCAACATGATTTTTATACTCAAGATGAATGCTCCTAAGTATGGCTGCAAGTTGCAGGGATTTAGCACAGCCCCGCAATTTGCAATCAGTCGGTCCGATGTTGTTTTCTTGATAACAGGGATCAATTGTGGTGTACAACAGCCGGAATTGTCTAATTGTTAAATATTAATAGGATATCGTCTGAGGGGAAGGACGTCTGCTGATGTTTGTCTCAAATAATCCCCAGGATACTACATGAAACTGACCCTCACAATCAAGTCCTGTTGCACGGTTAGCTTTACTATTCCTCATTCATTGACAGTCATGAGAGAGATTTTTCTTTGTTGGAGATGAGTAAATGTACCAACCTTGACATAAAAAATGCAGCTTGCCTCCATATTGTCCATAACTTGCAACATCCAACATCTTGCCCAACAACAAAGTCCACACAAACTACAATTGTCAATGCTTCCAAAATGAACTTTTTGCCACTCCTGGCGGGCAAATATTGCAAATCGACAATGCGGTCCACCCAATGACATCATCAAGCGAATGAAGGCAAGAGTGGCTTGAAAGCAGAAGAAGTCCGAGCCCATGGGTCATTGCATAGCTTGCGATCCAAAAAGAACCTTGTGGCTGAGACACGACATGAAACTGACTTCTTTTGCAATGAAGAGAAAGAGAAATGGATTGAGCATTATGTTGAGAGAGAGACCACTGTGGCAAGAAAGCCAGTTGAAGACTCTGAGGCAGCGATTTGGCAGTAGCAGGAAGATACAGAGGCAGCTGGAAAAGAGGGATTGACGACCAAAGAGCCAGAAAAAAAGTTTCTCCAGATGATGGTTGTGATCGGAGACAGTCTGAGCGATATCGCAAGTTCCGACAATGGCAATGATCGGTAAGATAAGGATGATGAAGAGATAGAGCAGGGCAACCTCAGCGAAGATGACGAACCTGGCCAGGTAATGGGCACAATCACCAAAACGGTGCAGCAGCGTATGGAGGGGTCTTAGCTGAAGCGGATGAAGCTTCACGAATTGACCCAACCAGGATGGGAGGACGCAGCCGACTACTTCCGTGAAAGAGACAAGAAGTACAGCATATCTGAATTGAGGGTTCCGGCAGTTGTTCAACCGCAGACGGATGAGGATGCGGCGGCACCTGTACTGACAACATTTGGAGAGCTAATGGTGTGTCTTGACATTGTCCCCAGAATATTGCAAATGCCGCAAGGGACTTCTCAACCAGGAAGTAGTCAAATGGGGCTAGGTTCTGGGCAACCACAGTGGAACATGAGTATACCGTGTCGTGCGCCCGCGACGGAGCTGGATTCATCACTCATTCAGAATGCGAAGCCTGTTGAACTGATACGCTTTACCTCTGCATATAGCCGCCCCAGCTAATCACCATACAGATATCGGATTCGGACGAAGAAATGGTGACGGCTCATGCGTCAGTGTAGGAATGAAGAGTCAAATGTGCATTTTTGACGCCATATCTTTGTGAAACGCAATATGTGTATCAATTGTTCTGTGTGTCAGTGTTTTCTTGATATCAGTGACCAAATTGGGAGACATGATAATTCATCTTTGCATGTGCATGGGTCGAATGCACCATACGAAAGATCTATAATCCAAATTACTGTGTAAGACGGCTGACACATGCGATTATTGTTTGATAATTACTGTTAACTGAGAAAGCAAAAGTTATATCAGTGACGAAATACACAAACAAAATTGAAGTGAGTGATGTCATATATGTCTTAATTCACGTAATGACTGGTTCAGCCTAGCATGCCCACCCTGGCTGCCAATAACTCAGTCAAGGGGATATTTAGTACGTGGATCACCATATAAGACACTGCGTACTACTCTGTGTGGAAGCAGCAGCATGAACTGGCATGTGATCAAAGTTTAGGTACAGCGAAGTATTCTTAGGATCTTCCGGGAGTTTCCTTAGGACCGACCCAATACAGCATATTTCTGAGTCCAATTGGGCAATATGACAGTGTAGACATTAGTGAGTTCTTGAGTTAGAATATGAAATTCAGCTCACTTATTTATGGCAAAGCCGTAGCATTTACTGGCATATAAGCAATGTTCATGTCCTCTGGACAATCCTCAGCATATGATATTATTTACATTATGGCTGATCCAGTACAACTTGTTTCCTAAACCTATTTGGCAATACGGCAGTCAAGATAATATTGAACACTTGGGTCAGAATATGAGACACAGTGTGGTTATGCATGTGTAAACTGGAGCTTTGGTGGCATAAAATCGAGGTTCTGGTGTACCATGGGTCTGGGGCACATATCTTCATGACCAATTGATTACTTCAAATTTGCCAATCCCTGTTGGCAATCAGGACACTGCAGACACTATTCAGTACATTGGTCAGAATATATGATACTGGCTTGCTGATTTGTCGGAAAGACCCAGCTTTGCTGGCCAATGACCATAGTACAGATGCACTGGAGCATTCTAGGCACATTGTTATGACACATCCAGCACAGCATATTTGCTAATTCCATGCAACAATAAGGACAGTCTATGGGATATTGAGTCCCTGAATTGACATAGGTGATACAGGCTAACTTATTTGTTGCAAGCCTGAGCTTTGCAGCCATACTGTAGACATTCAAGCACACCTGGGATCCACATCCAAGTTAGTCCGATCCTAAAACACTGCTCAGGTATTGATAGCTAAGCTGTAGCTCTTTCAATACTGGGTATTTCCCAGCCTTCAACAGAAGTCCAGGTTCAACTGAGATCTCCAATTCTGTCCAGCAATAGGTTGTTGGATCTGTATGAAAGCCAACGTTGACAAGCTGCAACTGATTATGGATATATTATTCTAGCCCAAGCACGCCTCAGGACCGACAAACTAGTCACTGAAGTGCATGTACTGCAGTCCATGCTACACTCTGTATTGTAGTGTGCTTTATTCGCATTATGTGTCCGTTGACTATGACTCAGTGGATGCAATGCACACGGATTGTCACCTAGCAAGAGATTTCACATTTAGGTTCAGGCAACTCATTCTGCTTGGCCTCTACAAATATACAAGTCAGTACATCAGCAAAATGTGAATCAGTCGGGAAGCCACGCACAAAACTCTGGGACTCTCCAGTAACCCTTGTCTGTGCTTATGTTAACTTCCAGATGCTCCCAGGCCCCCCTGGAGCTTTGCACAGTGCTCTCAGACTCTACAAGAGTATTCACAGGTGCTCCTGGAAGCACAGCAGTTATGGAGGTACATTCAGGATGCTCCAAGATTTGAGTAGTAGGATAGTCAGATTTTCGCACTGCTGAGACCTCTGCGCAGGTCTGTGGGAGACTTCGAGAGCAGCGGAGATCTCTGCCCATGTCTGCAGGAGACATCAAGAGCAGCTGAGATCTCTGTGCAAGCTCTGCAGGAGACTTGGTGGCATAGTCTGACACCAGTGGATTTTAAGAGTTTCACAACCACAGAGCGATTTGTTAATCATATTCGTCTTTATTAGAGTGACAAGATTCACTACATCATACCATGGCATGTATTGACAAAGCCTCTCTAAATATATACATATGGAGATGGACTCAGCGATAGGGAGAACATATTTGGCAGACCCTGGGGGGGATAGTCATCATCTCGTTTCACCAAATACACACTCGATCGTTTGCATCTCTTAGTTTCACCCAGGCCTGCTGACCTTTCATACACCGACGCAATTTGTGTGGTTCCTCATACACTCTTTCCAAGTGTTCATAGATCCACACAATTTGCGAGGTTCATCGTGCACGTGTATTCCTTCATAGCCTATCCCGCACTTCCTTCGCTCCTCGAGGAAGAACTGCTAAATTTCAAAAATTCCCCCCGGATGCTATGCCAGGTACGGCGGAATGTTAATGATGGGCTGTCTGCCTTCTAGCTGCACCATTTCACCACACAGTGATCAAGTGAACTCAGAGATACACTCCAAGGCGATGATCAAGCTAGTTTGGAGATGACTTTGGTGGCCATAATCGAGGGTGTTTGGAGATGTAGTTGGAGGCCATGATTCACTGACTTTGGAGACGCACTGGGAGGCTGTGATCGTGAGAGTTTGAAGAGGCACATGGAGGCTGTGATCGAGCCAGTGTGGAGATATGCACTTGGAGGCCATGCGTGTGCGAACTTGTAGGCCGTAATCAAGTGAAATTGGAGATACACTCTGTGGCCATGATCCAGCAACTATGGAGATGCACTGAGAGGTGGTAATTGAGTGAATTTGGAGTTACAACTGAAGGCAATGATGAAGTGAGTTTGGAGATATGCACTTGGAGGCCGTAATCGAGCGAGTTTGAAGATACAATTGGAGGCCATGTTTAAGTGAGTTTGGAGTTGCACCTGGGGACTGTGATTGAGCGAGCTTGGAGATGCATCTGGAGACCGTGATCAAGCAAGTTTGGAAATACACTTGGATGCTGTGGTTCAGGGAGTTTGGAGGTATGCACTGGGTGGCCATGATGATGATGCGGTTGGAGGCCGTAATTGAGTGATCTTGGACATACAAGTGGAGGGCGTGATCAACCAGGTTGGGAGAAGCACTGGGAGGCCACAATCGAGCGGGATTGGAGCTGTACATGGTGGCGGTCAAGCAGGAGGTGGTAATTCTGGAGGGAGGCGCAACGGGAGCTGACACTCTTTGCATTGAGTAACTCATAATTGTGGGAATGTAGAGAATTGAGTACAACATGATCTGCGAAGAGATGAGGGACTGCCTGAGAACAGGCGACAGTCCATCTTGCCATTAGGCCGTACGCGGTGTATGCAGTACTCCGTGTGTGCAATACTCGGTGTATTCCGTACTCATTGAATACTGTACTCAGTCTAGGCTGTATTTAGTGTTAACTCTTGATTATTTCATTGAGGGATAGAAAGGGATGACTTAACTTTGTGTTCTTGGGAGATAGTAAAGTGGGGGACAAGAGACAGAGCGATGCGAGCAGATGGGAAATTATCATAAGAAACTGGAACTTGGGTGAATTCAGTATGTAGATCAATTTACCATTCTTGATATGGCAGGTACAAGACCCGATCCGGCAGATGATTACACCAATAAAAGGCAATCTAAACCCCATGAGGCATGTCGTACCGCTGACTTCTGATATCGACTTGTATCCTCCATATTGTGTGCATCTCCATCCTCTATCCCTTTTTCTCGTCCCCAATTCTACCATCATCACAAGCAGACAAAGTTACGTCATCCCTCTCTATCTCATCATGCCATGATCAGGATTTAACACCGAGTGCAGCGTACACCAAGTATAGCATGTGCCGAGTACAGCGTACACCGAGTACAGCATCCACCCAAGATTGATTACCTTCCCTTCATTCTCCTGATTACAAGTTTACCCTCGCATGGAGCTTCAGCTACCAGCGTGCCTCCCTACATGATTGACCGCCATCAGCAAGCTCTCCATGACAGCTCAAAGGAGAAGTCACATTGTCACATTCCCACAGTTGCGACTTACCTAACTGATGAAGAGAGTCCCAGTACCCGGCGCATCGGACATCGACCACCTCCAACTCCTCGTCCAATTACTCTTGATCCCGGCCTCCAAGTGCATCACCAAAGTCGCCTGATTACAGCCTCCAGGTTTAAACGATCATAGTGTCCAAGTGAATATCCAATCTCGCTATATCACGGCATTCAAGTGCATCTCCATAATTGCTCCATCATGCCCTGCAATTTAATGTCCACACTGGGTCAATTATGGCCTCCAATTACATATCTCCAGACTCGCTTGATCATGGCCTCCAATTGTATCTCCAAATTGGAACGATTACCGCCTCCAAGTGCATCTTCTCACTTGCTCGATCCCGGCTGCGGAGTGTATTGCTGAGTTCACTCGGTTGTCATTTACTGACACACCTCGAATTTCTCTCAAGTACTGCCTGCAGGCAGCCCAGATATATTGTGTGTAGATGGGTAGCTATATAGATACATAGATACATTCATACATACATGAGAATACAAAATGAATGTATGAGTGTTAAAAATTTTTGAATGATAAGTTGTAGCTATGATTTCCAGGAGCACCTCCAGCATTCCCAAAGAAGATGTCGTTTTTCCCAGACTGCTGTACTGTGATTTGAAGTGCTCCCAGACTTGTCCCCAGCGCTCCGAGACATGATGTCGGCGCTCCCAGGCTTGTCGATAGCACTCCCTGGTGCTCCCATGCATGTCACCGACACTGCCAGGTGCTCCCAGGCTTTTCATCGGCCCTCCCAGGCCCTCCCACGTGCACCCAATGTTCTCTCTGGTGCTCCGAGGTGTTCTCAAAATGATCACAATCACTCCCATGGCACTACTGTAGTAGTCATCAGATATGCCAGTTACTTGGAAGGCCTGCTGGAATGCCCTCCTGGAGTCTGATACTCTCCTGACATTTACGTATCCATGTTTACATTCCACATTCTTACACACACTCCTGGACTCTTGCAGTGACTAAAATACATTTTGCTGATGTAGTTGGATGGAATGTCAAGGCCACCACATCAGCAAAATGTAAATCGGTCTGGAAGCTACACACAATCCTCCAAGACACTCCGGTAGCCCTCACCAGTGCTTTTGTGTACTTCCAGATGCTCCCAGGACCCCCTGGAGCCTTGCAATGTGCTCTCAGACTCTGCAAGAGCATTCGTAGGTGCTCCTGCAAGGACCTGCAGTTATGGAGGTGCATTCAGGATGCTACGAGATTGACTATTAGAATAGTCAAATGTTGCAGCTGCAAAGATCTCTATTCAAGTCTGTAGGAGACTAAGTGAAGAGGTGACACCTCAGCGCAGCCCTATGGGAGACTTTGTGAACAGCTGAGACCTGTGCACAAGCTCCACGGGAGACTTAGTGGCATATTATCACAGCAGTGGTTGAGGGGAGCGGCAGCGGGGTTCATATGCATTCTCTTCTTCATCCATTTCTGTTCTGTCCCATTTAACTTTCAACTTTCATCTCTTAGCAGCGATAAAGAGTTGAGGGGAGGCCGCCCCACCATCTAGTCAGCTCGCCCCAAGGCGGAGGGGGTATTTAGGTCTGGTCATACTCTAGTATGAGTGAATACTGTATGATTAAACAACAGCTGTGGTTCTTAGGGTTCCACAACCACAACTCATTTCGTTTATCATATTCAGCTTTGTTACAGTCACATGATTTATTGCATAATCACATGGCATGTATTATCTAAGTCTCTATATATATATATCCAGAGATGAACTCAGCGACAGGGAGTATATAGTTGGGAAACACCTGAGTAGATAGACATCATTGCATTATACAAAATACACATTCTTTCTTTCCCATCTCTTGGTCCCACGCACCTTTGCCGAGCTTTCATGGATCCACACAATTTCGATGGTTTCTAACGCACACTTGCCAAGCATTCATAGATCCCACGCAATTTTTGTCATTCATCATGGCCTGGTACCCATTGATATTTTCTCACCCCTTTCCTATGGTCCTCGCGAGAGACTGGAGATGCACTTGGAGGCCATGATCGAGCGAGTTTGGAGATATACACTTGGAGGCCATGAGAGTGCGAACTTGGAGGCTGTAATTGAGCGACAGTGAAGATATGTACTTGGAAGCCATAATAGTGCGAACTTGGAGGTTGTGATCGAGTGAGTTTAGAGATGCACTTTGGAGGGCATGATGGAGCGAGATTGGAGGAGTACTTGGAGGTGGTCAATCAGGAGGCGGAAGTTTGGGAGGGAGGCGAGTTGGAAGCTGAGACTCTATTCATTTGTTAACTCATAATTGTGGGAATGTAGAGAATTCAGTGCAACATAGTCTATCGACAGATGAGAGACTGGCTGGGAGCGGGAGAGAGTCAAGCGTGCGATGATGTAGTACGCGGTGTAGTATGTAGTACTCAGTGTATGCTGTACTCGGTCTATGCTTGTACACAGTGTATGCTGTGCTCAGTGTTAACTCTTTATCATTGCATGGAGAGATAGAGAGGGATGACTTAACTTTGTTTTCTTAGGTGATGATAATTTGAGGATGAGATAGAGAGAGATGAGAGGAGATGGGGGATATCATCATGAGAATCTGGGACTTGAGAGAATTTTGTGTGCATATCACTTTACCATCCCCGATATAGCAGGTACGAAACCCGATCCGGTGACCACTTACACTGATACGAAGTCTTCCCAACACAATCAGGCAAGTTGTACCCCGGATTTCACATATGCCATCGTAACCGCCACATCATTCTCATCTTCATCCCCCATCTAGCTCTTTCTCGTGCACCACTCAACTATAGTCTCAGAACACAAAGTTAAGTCATCCCTCTCTATGACGCGATGCCATGATCATGAGTTGACACCGAGTACAGCCTACACAGAGAGTACAGCATTCACCAAGTGCAGCATACACCGAGTACAGCATCCACCCAAGATTGTTTGTCTTCCCTTCATTCTCATGATTAGGAGTTGACCACTGAATGTAGCTTGAGATTCCGGTGTACCTCCCCACTTAATCGACCACCATCAGCCTGCTCTCCATGTGAGCTTAAAGGTAAAGTCACATTGTCACATTCCCACTGTTGAGAGTGAATTAACTGATGAATAGAGTCTCAGCACCTGGCATGCCATCTGTCAATTGCCTCCAACTACTGGTCCAATTTCGCATAATCACGGTATTCAAATGCCTCTCAAAACTCGCTTAATCCTGGCCTCCAAGTGTATTTCGACATTCACTGGATTACGGCCTCTGAGGTGGCACAATCATGGCCTCCCAGTGCATCTTCAAACTCGCTCGATTACGGCCTCCAAGTTCACACAAGAATGGCCTCTAAAGTGCATCTACAAATTGGCTCGATGACGAATCTCGGAGTGCATCACTAACATCACTCAATCATGGCCTCCAACAGTATCCCCCAATACACCCAATTACCCCCTCCCAGTGCATCTCCACACTCGCATGCTCACGGCCTCAGAGTGTATTCCAGAGTTCACTGGATCGTCATTTTCTGGCGTACCTCAAATTACTCTCATGCACCGCCTGCAGCATGTCCAGACATACCGTGTGTAGTTGGGTAGCTATATTGACACAGTGATACATTGATACATGGATACATAGATGAGAATACAAACTGAATACATGACTTTCAACAATCATTGTACGATAAGTAGTAGCTTTGATTTGCAGATGCACCAGTAGCATTCCCAAAGAAGATGCTTTTCCCAGACTACTCTACGGTGATTCAAGGTGCTCCCAGACTTGCCCCCAGCGCTCTGAGGCTTGTTGTCACCGCACCCAGTCTTGTAGCCGGTGCTCCCAGGTGCTCCTAGCTGCACCTGACCCTCTTTCTGGCGCTTCGATGTGTTCCCAAACTGATCACAATCACTCCCATGGTACTCTTGTACCAGTCATCAGAGATCGCAGTTACTCCAAAGACCGGCCAGAATGCCCTCCTAGGGTCTGATACACTCCTGAAATCGATGCATCTAAGTTTACACTCCACATCTTCTCAGACACTCCTGGAGGCTTCCAGAGACTGAAATACATCTTGCTGATGTACTTAAATCCCTTGATCTGTCAGTTCCATATCAACTGTCCATTGGAGGAAGGTAACCCTGCACAACTTAACCACAGATACACAGACCATGCCAACTGGTACCCTCACTCAACTCGACCTTGACTAATCAGTATATTGGGATCTATGCTTTCAAATCCCAAAATCAAATCAGCAAGTTTTGACTCTATCATACGAGCTGGAGCTTGAGATCTAGAAGCTCAAGTGACTGCATCTGCTAAGTGACTCACCAAGATTGCTGGTAACTCCCACTCACCCATGGACCACACCTCATTATTGATGCCTGAGTGCTCATGATGTTGAATGCAATCACAACTGCATTCTAACTAACTGTATGTTCAGACCGCCCACATACATCTGGAACTGGATTGTGTCAACTGATATCCATCATCTCAGAAGTTCGAAGAGAGAGGATCTTGGAAAGTACAGTTAAGAAAAACCAGCTTTCAAGAGGGCAATTAGCTGTCCGAGTAAGACAAGCCTGCAATCCCCAGCCATTGAAATGCAATATAACCACTTGATCTTCAGTACCCTGCAATTTCCCGAAACCCCATGCAATCATCATTGCTCTGCCCACTGTGACATGTCATCTCACTCTTCATAGCAATACTGCATGTAGCTTTCAGCCACAACATATATTCTAAGAAAATATTATAGTTGTGAGACACACAATGTATATGTTATGGAATTGTATCCAACTTTACCAGGTATTGGATGCAAAATAAGAAAGTGAGTGAGTATTTATAATGTATTTGTTAGCAACCTTGGCATTGAAAACTGCTTGAATCAGTATGATTACCCCTGAATTATCCGTAGTACCATACCATTCCTTCACTAATCTTGTATTTCTCCACAGCGTACCAAATTCTTTACGTCCTTCATCAACTGCAATGTTGTTGGGAACTATATTCTGCAGATCCAGCTCAGATGAATACCTGAAAGGGAAGTTATGCTTACAACATTGCCTTCTCAACTGCTAACTAAGATGCAGCATTCTAATAGAATAAAATATTGTGATAACACCTGGGTCATTTCCATGGATATACCAGTATTTCTCTGTGATTCATAACACACTCAGATTGTACCTGTACTTCGCAGCTGCCACTCTCAGAGTCGAAAATCTATTATATTCTGCAGATTCCCAATGCTGCTCTAACTGAATACAATATGGTCACCTCAAATACTTGATCTTTCACTCATAATTGCCACATTCGGAAGATTTACATGCAGGTGCTCATGTTTTCATGTTGTTTCTCAGTGCTTCATTTGGCCATCATACAGGGTTGGTTCATGTCTCAAGTTGCCTTCCGGTGTGTCTGGTTCAGGTGCATCTGGTTCCAATCTATGTGTATTACCTTTAGCCAATCTCCAATTCTTGCATCCATGCAGAGTATTTGTAATGCAAGTTGTTAACATTTTGCATTAGAAATCAATCCATTCTGGTGCACCTGAAAACATCCTAAATTGTGGCACCTGGCAACCATCTTCAATATAATTATGAATTATTGCAGTCATCTCTCTTGAACCCAATAAGATGCACCTTAAATTGTATTCTCCTCAGCTATGTGCATCATCTTGATCTGTTGTTCCTAGTATTCCAATTCACTTGATCCTATATTGACTGCTTATATACTCGTTGTCACATTCCCCAACTGTCTATCTACATTACAGGTAATGGAACCTACTGTGAGGCAGGTGAGGAATCACAATTCACAGATGAATAAAGAAGCACACCATTAAAGAGCACTCACATTCCAGACAGCTGCCAATCTTCTTTGTCTCGAAAATGTTGCAATCCAAATGATCTAACTTTGTGCATTATATTATGGATAACAAATGTCCCCATGTTAATTTATTAAGCTGTATGATGATACTGATCCGGAGATTTGTGAGGATAAAGTGGTAACACGTGAGAATCCATTATATTATCTGACATTGCACAAGATTGTATGGATCAACAGTATAAAATTCCACTTTGCGGCCAGGAGGACTGGGACTAATCCATATGAACTACAAGTGTTCTACTGAGAAAGATATGAAGCTGTGCCAATACTGACATTGAATGCCCTCCGCTTTCAAATTCTTGATATCCAGCTGAGACAATAGCACCACCACTGCTGAAATGCTAGAAGTCAACCCTCATTAATATACTATACAAGTCTGATTGTATACCATCCACCCAGGAGCTGAACCTATGCATGTCTACTGGAGACTTGTCTATTTTAGACCCTGGGGACTGGGGAGATCAGAATATTCCCCAATATCAAAAGGATTCGTAGCAGATAGCAAAATGCTGAATTGAGGCCATGGAATTCACAATGACTCCATGGTCAATTTTAATTGATAACAGGTACTGAAAGTATAACAACGCTTGGATACTAGCCATGGATGCGAGGATCATCAGCAGGCATTAGCAGGCAATTCTGCAGGTACAACATCAGTTTGTTAATTGCTCAGTGGTCCATATCTCAGAATTGATATGCAAACACAAGATGCTGCTATGCTTCTATTTTTTTTACTGCATCTTTACCAGTTCTACACTGTTAATCATGCCCCAATATAGACATAGATAAAACTTCTGATTACTACCAGTCAAGGATGGGTGGCTGATAGGGCACAGGAACCTGTGGTCTAAAGTTACAAGTTGATTTTGTATACTTATCCTGAGCTTCTAATCCAGGTTGAGAGGCTCACAATTGACAATGCATATCTGTTGAAGGTAATTGTTGATAAGAAATGATGGTTCACCCAATTGGAGGTGATTGATCTGATTTACCATTAAGGTTTTTTTACCACCAATAGCTTCTGGCACTATCCTACTTGATCCTAGGATTATCAATCTCTCGCTGCACAGACTTTAACACTGGCAGCTATAGCAATTCATTGTGTGCAGTCTGAATATCCCAGTTGAAAGATGTCCATAGTTATGTTTTCTGAAGATGAATATCAAGCTACATTTCGCCCATCCTCTGTGATAAATGTTACTCTATCAGCTAGCGCATTTATCAATAACACAGTAGTGGGATGCTTCACACCACACTGTGGCACAAATTCTGTAGGATAGGCACTCTGCACTCCCTGTCACCACTCCTTCGTCTAGATTGGCGCTATTGAATTTGCTACCACACTCTGTACCCCTCGTTCTGCACTCCATACCCTTCATTCTGTGCTTCTCCAACACCTTCTGCATACTCTGGTGTTCCACGTAGCACTCCATGTCTTGCACTCCTCTCTTCATGATACTTTCTGCCCTTTTTCATACAGATATATCACAGTGCCTTTCAAACACTCATTCCGATTCACAGCAATCGCAGGTCTTTCTAAACGGTTCTTAGACATTTCAAATCAAGTCATACGATATTGAAAGTTCGTTTTATCCACTTGCCAGGTACATTTAATCATTGAATATAATGAACGACTTCTGCTTCTTTCCGCCATTGGTGAATTGTGTCTTCCTACTTCCATTGGCATTGATGGGATGGGAGAGGTAGTGGATGATATTGAAACCAGATTTCATTGATATCATTCAATCGCTAAGTAGGGTTTTTGTTTTGCTGTACAGGTTATCATATCTAACCAACTCACCGTTTTCATTTGTTCCTTAATGAACCAAGGCAAAACTTACAATGTTGAAGAAGATGATAGTTAGTATGATTCAGAAGTGATAGTGAACAATCATGCATATATCAAATTTGCTCTTTAGGGAACTGGATTGCTTGTGTACATCCAGAGAGTATTAGTTACCACCCGCAGTCAAAATGCATAGCAAGAAGAACCTAGACATTACTCAACAATTGATTTTGCTATCTGTATTGGTTTGGTGACACTTCAAAGCGTACCCCAAAATCCCTCTGGCACTCTGAAGTGCTGCTAAACCATTCAGAATCATTTTCATGGGACTTCAGTACAATTCATCAGAGATCTCAGTTACTTCACAGTCTGGCCAGAATACCCTCCAGGTGTTCAATTTACATCTGCAATTGACACTTTCAAGTTTACACTCTACATCCTCTTAGACACTCCTGGAGGCACCCAGTGAGTAAAATACATTTTGCTGATGTAATAGTTCCTGAATAATTTCACCTTCTGTGTCTTTGGTACTGTTTGGCAATGGTGATTACATAATCAATACAGCTGCTGTTCAGATCTTTATACTATCTCAAGTCAACTCATGCATTGTACTGGATGGGAAGATTTCCTGATTGGCAAACTCTATATTGCAGGACCATATACTTGAGTGTTTTAATTGCAATATCTACTTTCATTAGAAAATTGATTTTCAACTTTATATACAGTTGTTACTGAAAAATTAATATATTATGTTAATATTATAGCATAAGTAGTATTGCTCAGTAATAAATCATGACTTGTGGAGTTGATGCCAAGAAGACAATAACCATTCTGACATATATAACCATTTTCAAACAATGAGTTTTTACGCACAGTTCACATATATCTGCTCTGTCATATCTGACTAGATTGATTTTATGGCACCTGTATTGATATAAATATTTTATACAGTAATATTTCCTAGATTGAAATGAGAGGGTAAATACGAAAATGAATATAACAGAGCAGATATTGAAGAGTAAAAATGTTGATGTGAATTCGTGATTGTATCAATTTGACAGCATTACAAAGTGAGTCATGTGGGACTTTTAATTTCACTAGATCTGTTTAACTTTCTTGTTATAACATATCAGTTTCTGTGTTGTAGTTCATTATAGCTTCATATATTCAAAGTAGAAAAAGATCACCTTTACAGGATTGAAAAAACCAAGAGATATAGGAGCACAATTTCACCTATTATTGGAATATTGACAGAATAATCATATTTATTTTCTGTACATTAAATTATACAGAGTAGTTTGAATGGAAAGTTACATTGACATACTGTTTGATATTAATAATTGGTATATTTTGATCTTTCAAACCAGATAATTGTATACACAATTTCTAAAGTTATCCACCAGTACTTACAGTAGTTAGTACATCTGGTAATTAAATCTCCCCACAGTGCTAGATATCCGTTGAGCTACCATGTATGTTAATACATGACATGAAATACTAAAGTAACTTACAACTTCATCTATTGATACGATTTTAGGACTATATCAACAAAAGAAGAATATTTCTGAATGAGATGGCCAATGATATTTACAATGTTGATTTTATCTACATGATCTCTTAAACATGTTTAATGTATTACTTTGAACATCACTAAAAGTGGAAAAAAATTTATCACTCATGTCATTTTGGCATTCTGAGTGAGAATATCAGCAGATATAACACAGTTCTGGATGTTAATGTACTATCACCTAAGTACAATATTCAAAAAAACAAAATAAGGCTGACATTGGTTTATATCATGAAGTTGGATGAATTAAACAGTACAATTTGAATAATGTTTTATACATCGAACGAACCTGTTGGAATGATTCATTCTCCTCCTGACCAATGTGTTACAATATTCACGTATCTGAGATTAATACGAGGATGACAGACTGAATGCCACCAAGTATCAGGAAAATTGATTGCTATTACTTTTTTTTCCAGAGTAGATAGATATCCTGTACATTACACCACTAATGTAGATATGTAGCCGAGTTATCATATTGATAAGTGTCAACTGTATCTGTACTAACTGATATGTCTTTTTCCAAAGTTCAAAAATTATATAGTGTGAAATGAACTATTATCATACATTTCAATTGGCTATTCTAACGATTATAATATGGAATCTACTCATCTATTGTGATATATATTGCTTCATTACTCATAACAACAAGCATATTAACATTTCATATACTAGACCTGACTTGGTTAATTGGGAATACCAATATTTCATTCAATAATAATACATGATTAAATCATGATGAGCACAGTAGGTGACATTGTGTATGCTATTAATATACATACAGAGTTATATGGTATGTCACAAAAATTATCATACAGTTGATTTCAGACTCAACATTGCAAACCAATGTAGCTATAACTCAACAACATCTTCGATGGAATACCCTGCAGAGCTAGAGCCTTTCATAAATTGCTGGAAAATATGTATCACTTCTGAAACTGCTGAACTAGTGTCTGGACTATTCAAATGAGCAGAAAGATAATAAATGCATTGAATAAGAAATGTAACCGGGAACTAATAGATTATGTATATAATTTATACTGTAATTCCAGGTACTATTCAAACATGTTTACTTGCTTGTTGATACCAATCAGGTAATAGAGGCACATAGTATTAATTGAGAGTATAGTGTCCATACGCAAAAACCCCAAGATATGTTGAATAAAATGCATATCTACAAATCTCAATACAATGTTAGAGGGTGTATAGAGAAATTGGAGGACTCACACAATAATTGAGATCTTAATGCAGACTAGAGAGGTAGTAAAATGCAAGGATACACCACTTGTAGAGAATAATATTTACCATATAACAGAAAGTTCAAGATAGAATAGCGAAAATATATGACTTTACAGATAAGATGGAATGAATGGAGAACAATATATCAAAAGCTTACTTGAAGATGATAAAGAATATACAATTATATACACTGGTAAAACATGACTGAAATTATCATTTTACATGATTGTAATAAAATATAATGCTTACTGAATATGTAAAAAGTATCAGGAGAGTATTGTATATTATCTTCATTAGAGTATACTCTATTAACTACAAAAACAAAAACTATACCAGAAGAAAATTCTGTTAGAAGTATATGGAAAATACAGATATCAGTACAGTGCAGAGAGAATTTCAGCAAATTTACCTAAAGTACAAACTAGCAAACCCCTCAGTGTAAATAGCTAATGTGAAGTACTAGTCGCATTTAATAAGTAGAACGTTGAGTTAGTAATTGAAATGTACTTCCATTCTTAGTCTCAAAATCACTATCTATTGATTAAGAGGAGATCTATAGAGAAAACAATTTCACCATCGGCACAAAGAATGAAAAAAATCCATTTCAATCTACACTGTATCTTTCTATGTTGAATCCATTATAAAATATAGCAATTCAAATTTTATTGCAATTGGATAGTCCCAAAATTACACAATTAATCACAATTACAAACTGGGTAGAAATTGATACTAATAGATGGAAAATATTAATGTGGTTGCTTGCAATAAAGCCTAACAAACATGATTATATCATTGTAAATGCAGAAATTAATGTACCACTCATCTATAGTACTTTGCTTGCTGAAATCATACTGGGGGCATACTATACTGCAACTCGATATTACAATAAACAGATTAATTTCAATTGACAATCTGACTACTGCATGTGAAGTTTAGTAATAGAGAAGATAGTAAATCCAATTGTGACAATCAAGACTATCTAAAAGAAAGAAATGATTAATTTAGATGCATTGTAGGATTTTCAGTACACATTCAATAATTTATGCAGGTAAAATTTTATGAAAGCAACAGTAATAGTAAGGTTTAAAATTATTATATGATACTGGGAGAAAGACTACGTAATTAGACATACATTGTGGATTTATTGAAATAGATAAGAGCAAAACACAATCAGAGAGGAAACTGGAATAGAATAAATATAACCTGGGTGATACATTATACATTCAACCAAATTGAATCCTACATTGAAGATTTAACACTATGCAACATCTTGAATAAACAACTGGTCATATGGATATGATACAGTATGTATAATACTTTGCAAGAATAAATTAGAATTATGTGCCTGGCTGGCAACATTATACTGTGTACGAAGTTATTAGTCACTGTAATCAGTGCTTAGATAAACATTGAATGATCTAAAGCTATTGTCTGTTGAAGAACATACTGAAATACATTGTCAGAGATATCTTCACAGTTGTTAAATATTGTGGTAATACCATCCTAATGAGGTATTACTATGTTGCGGTTGGACTTTTGGCTCAATAATCTACAGACAAGTAAGGAATCAACAAAAATTATGTTTAGTTATATTGAAATGGTTCAACCAGAACTGTTGTTTCTTGCCATGACATATATTCTTAAGATGTATAAATGGACAACTATTTACTTGATAACAGTACAGTTGGTATTATCTTTGATAGCATTGCTAAAGTCCAAATAATCAACAAATGGTAGCAAACAACATACATGATCTGAGTACTGATATTGAAATACAATAATGTTGTACTTCAGAAGGGTATTTCTATCATTTACAGTGTACAGTTCTTTCCATACCCCAATGCCAAAGAATTTCTATGTTATTAGCTCTCCGTTCCAATCAATACTAAGAGACCAACAAGCCACAGGATAAGTATAATCTAGATCAATTTCACTTTGATACATGAGACTAATACTGAATATTCAGTTAGTAATATGATATATGCAGAAGATTTTCACCCTCATAAAGACTTCTTGCTTGGAATGACAACATACAGGCATAGGGTAAAACCATTGTCTCGTATTGATTAAATTTATGAGCATTTTAAATATTTATATTATATGGAGGCATGTTACATATTCAATTTGCTACCAAATATTATTGAATAATACTATATCTTATATATTACTTTAGCAGTCACTGTCATATGGTTGCCATCATGAAAGTGATTGAGTAACACATCAGATTTTTGAATACAGTATAGGTATTAATATTCTCTATATTTGCAAAAGTTGGTAACTGGCTAAAATGGCTGAATATTCAGACTGACTACTTTGCATCATCGTGTTATTACTGACATTGCACTGATTTATTACATTTAAAAAGTAGTACCCCCATTAAATGTTTCACTATTGTATGGAAATATGTTACAGGAAACCTAAATTGAACTACACAAGTATTTTTTCAGAAATATAGAAACAAGACAGGCAATAGTGATAATATTGATAACTGAATTCAGTAGTTGTAAAATTGTATTGCACAGGACTGCAAAATTGCAAACTAATCTAATAGTGATGATATAGAATAGAGCGGTAACAGTTAGGTGAACGTGAATGCGAGAGTTCCCAATGTACAGTCTGACAAGAACTACAAATTTGATTGGTGAGAATGTTATATTACAGCAGAAGAAACAAGTTCCAATTAAAGATCAGATTAATCAAGAAGACTGAATTTGATAATTATCTGAATACATTAGAATAGATCTTTAGATCACTTATCATGTTGAGTTGATATATTACATGATCTGAAATCAAAAATACCAAACAAAAATGAAATGGAAATCTGAATTTTAATGGGGCATATAAGACCAGAGATAATTATAAATACAGCAGAAGGTATACTGCATGTGGAGAATTTTCTACATGTGGTGATCAGTATGAATCATACATCTGTGATTATTCAAATTCCCAGTTATATCACAGTGGTAGAGCTCATTTCGAATCGGAAATGCCAACTGTGGTAACAATGATTGGTGTCATGTTCAATACTCAATTGATATTTATACCTATCCTCAGTAGAAGACATGCAGATATTGGAGTCAATTAACTTACCTTAGTAGATACCTATCTTGCAACACTTCAGCTGCAGGCTATGCTACGCTCGCCACCCAGTTACACTCTTGAGTAATTCAATTTCTGTTTCCTTTGTGCACGTCAGTTACAAATATAGAAATATATGTTGATAGATACATCCACAAAATGTAAATCGGTCCAGAAGCAACACACAATCCTCCCAGACACTCCAGGCGACCTCACCAGCACTTCTATGAAGTTCCAGATGCTCCCAGACCCCCTGGAGCTATGGAATGTGCTGTCAGCCTCTGCAAGAGCATTCTCAACAGCATCTGTAAGTACCAACAGTTATGGAGGTGCATTCAGGATGCTACGAGATTTGACTTATAGAATGGTCAAATAATTGAGCACCTGAAACTTCTGGGCAGATCTGCGGGAGCCTTAGAGAGAAGCGGATACCACTGCACAATTCTGAGAGATACTTCGAGAGCAGCCGAAACCACGGCACAGCTTTTGTGGAAGATATGGTGACATATTCTCACAGCAATGGTTCATACTTACCAACAACGCACATGGTCTTATTGTATTGGTCTTTGTTACAGTAACAAGATTTGCTACATCATAATATGGGATGCATACTGTAAGTGTCTTTATATATCTATGTACGGTCAACCTAGCCTCAGTCGGTACTCCAACATGATGTGAGGATTCCCTGGACGCGCCAATTCAGCAGCCAAATGGAATTCATAAGAAAGAGCGGTTCTGGTTCAAGGAGCATAGGAATCAGTGGCGAAGAAATCATATTATCCGGCGTTGCAGATCCATGTAATTGCATGGATCCACGAAATCTCTAACAGAGCAACTGAGACTGAAAGTGGAGAAAGATAGAGTGTGTACTTTCAATGTATGATAAGATGAGATCAAAATAAGACAATGTCAACATATTCCACAATCTGCCCTAAATATTCTCCACCTCACCCTGTCCACCTCCATTACCCTTTGTTGAAATAGTGATGCTTGAGAAGCTTAATCATTCTATGTAAGAGGGCTTACAAGGCCAATATATATGAGAGCGCAAGTACGGCTGAATGCCATCAGCCAGTATCAGAGTCAACAGTCATCTCTGGCTATACAAGACATCACCATCTCCGGCCATACAAGACACGTCCTCTCCAGCCATACAACAGATCTCCGCTCCGGCCATACGTGGCTCATCTCCGGCTGCGACCTGTATATGCAACACTCCCCCCTCTTGGTACGCTCCGTGGAGCAAGAAAAACAAACAACAAATGATGCCCATGATAGCCTTCTTAAAACCCTGCATGGCAAGTGAGCAGGGAAAGAGTACGACTATAGCCTGAGGATGGCCATCGATATATAAACAAAGAAATCTGTATTCTCACAGTATCCAATTGACCACCAATTTACATCCAATTGACCACCAATTTACATCCAATTGACCTCCAATTACCATAATCCGATTGCTTTTGTAAACTTCATATGCTTATCTTTAGTAAGTACTTTCATGAGTATATCGGCCACATTTTCGTCTGTGTGTACGTAAGAGTAGTTGACTATTCGTTGTTTATGTAGATCTCGACTGTTGTGATAGTAAATGTTCATGTGCTTAATTCAAGCTTTGATGATTCCTGTGGTGATAAGAGTGAGAGCACTCTGGTTGTCGCAGTTGATTGGCAGCAGGGGTGAGTCTTTGTCGTGAATGTCATGCTGCAATTGAAGTAACCATTTCGCTTCTCTGGAGGCCTCTGAGCATGCGATGAACTCAGCCTTGAGAGTTGACATGGTGATGAGACTTTGTTTTCGTGACTGCCATGAGATAGCTCCATTGCTGGTGAGAAACAGATGGTCTCCCTGAGATTTGCGGTCCGCACTGTCATTGGCCCAATCAAAATCTGAGTACCATTCAAGACTATTTCTGATGTCAATGCCGGTTTCAGTGCCGATGTCAATGCCGATGTCAATGCCGAGGCCGATGCCATTGAAGTATAGGCGAAAATCGGCTGTAGATTTGAGATACTGAACGACTCTCATAGCAGCGGTCATATGGTTAGTGAATAGCCGGAAATTGTAACAAGAAAGAGCAGCAACCGCGTACGAGATATCTGGCCGAGTTGGAAGTGCTGTGTACATTAGTCATCCCACGACTGCTTTATAGTATGTGATATCTTCCAATTCCTTCGCCCACCAATCCTCGGTGAAGTCCAATGTGATACTGGCATCCATGGGCGTCGAGATACAGTGAGTATGCTCCATGCCGCATCGTCTGAGGATTGTAGTGATATAGGCTTTCTGTCCGAGACTGACCCCGGTACCATTGCGGTGGACCACAATGCCGAGGAATTGGGGTCCCGGACCGAGGTTCGTTATCTTGTATTCCTCAGAGAGTTTCATTTTGACTTCGATTGCAGCTTTCGCGGCAGCCTTCAGATATGACATGGAGATATTGTCGACATTCAGAAGTATCAGAATGCTGTCATTGGGAAGATAGAGATTAGGATCGGCAAGAGATTGAGTGAACCCATTAGAGAGTAGAAAGGTGTTGATATCGTCGTGCCATAACTGCGGAGCTTGTTTAAGACCATGGAGAGCTTTTCTGAGTCTGATGACGATTTTGGGGGCGTTGAGACCTTCTGGCCATCCTTCTGGTAGAGTCATGTAGATATCGTCATTATTGATTTCGGGATTTAGGGAAGCAGTACCAACATCTAACTGGTCTATATTCCACCCATATCTCGCGATGAGAGAGATGACATACCAAGATGTAGTTAGTTCCCCAACAGGGGCATAAGTCTCACCAAAATCCGTCTGCTCATATCCTTTTGTGACTAGCCGTGCTTTGTATTTTGTGGACCCGTCAGGATTGCGTTTAGTCTTATAAACCCACTTAGAGCCAAGTGGCTTAACTTGCATTTGCCGTGCTTCCCGGGAGTTGAGAGCGAAGAAGGTGTTATTGAGCAGGATCGAAGTGCTTTCTTTCTCCATGGCTCTTTTCCAATCATCTCGCTGAGGGCTTGCCATAGCGTCTGCATAGGCGAATGGATCTGCTACGGATGCCGTTAATGCTTCTGGGGAGATTTTATCTTGACTTCTTGTGACTGGACTCCCTATTGGCGGAGCTGGAGCTGGACCTGAAGCTGGAGCTGGAGCTGGAGCTGGGGCTGGAGCTGGAGCTGGGGCTGCTGGTGGGACTTGGCTTGACTTCTTGATTGCTGCTGCCGAGCGCCGGCCAGTCTGATCCTCTCGGCGGAGACGCTGGGTGTGGCCGATGTTTTCTGCATTTGCTGCCGAACGCTCCGGCGGTCTGGTTCTTTCGGTGGAGGCGCTGGCTGTGGTTGTTTTCTGCTTCCTCATCAGGAGCTTTATGCATATGAGATTTGGATGTCTTACCTATCTGCATAGGTTGACTATCTTGGAGAGGCTCATCTCCGGTATCTGATTCTTCGACATATTCCTCATCTTCTGGTAATTCAAATATGTTGATATCATTGCTTTCATGCTGAGACAACATGTGTGCATTCCTTTCTTCCTCGAAGACCACTTCTGATTGGGCTGTTACTCTCTGGAATTTGGGATCCCATATCCTCCACAACATCTTTGAATGGTGTGTGTAGCCTACCATCATGCAGGGCTTTGATCTCGGGTCAAATTTGCCTCGGCCATGGACTGCGGGGATCAGTCTGCTGGCATATTATCTGAATCAGCGTAGGTTGTGGAGAGAAGCTTTAGACGATATCTTGTTACCGTCAGCATCGTGCGTGGATGTTACAAATCCATGCAGCATCTCGTATGGTGTTTCGTACAGTGCTTGATAGCCATCGCGGTCATTCCTTTTGAGGCCTCTATACAGTAATCTTTGATGGAGATATACTGCGGTATTAACTGCCTCTCCCCAGAACTGAATGGGAGCCTGGGAGTCAATCATCATCGCCCGGGCCTTATCAGTTATTGTTCTGATGATTCGTTCGGCAACACAGTTTTTATGGTGGGCGTATCGAGGGCATGGTTCGTATCAAGTACAGCGGGCTGCGAGGACATTTTGGAGGGTCTTATTATTGTATTCTCCCCGTCCATTATTGCACCAGAATCGCTTGATCTCATATCCCATTGGGTCTACTCGGACCTGAAATGACAGGTAGGCGGAGGTGCAGGTCTCGAGTTTCATATTTGGGAGCAGCCATACGGATGTGTACGTCGTATAGTTGTTGCTGAAAAGTATATAGTATCGATTGTCTCCTAAGGACTGTGTAGAAAAGGGACCGCATACATCCGAATGTACAAGTTCAAAGGGCTTCGTAGTGTGTTTGACTGGCACTCTAATGAACCTTTGCTTGTGCTTGACTTGGATGCAGACTGTGCACATAGAATCATCATGTGTATATCCGTTGATTAGAGATTTCATGGTGGTAGGATTTATATGGGCTAGTTGTCGGTGCCATATTCTTGATTCTGAGATTGTGAGAGACTTTCAAGTGGACTCAGGTTTGGCAGTCGAAGGTGCACTTAGTACAGCGGAAACAGGTGGATTCATAGATGCGATCATAGGTGTCTCTGAAGACTCGATTGTAGGCTCGGTTGTAGATTCTGCGTTTATAGGCTCTGTGATTAGTACTCTTGAAAGTGAGCTTTCTGTTTTTCTCTGTTTCCCTTTCTCGGTAGTGGATAGAAGTGCGGTTGTGGGGACTATGATATATTTACCACTGATTAGTTTTCCGGCGAGGTTCAATGAAGATGGCGAAGTTATGGAGCATTTTCCGTTCTTGAATATGGTCGTATGCCCGCCTAAGTCCAATTGGTTGATCGATAGAAGAGAAAGTCAAAATGTAGGAGTGTGGAGGGCTTCGACTTAATAGCCCTGTATGAGGTCGACGAAACCGTAATGTGTGGCATTGACTGTGTTGTTGTCTCCGAGCTCGATTACTATAGGAAGTGATAGCCTTTTGAATGTTGACAAGCTGCTGCGGTCATTGCACACGTGGTGCGACGCTCCTGAATCAATGACCCACTTCGGAGCCGCCGCGGCAGCGGTGGCGGCGGCGGCGGCGAGAGCACAAGCAGTTAGTCAGAATGGATCACAGTCTCTGGTCGTAGCGAGAGCTGCTGTAGCAGTGGCCTTTTTCACTTTCCACCACTACTTTATACATTTGTAGGAGACACAATCGCCTTTGACGTGGCGTGGGAGCCAGCACTGGAAACAAATGCGCTCATCGTTGATTCCTCCCTCATGAGCGCGTTTCCGCTTTCTGCATGCATCTGTAGTATGGCTGTCAATTTTGCAATGGGTGCACTTACTTTCGTGGCTGTCTCCGGTTCCACTGCTTTCACCGTGTCCACCGCGTCCCCCATGGCCAAGGCCGCGGCCACAGCCTCGGCCACGGTAGCCGCCATGTTGAGAGAAATGGGCCGCCCACGTGGATGCATCTCCAAGTTTTTTGGTGACGCTGGCTGTAGTATCTTCTTCTAGGAGGTCATGCATCGCTTCTTCAGGTGTAGGTAAGGGCCTTCTATGGTTTAGGACCATCCATATCATTGCATACTGTGATGGCAGTGATGTAAATATTTGCGTGCGGAAATCTCGATCAGTGATAGCATCGTCGGTATGGTCCAGTTGTATGCGGTAGTTACTGAGCTTGGTGAAGTATGTTTTAAGCCGTTTGTCCTCCTTAGGTCAGCAAGCACGGTACTGGCGAAGAATGTCTTGTCTGCCGATTCACTCTCCGGTGGTGTCCAGGCTGGTTTGTAGCGTATTCCACATTTCAAGAGTGTTTCTCATTCCTCTGACGATAGGCCGTACATTGCGGAAACAGGAATGTCTGATCATAGACACGGCTTCGGTTTCCTTAGCCTTCCAATCATTATAGTTATTATTGTGCTCGAAAACAAGAGCCTGCGGTTCAGGGTCATCTCCGGTGACGATTTCATATGCTATCATGACTGATAGGATGAGTATCATGTCATCTTTCCATTCACGGTAGTTGGCATGAGTGAGCTTATGAATGTCGCCCCATCTGGACTTGTTGAAGGCGGGTTCTGAGGAAGACATCATGAGATCGTGGTGTTGAGTTTTAGTGTTGTTTATCGGGGTGTTGCTACAGTGATGAGGTTATGGGTTCTTGAGGCTGTTTTTTGAAGATCGTGAAAGAGATCGAGAGATATTAGGATAGTAGCGATAGCCTGGCTCAGAACCTGTTGAAATAGTGATTCTAGAGAAGCTTAATTATTCTATCTAAGAGGGCTTACAAGGCCAATATATATGAGAGTGCAAGTACGGCTGAATGCCATCAGCCCATATCAGAGTCAACAGTCATCTCCCGTTATACAAGAAATCACCATCTCTGGCCATACAAGACACGTCCGCTCCGGCCATAGAAGACATCTCTGCTCCCCCCACACCAGTCTCATCTCCAGCTGAGACCTGTATACGCAGCACCCTTGCATCACTGTACACTTGGCGCCATTCCTTGAAGAGAACGATGGAGGTTGTGATCAGGCTTGTTTAGAGATGTACTTGGAGACTGTGAACCATTGAACTCATGTATGCACTTTGAGACTGGGATTGAGCGAGTTTGGAAATGCTATTGGAGACCAAGAGAACCTGTAAACTCCAAGATGCACTTGGAGGCAATAATTGCACTAGTATGGAGATGCACTTCGAGGCCCAGATAGAGTGAACTCAGAGATACACTTGGAAGCTGTAATTGAGCATGATGGGAGATACACTCGGGGGCCCTGATGGAACATGATTGTAGGAGTACTTGGAGGCGGTTGATCTGGAAGCGATTGATCAGGAGGTATTCAATCTGTAGGAAGTCAATCTGGAGGCAGTGAGTCTGGAGGCGGTAGATCAGAAGGCGTGTGCGATGGAACCTGAGGCGCTATTCATTGGTTAACTCCAGATTGTGGAAATATAGAGAATTGAGTACCACAAGGCCTGCCGAGAGATGAGAGACTGGCTGGAAGCGGGAGACAGTCCAGCTTGGGATGATGCTGTATATGGTATATACCGTACTCAGTGTATACTATACACTATATATGCTATAATCGGGGTATATTGTACTCGATGTATGCTGCACTCTGTGTATGCTGTACCCAGTGTATGATGTACTTGGTGGATGCTTTACTCAGTGTATGATGTACTCCGTGGATGCTGTAGTCAGTGTATGCTGTATTCGGTGTATGCTGTACTCAGTGTATACTGTACTCAGTGTATGCTGGACTCGGTGTAAGCTGTACTTGGTGTATGCGGGAGTTTGTGTTCACCCTTAATCATGACATGCAGAGATAGAGCGGGATGTCTTAACTTTGTGTTCCCAGGTAATGGTAGAGTAGAAAATGAGAAGCAGAGAAATCAGAAGAGATGGGGCAAATGATCATGAGCAACACGGACTTACAGAATTTCGTGTCCGAGTCAATTTACCATCCCTGATAGGGCAGGTCTGAGTGCCAATCCAGTGTGTATTTACACTGATAACCGGTTTTTCAAATCCAATCAGGCAAGTCGTACCCCAGAAATCTCATTTCCGCTCATATCCTCAACATTGTTTTCGACTTCATCCCCCGTCTCTCTCTGTCACGTCCATAACTCTGCCATCATCACAGACCACAAAGTCAAGTCATTCCTCTTTATCTCTCCATGTCATGATCATGAGTTGACAGTGAGAACAGCATACACCAAGTACAGCATACACCGAGTACAGCATACACTGAGTACAGCATACACCGAGTACAGTATTCACTGAGTACAGTTTACACCATGTACAGCGTACACTGAGTGCAGCATCCAGTCAAGATATGTTATCTTCCCTTCATTCTCAGTATTACAAGTTGACCTCTGAATGTAGCTTTAGCTTCCGGTGTGCCTCCCTATTTGATCGACCGCCATCAAACCAGCTATCCATACGACCTCAAATGTAAAGTCACCTTGTCACATTCCCACGGTTGGAAGTGAATTAACTGATAAAATGCGTCTCAGCACACGGCGCACCATCTGGTAACTGCAATCAAGTCCTTGTCCAAACTCATTCGATTACGGCCTCCAAGTACATATAATCATGGTGTCCAAGGACATCTTCACACTGGTTCAATGATGACCTCCAAACTGTTTGATCGCGACCTCGAAGTTCACCTGATCATGAACTCAGAGGGCATATCTCTACACTTGCTCAATCATGGCCTCGAGTTGCATCTTCAAACTCGCTCGATCACCCCGTCGAAGTATATCTCCTTTCTCGCAGGATTTCTGCTATCAAGTTTGTACAATCATGGCATCCCTGTGCATCTTCACACTTGCTCAATCATATACTCAGAGTGTATCTCTAAGTTCACCCGATTACTGTCTCCAAGTGTATCTTTGAATACACCCCATTACTGCCTCCAATGGACTCTCACACCTAGCTCAATCACAGCCTCGGAGTGTATCACTGAGTTTACTCAATCCTGATTTCCAGATGCACCTTGAATTCCTCTCATGCACTGCCTGCAGCCACTCCGGATATCATGTGTGTCGATGGGTAGGTATATTCATACCTAGATACACAGATGAGTGTACCCACTGAATACATGAGTTTTAAACATCGTTGAACGAGATGTAGTAGCAATGATTTCCAGGTGCACCAGCAGCATTCCCAAAGAAAATTTTGAATTTTCCAACCTGCTCTACTGTTATTCGAGGCGCTACCAGGCTTGTCACCAGAACTTCCAGACTTGCCACTTTTGCTCCCAGATCTATTGCTGGCGCTCGCAGGCTTGTTGCCTGCGCCCACAGGTGCTCCGAAGATTGTCCTCGGCGTTCCAAGGCTTCTCGCTGGTGCTCCCAAGTGTACTAAAAGTTCTCTCTGGTGCTTGGAGGTGTTCCCTCACCTTTCACAGTCACTCCCATGGTACTCCTACAACAGTCTTCAGAGATCCCAGTTACTCTGCAGGCTGGGAGGGATCGTCTCCTTGGCTCTGATACTCTCCTCACATTGACGCATCTAAGTTTACACTCCACATCCTCTAAGACACTCCTGGAGGCTTCCAGTGACTAAAATACATTTTTCTGAGGTATATTTGTTCGAGTAAATATAATGGTTGTATTCAATGCTAGCCAGTTGTACTCTGTTGGCCTGATACCAACCTGTATGACTAACTCTGATCGCTATGACTTATTCAAATGCTCGTGTTTGTGTGACTTATTCCAATGACTACTATGTATCATGCTAGCTGCAAATGTACAACAGCTGCATAATGTGCAGCTACATCAATATAGTCAGAATGGAAGTGGTATTTGGCAATTACATTGGTGTCTGTGCTATCTGTTGTATTTTATTATTCTTTCCAATGTTGATTTAACATTACAATCTACTGTGAACACCAGTATCCTATATATAACACAATTACCTCAACCATATTAGAGAGTAAAACATTAGTACATTTCATAACACCCAAAAACATTGGTTAAGATTAGTACATCTCTTATTATATAGCTACTGAATATTTAGTCAACTATCCAATATTAAGTATATTGTAATCTTACATCCAGACTTTCATTCAAAATAACTACATTCAGATCTGTAATTGTAACACTTATATATTATTGGGACAACAAATGATAAAGCTTTCTTCAAATATCTCATATTAGTATACAATTAATATGTATATGATTGCTATTGTGCTGGAGGTGGCTGCCCATCAGTATATTGTTCTAACAGCTTCTGTCCAAACCAGTCATTATACTTTCTTGTACCCAGCACAACTGATCATGAATATTTGCCTGCTTTCAATCATATCAATTCATTTGTACAATACCATGTAGGCTTTCCTCATAAATATATATAATATATTAAACTAAAACATGATGGAAATGGTATTCTTCCATTTCAATTTCTATTGAATCTGGTTAGAAGCTACAGAAATTCACTAATGCTATTCACTTCTAGAAACAGGATGTACATCATTCCTTTTCTCTTGATGATAGATTGTAAATATGTACTGATATTGGAAAACCTGATTATATAATACTTCTCTCTGCTGATCTATATGTAAATCAAATATTATTCAAATTACCAGTAACATTGGCAGCATGTTATCAAGAACTTACTCAAAATCTAACATAAACTTTCAATTATAACATTGTTCAAATACCTGGTAAATTTGAGATTGCTGTGTAATGGTTTGCAGAATATGTATTACAATGAAAAGAACATTGTTTATGCCATTGCATATATTTCTGTATTTATGGTTGAAATAGGGGTTAATACTACCAATGATACTATTTGAAACAAATCTTAATATTATGATGGCACTGATACAGTTGACACCAACAATCTTGCAGGTACAATTCAGTACTAGTTATCATTTCAAGAAATGTATTACTATACCAAATTGTTAGTCTGGGAAATTGAAGTTGACTTTGAATTAAAATGTTCAAGTTAATTTAAACGGCTATGTATAGTCAAAATCTACAACAATATTTCAAACTAATGACCACTGGAAAAACTAGTTCATATCCAAACTATATTGTATAATATATAGTTAGTGGTAGATTAAATTTGGTGTGAACGTTATTTTTTTCATTCAGTAACATAGCTGTGTTTAGTACTTTTAGTTAGTTGCTGAGTAATTTGTACATTACCAGAGAATTTTTATAAAATGATTGAGATTTAGATGGTGATTGTCATACAGCTGTCACAGGGTGACAATTTGATTCTTTATTATAAGCTTAACAAAACTCATCTATAGTATACACACCATTGACCTGTTTTTAGTACTGCTCAACCAATAGTCATTGAATACCGACAGCAAGTATCAGAAATTACACTGTCTGTAAAATATGATTCTTCACTCATAGATGAATGTGAAACACATTATATTCCCAAGTTATACTTCTATTTAGTGTTAGCAACGGGTCCGGGTAACCCGCCAGCGGTCCGGGTTTGGACCGCAAAAACGGGTCGGTTCGGTTCCAGAACCGGCCAAAAACCCGACCCGCAGACTCTTGGCGGGCCAAACCCGGACC
>Ga0307514_10000367_pt1 | contig 103094 bp, 108 predicted proteins | sample 16_EM_MG_FD_203088 | JGI IMG/M metagenome (GOLD analysis project Ga0307514, IMG submission 203088) | Populus trichocarpa ectomycorrhiza microbial communities from riparian zone in the Pacific Northwest, United States - 16_EM | ecosystem: Host-associated > Plants > Roots > Unclassified... | reverse complement strand
CTCTAAGAAAAGGAAAAAACACACATACAGAAAACGAAAAGAAAAGAGAAGTACAACATAACACCGTGACAATGATGATGATAGATGAAACAGCGTCTATAGCCATAAAAGTAACCCAACCCTTCATCGATAACTCCATGGCAGCCACGGCGTCGCAATCGCGTCCTATGCTGATGCTGTGCCTGTACCGCCCACCCTCGCCGCCGCCGCCTCCACAAACGATGACGACTGCTGCGGTGTCGTCCCGGGGGTGCCAATGCCTTGCTGCAGCAGATTCGCATTCGCTATTGCTTCCCGCGCATAGAACTGTACCAGCATAGTTCCGTATGCTTCCAGTTCCTCCACCGGTACTGATAGTCGGAAGTCGTTGAGTATTAGGAATTGAAGTTCTAGGTGGTTAAGCTCCGCTAGTGGTAATCCTCCGACCTGGCCATATCGTGAGCGCGCGTGAGTTGGGGGATTAGGGGGAAGAGGATGACATACCTTTGCATATCTCGAGTTTGTGTAGAATACATCGGAAAAGAATTTAGACGCACATGTAACACCAGCTATAACCAATCGATGTATATTATAGCTGTCAACTACAAACACATGGGATGGACTGTAATTATCTGATGCCGATGCTGGTGATGCCGATGTAGGGGTATCCGGGCGATGGTCCCCAGTCGTCACTGTTCCCATTCCGGGGTGGGTATTCTTCTTGTTCACGCGGTCCGTCATGCGGTCAAAATATACCAGCAGCGATAGGAAGACTTCATAGGTGGTCGGACAATATTTATGTATTCGGGAGAGGTAGCTCATGATTGTTATACTGGGCACATTTTTCCCGTGGAAGGCGAGGACGCTAGTGGTGGTGGTGTTCATGCCTGCCGCCGAGTCTGGCGGCGGTATGGTCCGTTGTAGGTGGTCGTGTTGCCGGTCATTTGTCGTGGTGATTTTTGTCAACAATCCGGCCACCATCTCTATCACATCCCCGACCGGCATGCTGCTGATCTCATACCGGCGTTTGTCTTCATATCCACTGCGGTTCCGCCGTGGGGGTGTCTGCGCGTGTAAACAATCATCCTTGGCTAACTCCACCACGTGGCCGAGATTGCGCAGTAGGATTGGCGGCGTGTCTTCAGATGCCCGTTTTGCGCGGGTGGGGGAGAGTGATGTTCGGGAGTCTGGGGCCGGGGCGGCTATAGAGGAGGATGTGGAGGAGGACGTGGAAACGGTACCAAGACTTCCGCTCGGCGGGAGGGAGGAGGATGAGGTGCTCGTTATACCCGACTGGTCAAACGGTATTGGTGTGGTGGTGGTGGAATGATGTACGTGATGCGCCGAGGAATGCGAGCTGGTCGAGTGGTGTCGAAACACGGATGATGGAGCTCCTCGTGCAGAAGTTGCAGGTTCTCTAGGCGCGGGAACACTACCGGCGCCGGTGGACGCTGCTGCCGACGATGACGATCGGGGCCATTGTTCAGGCGTTGTGGTTGAGGCGTGAGCGAGTGCTGGGTGATACGCGCTGCTCTCCGGGTGCGTTATCATGATGTTCTCGGATCGTAAACCCACCTGGATTGTAAGCCGGTACATTGTCAGCCCTTCACCTGCCGGGCTGTATGATATATGATAATGAGATTGTCGCACGCGCAAGGTTGCGGGCAGGCCTTGTTCTTTGTTCACCACCTCCTGCTCACTTTCGTGGAAATGAAACGGAGAACCAAGCTTGTGGGTTAAGAGCGCATCCCCAAGCAAGGTAAGAGAGTGAGTCTTAGATACCGTACGTATCTCTCCGGTGAGCTATCACATATCTCACATCTGACTGCAGAGGGTGGCTAGGCGAGCAAGGGAAATGGAAGAATACCAAATGCGACAACATAGCATAACATACCTGCAACATTACTGCGCTGTGTGGAACAGTCGCGTGGTGGTTGATATTGGGGTGGGATGGAATATACTCCAAGCGGAGACGAGAAGGTAATGCAGTGTAGTCGTGATATGAGGTTAGGTTAAGCTAGGTTGTGGAGAGATACAGATCAGATATTATGGTGGAGGGGTGAGGAGGTGGTGGTGGTGGATGCGGTTGACGGGTGGAGGTGGTGGAGGTGGGTGGTAGTAGTGGTGCAGCGACGATGATGGAAGTCGACACTCTCGCAGGCAACTAGTTCGACTGCGAGCTGCATTGCCACAGGGTCTCTGGCCAGGTGGCGGGGCCGACTTAAAGTACAAGCAAGTACAGATACCTGTCCTCAGCTGGTCGCAGCAGTTCAACTGTCAATCAATAATCCAGTGCAGCGAGTGCAGTGCAGCGACTGCAGTGAGTGCAGTGAGTGAGTTCCTTGGGCAGGGGAATTGTCCCAGATATCGATTCCAATGCCTCCTTGGCCAGCATCCTTTGCTCGTTTCACCGCGCAGCAACACAGCCGGTTTCATTGGCCTCGAAGATCAAGACACCTTGGCGGGCGGGACCTTAAGGTGGGGGCCATCGGGATACCCTCAACCTCTGTTTTTAGCAGTCGGGCGGAGGCAGCAGGGTGCGAAGGGTTCTGGAGATAGCCAAATTAATGCCAAAAGACGCCGTCTTCCCCAAACACAACCCTCCGCCGTTTGCGCTGTTCTTTCTGAGAGTCGGCCGAGCTCGAAAGAAGAGTCGCTGCTAATTACGACGACTCGAAGGCGCACTGCCTCCATCCATCCATATTGCTTACCGCGATATGGATTGGAATAACAATCAATTCGAAATGCAAAGGTGTTTGTTTTCTAAGGACTGCTCTTGTGATCTTCAGTCGAAGGACAAATGCGGTACTTTTCTGCGCTTGTATTTCTTTTTCTGAGCTTGGACTTTCTTTAATCCTTCGTGGCACGCTCTATCTTCACACTCGCTTGTCTTTAGTTTGCTTGTCTTTAGTCCGCTGTGGTTTGCTACCCCCTCAGAGAGCGTGCCTGTATGGCTATCTGTTTGCTCAGAATTTAAATGACGCATACTAACTAATCTACGGTGACTTCAAGTACAGTGCTGCTGCGGCGGATTCTCGCGTGGCGGAGCCGGAACAACAATTCCATCAAACTTAAAGGGGCCAGGGTTGAGTGATGTGTGATGTGTGATGTGCTGCAACGGAACGTTTTCTTCAGCTTCTTTACATACTACTAGCAAAAAGCTCTACTATCACCGTTGACAACATTCTTTCTGTAACGTAACAGAGGCACCAACTCAAATGTTAATCAAATCGCCATCGACATAAAGGACTTCATCGATACTTCTTGCTCTATCCACGGTGATCACGGCTGGGTGGTTAACTAACGATACGTTGTTATTCTCTCATAGGATTTGTTAGTATACATGCAAGAACCATTACGAATATCACTTGGACTTCGTGGTTAAAATCTGTGTTGTGTCGGCCTTGTGTACTTCCATTAGCAAGGTTAGACGAAGATTGGAAAGTCAGAGACTAACCTCGGTCGAAGATAGTATTGCACATGGGACAAGATGTCCTTGGTTTGTCTCGAGACAATCTCGAGATTTTGAATCCTAACAGCAAATATCTCAATTCAATCTTCGAATGTCATGTCGAATATCATGCGTATCTGCTTCTAGATTTACTGCGCTAGAGTCCAGAGCTACAACTTGTGGTGAAAGATTAGAGTCCCTTCTGATCTACACACGTACGGCCATCCGCTGTTACTCTCGCTTCCTCTTTGGTATTTAATGGTAGCGATGGCATAGAGAAGGTGTGATGGATAAGGAAACGGGGCTAGGAATTTAAGCGGTATACAGATGCTTTGCACTTTATGTTCGATTATTTTTCCCCTTTACAGCCTCGAATAGGGTTTTGCTGCTTGGAAGTAAATCGTTCGGCTTTTTGATACGTCTGGGGAGAATTCAGACCATGGAAGTGCATTGCATTCCTCCAGCTAATGAATAGCTATCATTCAACCACGTCGATGGAGCGGTGACGTACTAGCCGTCGGAGCAACCCGATTCATGCTAATCGTTCCGTGGGAATGGTTTGTCCGTCGCTTTCACTTGGTCGAATTGGGACCCCTGCACGACGGTGAAAGATAAGGGCCAGAAGTTTGGACTGTGCGCGATCGAAAGAAGACGCACGGCCCGAGCAATGTGCATGATGGGAGGATGTATAGATGATCCAATTATATATCCCCCAGCGAAACCACGTGGGGAAGATCCCCGATTGAAGGACTGAATGTTCATGGGAACTAAAATTTACATCTTACTGACCGACTTCAATCTCCTAGTGTTAACTAGTGTCGGGGCGTGGTACACGTCCGACGTCTGCGATCTTCCCAATACATCCAAATGCTAGAGTTTTTACAGTAGTGTTTCCTTCTAACTATTGACGACACCTCGGTGATGATTTCAACCAACCGAGGCTTCTTCTGATGGGCTCGGACCTAGAAGACTTCCGTATACCGACAATCCTGTGCTACCCATATCTCCAGGTGTCTCACGTAGTAAGTCTCTATCCGAGAAACTTATGGCCCTCATCTCACGTCACTCGCTAACCTGCTAGCTTGCCGGCTAGCCGAACATCGAAAAACCCCGGCCGGCTTCGCAGGGCCCGATCTGGACCTATACCGACCTACTTTCGGGTCGGATATATAAGTGGGCTCCAGCCATATCGATACGCACCGCCGTTGAGCGTGTTTGGCTATTGCGCTGAACCTCCGTTGCAGTGGAGTCTTTTACTGCAACGTGCAAAGGTCGGTTTGCTCCGGGGGCTACCTGACGAGGCTGAGAACATAAGTTCAGTCCGCAAAGAGTAGGTATGCTCTGGTCATTCACGGATGGGCCTCAGTCTCCCTCGGGATGTCGGCTTGCGCCATTCCCACCCGGTAGAGACCAGGTCCTTGAGATGACTCCACAATGAAGAACTGCTAAGCTGTTGTTTTGCGATCCCTGTTCGTGGCTCCAGTGGCTTCTGTCTCCTCCGGCCCTCAACCTGCTTTTGCGGGTTGAATTCCTCTTACGGTGCTTTACGTTAACAGTTTTAGTTCGGCTTGCGGCTGTGGGGATGCCATAGGAGAGAAATTGTCCGACAGCATTCGTGAGAAGGCTTTTACGCAAGGCTTTGTCTACGAGGAAAGACGTCGTCCAGACAGGAAGATTTTGTCCGCTTAACATTATGGTAGCGAATACGGAAACCTCACAGGCCAATGAAGCGTCTGGAAGCCGCAAGCACGGCTGCTCCATTGACTAGGAAATCCAATTCCAATGGGTGGAACGTACTTCCCAGCGAACAAGCCTGAGCTTGTTTCGAAGCAGCCTTGAAGCGAAACACCTTTTTTTTTAATGATGTTAACAGCGGTCAAAAATGTGGGACTGCTACCTACCTTTGTACTCCTAACGGTTTGATGATAGTGGCGTTCTTCAAGTTGTTCCATATTTTGAATCGTCGAGAACCGAGGCACAATACAAGGAGGAGAAGAACAGCACAAAGATGAGGGAAGTAGACAAACCTCACAGTAACATTTGAGGTGTCACAGCCCTAACCCAATCGACGTCTACTAGTATTGGTGGGGACGTCGTGCACGAGAGCTCTTTCCAGTGTGGGATTTAATATCAGATACCATGGTACCCCTCTTTTTCCAGCAGCCAACAACTCTCAACCAGCAACATCATTGGTCTTGGAGATGGCGGGGAGGGTCGATCGGAAACACATCCTAACACTGTCTTTAGTAGCGAGTGACTACAGATAGGAAAAATAATTAAATAACGCATAGTAAAACTACGGTACCCTATGTAAACACGCAATATCAAACATAATTTCAGATTTTTTCTTCTGTTACTGTTAATCTCTCACCAAAGACACGTGCATCGCACAAACCACAACCAGAGCCTCATGGAATTGAGCAGAAATTCCCTCTTGAGAAAAAAAAGGAGATTTGGCAAGGTTATAAATATGTAATGCTCTACTTTATACACAACCGAAATTGCAAATCTTTGTAATTGCAATTGTACCCAGAACAGTTTGCGTGTGGGGTGAGTGCTGCTTTCCCGCCCTCGGATCGGGCCGAAGCCAAGGAGCTAGACGAAACAAGCTTTTCGGAACACGGAACACCAGAACATCTATCCAGATCGGCCCGAACCCAAAAGGGTGTGCTATACTCGTCTTAATGATGTCCGCCTGCACCTAGTTGCTTCGTCTCAGTGCTCTCCCACCCAACAAAATCTCCCCTTCGCGTCTAACCCCACATCCTTCTCGCGGTGCCCTCAAAGGTATTGCTCCCTCATTTCCGTTAACATTTGGATTGGTGTGGATGGGGGCTGACACGAACGTGATTTACAGTATGGCACCGGCCATCTTACCATGCACGCCAACCGCGACGCTCAAACCCGAGTTGGGATTTGAACAGTCCTTACCAGCCTTTCGGCACCTTCGTCCAAAAACGTCATTCCGGTTCCTCCCTCCTGTCGGATCCAGCAAAACACCGGGGAAAAAACAAAGACCTTGCGCGACGCGCAGCCCATAGAGAAGCTATTTTCCGGACGGTATTTTATAAGAAATTTGACGTGTGGGCACACTATGGACCTGCGCGCGGACGCGGGCCAGTATGGTATCAATTGCACGGGATGATATGGAGCGTAGATACGCGCGGGGGGGAACTGCAAAATGCCCGATAACTATGCTCCCAAGATGCACTTGACTGCGTGCATTCGACTCCGTGTTTCCCCAAGGGTGCTTGACTTTAGGTTCCCCGAGTCCACTCGATGTCTGGCTCAAAGGCTCTCTCGAGCGCGCTCGATTTTGGTGCATGCTTACATTCCCTACGATTACGAGCTAACCCATGAATAGAGTCTTAGCTCCCGGCGCGCCTCCCTCCAGATGCAAGTGCACTTTGTTCGCTCGATCACCGTTCCAGGTGCGCTCGAACACTGTCTCCAGGTGCACCCCCGAGTTCGCTCGATCACCATCTCCCAGCGAGCTCGAATGCCGTCTCCGGCCTGTCCAGGTCGACCGTGTGTACATGTATATATAGATGAATAGAGAATACAAGCGGAATGTATGACTTTTGCAATTATTCACTTTGGAGTAGTAACTGAGTTTTCTTATGCAAATGATTTCCCGATGCGCCAGCAGTGCTCCCAAAGAATATGTCGATACTCCCAGGTGCTCCTAGACTAGTTACCGGCGCTCCCATGTACTCTAAGATCCTTCAGAAGGCCCCTACAAAGGTCCACCTCCGAAACTTGTCAGAAATTGCTCCGACTGCTCCCGGAGACTAACTGATGATGCCTCAGCACCACATCTAACCCATATCTATCTTTGTCGTCTCCTAGTATACATGAAATGAATGTAAAGAAAACAGTTCCGCCTGACGCCAATTCCGACCGAAAGATATGCAAGAAACGAATGTGACAACACTGCTGACGCTCATCCCTTTCCGTCCCAGCACCTAGAGAAGCCCCCAATAAGCTACACGACTTCAACAAGACCGCGGGTGGCGAAGAAGGACGTCAAGTCAGTAGGAGTATCTTCACTAAGCGCAGTAATCTCTTCGGCATCCCTCAAGATCTGTTGTACGTGCTCTCCCGCCCCGCTTGCCTCGATCACTTTTGCTAGAGCGGCATGAATACGGAGCAACATAGGGTGAGGCAAGTCGATACCACCCTCTGAGTTGTCGTGGAAGGTGATTATGGTACCAACCTTGTGCCGAATGGCTCTTGGCAAAATATGTCGTTTTGCTTTGCAGAGAACATATGAATCTTTGTCCTAAACACGGTTAGTATAGTAGGTCAAGACCTTTTAAGTAATGGCTACTCACTGCAGTCTCTTCAAACCATAGTTTAAACGCTCCAAAGTCAACATGTCTATCCTTTGAGAGGAAGATGCCATTGTGGGGCTTATCAATCTCTATACCCAGAACCAGAGATCCGAGTTGCGGTGCAAACATGCTGAGCAGCGTCCAGAAATATTTCTTCGACTCGGACTGGATGAATAAGTATTGATGTGAAGTGTGGGATGAAGGTTTGCGCCACTGACCAAAGAACCGTTTGCCTCGGCCTGATTATTTCCATGAGGCAGTATATGGGCAGCATCGCAGTAGGTGGTGTCTCCCACCAGCTCTTCGTCCATATTCGGGTCACCCTCGAGAAGCTTATCGACTGCACTCATATCCATTGCCCCGGTGATTGCACAGCATCCTGCCTCCCGTGACATCACCTGCAACAATCAACCAAAGATATGTTAGGGAGGCATCTGTATAGGGACGTGGGACGAACTGATGCACGAAATGACGCTAAACGTCCCCGGACCGACTCGATGGGTATGGCTGATCCATGCGGGGTCACCAATCTCGTCGGTGCTGGACCGGTTTTTCCACCCTCTGCGAGCACTGGTTGGAAATCAGTATTGGCAAGAATGACCAAACAGCAGCAGGACGATATACGCGGGACCAGGAATGAATTGACCAAGTGTTCAGCAAAGTTAAGTATCCGACGATAAACACTGTCTGCCATGTTAGGATTGGCTTCCAATTCCTCGCAACCCGGACGGCACTTCGCGAGTATGACCTCCAGGCCCGGCATAATCTTGTCCATGCTCGACGTGGGGAGGGGAACATCATAGATATAGCGTAGACACCCTCTTAAGGTTTCGTATTGACCAGTTCCTGGGGCGTAGGTGGCGAGATTGACTAGTAGACGGCCGGCGTACAATGGATAACTCATTCCCTGGATCTTCTCTGTGTTGTAACGAGAAGATTCGTACAAGTTGGCTGTTTTGCAAAGGATAGCCATAGCCTCAACTCGCAGCTCCTCGGAGACGATGAGGTCCTCAAAGGGGATATCCAGCCCGAAGGCAACCTCCAACGATTGCTGACGATGGAGAGAACTTCCGTAGGCATTCGGCTGCGGATTCGCCGAGATATCTGCCAGCGAACCGTGTTCATTTTTTCCTCGCTGATTCTCGGTTGATATGTTAGCGGTTTGGGGAGACATAAGGCTACAACAATGAGGAGGAGGGAGCTGGCGGGGAGGTGAAGTTAATGTGAGTAGAGATGGTGGAAGCGGGTAGAGATGATGAAAGTGGAAGCAGGAGAGGCGGCGAGTGAAAGTATTATTGCGGGCAGCGGTGGAGATGACGAACCGAATCTGTGCTCCAGAACGAGACCCAGAGGCTCACAGCTCTATCCCATAGAGCAGACATACTTGTGTATGTACCTAGGTAGGTATTGCTATTGTTCTTGGGACTCGTGGTTGGCAGCTATAGGAACCTCGATGCTGCTGCATATATCGCCCAGTTAAGGTACAAACGCGAGTTGTATGGAGGGAGAACCTCGAATGTTGCGACTCAGTTTAGTCTCGAACGCTGGGAGCTCCGAGACGAGACTCAGCTACGAAGGGTGGAAGGTGATGCAGGTCAACTTTAACTCACCCCTGTCGCCAAGGCATTTTCCTGTGGTGGGCGCGCCAAAGATAAGGTTTAGACCATGAATCGACCGACGTCATGATTTCGGCCCGCCACACCCGCCACACCCAGCCCAGCGCCTTGAGTCTATGGAATAGAGAGTGGAGTAACATTCGAATGTGCCACGCGAATGCCAAAGACCTTTCTTTCGGTTTTCAACAAAGATACTAAAGATCAAGAAATATCACAGCAAGAAGAGTGCAGGGGAAAGTATAGAGATTTATTTTCAATTGGCAGCGGTACACAGTTACTATGTTACTATCATGAAGCTCATGGAAGCAGGAGATTGAAGCTCCCCCCAGTTTTAGATTATTAAAATGCTCCGTGCATACAGGCGAAACCGAAACCATGGAGACCGTGATATATCATGCATATTTCAATTCACTCATCTCCTCGCCCAGTTTTTTTCTTTCTTTTTTTTTTTAAATGTCCACAGCTGAGACCGGGGTTTCTATTCCAATTGGATACTTATTGCTCTGCAGGTACCCGATGCCTAAGATTTTGTGCGAACCTCTGGAGCCCTCTGTATCGCTGTCTCCCATTTCGAGTCCGTCAGGAATTCACCCCCTTTGCAACTGAACAATTCGCATCGGTATAATCACAGAATCTCGTGGTTAACCTTCCTAGGGTTACATACTCCGCACTCAACCCACATATGATGTGTTAGAGAAATCCGCAGGGAATGAGGGCGGTGATTTCGGGGATGCTATGGCCACCTGATATGATATGGTTCGAACAAGTGCCCGAATCTATCAACAGTGCCGGCCAGATTTTGCAGTTCGCTTGTATCCGCGTGACAATGGTATGAAGAACTATTCTGTGGTTCTGTAGTATGTGGGTGTAATCGGTGGGAGATTTCGCACCGTTCTTTATCCTGCATCTAGCAACCTTGTATATATAGAATGAGTTAATGAGTGGTTGTTTCTAGGCGGCGACGGGCGTTTGATGGTGGTTTGATGCACATGTCCCTTAGAAGCACGAGCGCATGCTGATAGCAAATAACTTCAGCCAACCTGCATTGCATTGCAATATCAAACATCCTTAAGATGACTACCTAGCTCACAACATTCTCATCCATTCCACACCAATTCTATCCAACCAATAAGCCATAGATAGCACTTGAAACCCAACTAGACTTTAAAAAACGAACCGAAAACGTAGGCTCAGTAATCTCTTAGTAGTCGTGTTGATACGTAACTCCCCTCGCAAAAGGTTGTGCACTAAGGACAAAAACTAGACCATAGAAAAAAAAAGCCAAACGCCCAAATATGCACCTATCCAACACATTGGTAATTAAGATCGATGGAACGATGAACGACGTTAGACATCGTCCGCTTCCATTTCCCAATCATCTACCACTTCCACCTCCTTTGGCTTCACCTTCTCTGCGCTCTTCTCCTTCCTAACAACCCCGCCTGCTGCCCCTCCAAACAGTTCGAATCCATTCTTACTAGCCAACGTCGGTACGTTCGACCGACTCGCCACCGGCGCCGATTTCCTCGGATTCGCCAGGCTCCACCCCCCTGCGGTAGAATTCACGATCCTTCCGTCCTGGCCGACCCAACAGAGTTCCATCGACTCTGCCAATCCCTTTGACGCCACGACGCGCTTAAGTTTCGTACTCAAGCTGTGAAGTTCCGCCTCGATCTGGTCCATAGCCAAGGAGGAGGTTTTGGGCCTTAATAACACGTCTTCGTCTCCATGCCAGGTGATATCAAAGCGGAGTTGTGATTCCTTCAGAATAGGCGATATTTCTTTCTCAAGCTCCGAGGCGAGAATGCCGACTCTGATTCCTTTGAGGGTGAAGGCATTGACTGCTTGTCCGCGGGGAAGCTTCTTTAGCTGCTGGACTGCAACGAGGGTAGTGCCGGTGGCAGGCTTCGCGGCGAGGAGCTCGGCCAATGTCTTGCGGGGGACGGGGGTAAAATTTATAGGTTTGCGAACAACCACGCTGCGGTATGGTTCCGGGTCCTGAGATTCGCTATCTAAGCCGTAGTCCGTAGCCAATAGATGTACAAACTCTCTGAGCGATGCTCGCATAGGCAAAAACTGGAGACGTTTCTGATCGTTGTTGTCAGCAAAGGTCCGGAACTTCTGCTCAATAGCTGATGTTGACTTCGTATCTTTGCTATATGCTGCGATCGTTTCATCGGAGTAGGTCGGTGTTCCTTCACGCTCAGGGTCGATATCGAGAGCCATGGCAAGACGTCTGGCCCTACATGCGTCCGTGCAGGTAATCTCCTTTTGACTACCCGCGGGCTTTGCCTTAGTGGCACCGCACTTGATATCTTGTTTCACTCCCCCACAAGCACAAGAAAGTTTGAGCTTTTCCTGACACGGCTTATCCTCAGAACACTGGAATGGTGCGTGGCAGTTATCCAAGCAGGGGTGTCCGCAAGTAACCTTGGGTTTTCCGCACAGCTGTTTGCAAGGCTCTTCGCATCCTCCGTCATGACAGGGCATGCGGCAGAGATGAGAACCGCATGACAACTTCTTACCACAGAGAGTACCGCAAGAGACACTTTCACGCCAACAGGGAACTGCCTTTACGGCCCTCTTTCCACACTTGCAAAGCTTCTCAGTGAGATACGGGCACTTTGGACACTCTTCGTCGTCAGGATGACAATCATGCGGGACCAGTGGATGTCTGCAAGACTTTGGCCTCGTGCAAGGGTAGTGACAAGGGGGAGGCTTCGAACCACACGGAACCGGAGGCTGAATAACCGTTCTTCCACACTGGCAAGTTAATTCATCAAAAGAAGCTTCCAAACACGATCCGCAAGGGCCCCTGTGGCATAGCATCGAGCAATTGTGCTTGCCACATTTCAACAAACGACCGCATGGCCTAGTGCAGATATGCTCCGGCTCGAAACCGTCGTCCGTTTGGAGACCAGTGGTATTGTTGAGAGGACGCATTTTCCTCTTGGCGGACAACCTTTCCTGGGCTTTGATCTCTCCAGAGCAACACTTCTCTCCACATTCATGTCTCCCACAATTCAATGCTGCTCTGCAATTGCGGATGCATTGAGGGGGTTCTATCTCCACACCCTGATGACAAATACTGAGAGAACTAGTCTTTCCACAGCGACAAGTTACCTCCAATTTCCGTAGGCAGACACCGCATTCTCCATCATGACAGATTTTCGTACACGAATGGCCGCATGGAAGAGTTTTATTGCACACTTTCGTACAGGTCGGGATGGGTGCTTCACAATTCGGCCGTGGCTCAGGCAGTAGATCGGTAAGCGATATTTTACCACAAGGACAGTGCGTGACGAGTTGTGGATCATAAGGGCAGATCCCATCAGCAATGTCCTGAGGGTGACATCCTTTCCTGCATCGATGGACTCCGCAGATAAGTAACCTAAATAACATTTAGTATAAGCACGAGATAGCAGAAGTGTTAGTATAAACCTGTCGCATATTTTGCCGCATTCGTAATATCCTGTCCATTCGTCGAGCTCATCATCGTCCGAGTACTCATCATCCGAATTCTCATGAATTCTAGAAGACTCTCTAGGATCTTCTTTGTCACAGCACTTAATCTCCTTCATCTCGTTGCCGCAATAACACTTGGCGAGTTCCGTGACCTCACAAGAACCACATAGGAGAGGGTGGCAAGATTTGGGACACGTATGTTCTCCACAGGGCATGACATCTCCACAAACTTGGCCACAGCTCCAACCGCCCTCGTAATCTGTATCGACGCAGCGCTTCTGGTGGGATTCCTTGCCACAGAAGCAGGTCTGAACCGGCCCCATTGCAGTGCAAGGGGCACAAGGCCCGGCATGACATTGTGCAGTACAAGAATGTGGACATTTCTTCGGGTTGGTGAGCTGCTTTCCGCAAGTCTGACCGCAGCTGTGAGGGGTATTAGCAAATCGCTATATGACGAGATAAGATAGATATAAAAAAAAACGAACCTATGAGGAGGAGTGTATCTATTACTCTCCGGGTGGGTATCTTTTCCGCACCAGCAAGTATAAATATCCGGTAGTTCCCGATTGGGATTATTGCAAGCCGGGCATCTCCAGGTTCTCGGCGGTTCACCGTCCACTCCAATGGGTGCTCTTGATTCCTGTTCTAAGCCCTGTTTTCCCCATTTCTGAATACAGTTCAGATGGTAAACAGCCCAGCAACATTTGCAAGACCATATCTTTGCTTTCCGAGTCACGCCTCCATAACACACCATGCACTCGTATGATCCGCTCGCAATCTCTCTATGTATTCGTGTAGCTATGTCCTCAGGTCCCGGTGTAAATGCCGGTGCCTCAGGTCTCATATTGATAACCGTCCGCGGGAGTGGGCTCTCGGGAGCCGCATTGATACTCAATTGAGCGCCAAAAGCTCTCCGTCTTACATTGGGAACGGGACACTCTAGACTGGATGTACTATTCGACTGCCCACTTACGGTGGTGGTGGCCTTATTCCGATATCTATTGCGTTTCCGTCGTGGAGGTTGTGTGGTAGAATCTACCTCGGAATTGGTTGCGGTCGAAGCATTGGTCTCCACCGGCGTGTGCGAAGCATTTTTACGTGGACGGGGTGCGCGTGATCTTCGGCCGGTTCCACTCGGGTTTTGGTGATTTCCATTATTCTGAGCTTCAATGGCAGGGCTGCCACTGCTGCTTTCCCCCACCTGAGCTACACTCTGGCTTCCTTCCGCTCCATCACACGGGTTGATACTTCCATCTTTGCCCTTATTGTCCCGCGGACGTCGTGGCCGCCATCGACGCTTCTGCTCGTCATTCTTGGGCTGCTGCTGCAAGCTGACCTGTGGTTGAGATTCCATGCTCATCGTTGTCCTTAGAGGAGCAGTATTGGTATCCGAGTCGGTTATGATAGGTAGCTTTTGTCGTAAAGTTAATGGTAATGCGGTCAACGCAACAGAATAATTGGGGCTTAAAGCGAATGAACGCGTTGTGGAAGACAGGCAATAGCAAAACAATGAAGAAGAAGGGAAGAAGGGAAGAAGAAGCAGTGAGTCTTAAAGAGGTTTGTAGTTTGTCGTCATTGGTGGTGACGCTTGGCAGGGATATTTCTCCGGTAGGCGATGCTTGTTCCACAGCTCACCTCACGATTTCTCACGTTGACTCATGTCCCACTAAGAAGCAGCCAAACCACAAACCACCGCACACATTACATCTCCTTCTCCAAACCCCCATACTCTAAGTAACCACAATAGAAACACGAAATCAAGAAAAAGAAACTACTATACAATGGCAGTGTTGATGCAGTCAAAATTGATATCGAGAAAGCCAATCCATCTTTAACTCCATACCCAGAAAAGAACCCCTATTGCACCTTCCCTCCCACCCACTATAGCATGATGGTGATGATAGTTTCCAGTCCATCAAACCTTTTCGAACGGAATTGGTGGACCGAGTTGCAGTCCAGCAGGCAAGATATACGCCTCGACGAGAGTCAAACATCACTCAAGAGTGCTGATCCTACAAGTCAGAAACCCAGCACAAACATAAGAAACAAGCCCTTGCGATGTTACTACCTTCTCTGTCTCTTTACTGGAGGCGAACCTTCGCCCTTCTTCCGTCCGCCCTTAACCCCCGCGCCGCTGCCTCTACCCCGACCACCTGCACTTCCCAAAGCTAACGGTACACCCAACGTTTCGCTCCCGTTCGTTGCCGTTCTCCTCCGTTTAGCCCCAGCAAGTTTGCTGGGTTCGCTCTTTATGGCGACCGATGTAGCGGCACCCTCATCCCCCGAATCTGCCTCGACGGCCTTTCTGCGGCCTCCACCTCTGCCCCGGCCGGGCTTTTTAACCCCACCCTCTACCTCTTCGCCTTGAAGGAACACCTGCGGCTGGTTCTTCCTCAGCCAACAGTACACGCTCATAGGATTCCGAGGATCACCCTCTGCCTTAGCCGCTGACGGCGAATTTGGATGTTCTATCGGCGGAATCCCTCCATCATACTTGTCATGAATCTCGTCATACCAGTCCTCCTCCTCTTCCAGCGTCATCAAGAACGGGCTGCCACTGCGGAGGTACTCGGGGGTGCATCCTCGACGGTATTCCTCGACGACAAGGGGAGGTCTGTTCTGAGGCGCATCTGTAGGTTCCATGTGTACCTCCTCGTCATCATCCTCCTCCTCTTGCTTGATTGGGACCGCGGCAGAATCACTGGTGCCGTTGCTCTTCTTCTCAGCCGCAACCTCAGCCGCAGCCTTCTTTGCATCTTCTTCTGCTTCTTTCCGTTCACGTTGCGCGTCGGCCTTCATCTTTTCACGAACGGATCTTGGTGGCGTACCAGCAATACCACGCTTGTAGTTCCACTCTCGTATCTCCTCGAGATATGCCTCCTTGTCGTCTTCGTCATCACTGTTGAACTTGGACCCTTGACTTGCGGGAGACTGGGCCTCGTCTTCATCATCGTCGTCTGAACTGTTATTGTTATTGTTGTTATTGTTATTGTCGGCATTGTCGTTGTCGTTGTCGTTGTTGTTGTTGCCGCTGTTGCCATTTTGTTCACTGCAACGAGTTGCTTCCGTATCCGGATCCATTTCTTCCACGTCGCCATTAAGATCAAAAAAAAACGAATGATCCCCGCCATAGATATTAGCAAAGAGTGTAGGCGACAAGAAACGAGGTGGTGTTGCGCGTGAAGGTGAGCCGATATTATGACGTCGTTCTTTAGGAATATTATCCGACTCATTGAGATCAACGAGGAAATCCAGCACTCGACTGCAGACGTAACCTCAGAGTATCAGCGAAAACCGCAAAAAAAAGAAAACCCCTTTCCCTGAAGCAGAACGGAGGGTTGGGTGAGTGCGTGGGTGGTAAGTAGGAATTTACGTGTTTTCTTCCTGCATCCTCCGAATCGCCTGTTTAGCTAGTTGTTCCTGTTTGAAGAGTTCATCTGAGCGCTTCATGACCTCCTTGAACTTGTGTCGAAGCTTTCTGTACTTTCTCCTGTACCGCACCCATCGCAAAAAGTCAGAAAACCCGTTCGCACGATCCCCCAATAGTAAACCATCAATCAAGGCGCGTGCGTACTTGAACGACTTCTGATGAGCTCTGTCTTCCGCGACACCTCCATTCACCGATGCAGTAGTAGACATGGTGACAGCGATGTATGTGACACTATTAAGTAGAACGAGACGAATGCAACCTGTTGCTGAACGAATATGTGCGGGAGAGCAAAAAGGAAGACGGATCGGATGCACGGAGAAATTAGGGGTGCGTGGGCGTAGTATTATGTAGTATGTAGAGTGAAAGGGAGGCAAAATGTGTTTAATGGTCCGACTGATTGTCTGGTGATGATGACAGACACAACTGTGTTAGGAACAAGGAGTTTGGGTTCGCACACATCCCTAAGAAGGCGCCGACACCACACCCAAAAACCCCAAAACCGATATCCCAGAGCCAGCATTGACCGACGGCAAGGAGTGAACACGCGATGCGCCAAACGCCGCGCCGCGCCACGCCCCCTGCAAACGCTGCAGAGCCGCATTAGCTATGCACAGCCACAGAACGCTAGAGAAATAAGTAGGGTTGCGACTCTACTCAAGTAAGGCCGCTCATTGCGGTGTTGATAAATGTCCCCTTCTGCGCAGTTCTGCAAAGGCCATCCATCTGGGATATTCTCTCACTGACCCAACATCAATGACCAGATCCTATTGCTTATGTCTGATATAACACATGAAACATCTTGCAGTATCAGTATTTGCTATTTCATCCCTTGCTTGAACCTCCATTCATATACATCCAGTAGGTAGTAACACGAGCCCCCAGCTGCTATCAGTATACACCATTAGCCCTTAAACGCGCTCAAATCCACCTAAAATACAACAAAAAATACGGCAGCAGTTAAATCTTGCAAGGCCCCTTTAAATTTTTCCCATCAACATACTAATCGTATCCTCAATCCCCTGCACCAGGTCCTCATTCTTCCTTTTCAAATCCCTTTCAATCACACCAAGATTCAAATCCTCTGGGACCATGGCTTTAACCTTCTCCCTCGTCTCATGGCAAATCCCCTGAACCCTTTCCCTCGTATCTTTAAGCCTCTTTAAGAACTGACAATACTCACCAAAATGCGTTTCTTGGAGAAGTACAATCACTTTATCCGCACGGGTTTCGTAATCTTTGAGGGTTTGCTCGATGCGTTCCTCGCTGGACATGAGGTAGTAGATCCAGTGCTTCAATGTGTCAGCAATGGTCAAGTATAGTTAAGTTCGGCAGTGACTTACCTTCGAGATCTTTTCAAGGATGGAAAGAGTTTCTTTGTGGTAGTCTGGCAGTGATGCTCGCCAATCATCCTCCTCTTCGTCGAAGTTACTGATGTGGTCATCATCTGAATCGTCGGAAGAGTCGCTATCTTCATCGCTGCTCTCCTCGGCGTGGTCGTTCTCATGCCCGTCGTTGTTGTCTGAGGCCTTACCGGGATTTCCCAGATTTCCTCCGTCCTCTCTTTTGGACGGCTCTTGCTTCTGCTCTTTTGCGCGACCGAAGATCCCATTCGCCTCAACAGACATGAAGAACCGTCCAGTAGAAGAGGAGTTGGTCTTAGTCCCTACGCCAAACAGTTAGCTTGAAGGGCTGCATTTACAGGAATATTATTACCATGGATGCTTTGCTTGTAATTAGGGGTCCCGCATTCCATTACCGATTGGCGGACTTTTGATTCCTGCTTCTGAAGCCGAAGCAAATGCTCCTGGGAAGAATTCAAGATCTCCCAAACTTCGTCACTCATATTTCTGCCAGCGATTCCCTTCGAAGCCACAATATTTTCTTTGCTAGGGGGTACCAATTGGCTTTGCGCATGAATTGAGTTAGATTTGGTGGATAATTTGTCTGTCGGTTGTCAGTCGAGTATACAGATTGCTCTATTTGCCGAGAACTTACTCTCTGGAACCTTTGCAGTCGCATGCTCGATATGCGGTTTCTGTTTCTGTTTCTTGACGCATGCTGGTTCAAGTACAAGTGTAGACCGTAGCTTTTGAATATTTTGCGCATATTCGGGGACCGGTTTAGGTCCAAAGCACGGCGTTAAAACCTCCGGAAGATCTAACATATCGTTGAATCTGACCTTCCTCTGGGTTGACCTTCCGCTAGATACTGTATTGAGCGCTGCATGAGTTATCTTGAAGGGAGTGTAGATGTCCGAAGTAATGACAGTCCTTGCAGGCGTTGGAATAAAGTTTCTAGCAAGTGGTGTGACACTTTTGGCTGGCAGTTGTGTCTCTGGTGGTTCTGATGAACTTTCTTCCAGTACAATCGGCATGTCAACTGAATCTCCAACTCCTGAAGGTGGCTGATCTGGCTTGGGAGACTGTGCAACAGAGGAAGAGGAAGACGGAGAGCGTTCTCGCTTGGTGAATGCAAAATTAAGAACCGAGGGCTTTAGAGATTTGGTCTTCTGATCGTTGGCTTCCTCCATATCTTTTTGAGAAGAGAGAAGTTTTGGTAGTGGGCTTCCCGTTGATTCAACCTGTGAAGAAATTGACCATCAGTAGATGAAACAAAATCAGAATATGGAGGAATACCGTTCTTCTGCGCAAAGGTAAGAGACTTCTAATTTGACTCCCAGCCAGCTTCTCTCCGACCCCATTGTTGCTAAGACTTTCTTTGTGCGGAATGTTACCGAAGAAATAATCCTCATCGTCGCCAGCTATTATGAAGGTGCTTCTGATCGGCTGCTTAGGCGCCGCTGCCGGAGAGCTATCCTCGAACTCTTCCCCTTCCCCTTGTGGCTGCAAAGGCTCTAGTCTAGAGTATAAATCCTCGTCGTCAGATGGATCCACAGCCTCCTCTGCAGACTCCGAATTTAGCGACTCTAGCTTTGTGTGTGACTCCTCATCATTTTCAATCCCAGGTGGGACATGAATTTTTCTCGTAAGACCCGTCTCTCTCACATATAATTCCTCTTCTTCTGGTTGTTTTCTAGGTGATGGAATGTGAGGATACACTGCAAAGGGGTTTACACTGACCTCATTGACGCCGGGAGCATCCGGGAGCTGATAGTATTCAGCTCTAACACAAGGTAGGTTATCGGATTGCTCTGGCTGAATACCGACCTGATATAGTAGCTGCTTCTGAGTGGCAGAGGTTTTTGGAACCAATCTGCCCTGATTCTTGGGGCCATCACTGCCCCACTCAATGATTTGAGGTTTTCTGGTTAAACTCTCGTCGATGGGCTCATGAAATGGAGTGAGCTTCGAGGCAGACAGTGGTACAATATGCGGCGCCCGAGTTGCAGGAGTCATTGGATTATTCAATTCAGTCTTCTGAGTTTTTGCGGCGGACTGGCCGCTTCTTCTATTCCCATTGTCTGTCTCAGGAACATGTTTGGACGGCGTTTCCTTCGAAAGTTTGACATCCCCGGTGGGCAATCCCACCACCGAATTACCGACTTCGGGAGATGATAACATCTTCGACTCAGTTGAAACAATAGCAGTGGTAACTGACTTGGTTGACATCTCAGCTGAAGCTGTAGCTATTTTCTCGCTAGGATCCAAACTCTCGCTAATAACCTTTCCAGTATCAAGAGCGTTAGATTCCCGGGGAGTTCCAGGTTTTGGGCCATGTTTTGTTTCTTCCACTGGTTCCACATCTGCCCCGGTTCCAGAAGTTATTATATCAACTAAAACAATGATTTGCGCCTCCTTCTCCGTAAATTTACGGCCATCACTAACTCCTGTGGCAGCTTTAATATCATGCCCAGGATTTTGTACCAAAGGCTCATGAAAATTAGCACCGCCTTCTACAATTGCTTGCTGCAGCGGTGTCTCTTCAGAAACAGCAGTACTTTCTGTAGATTGGTGCTTCTCTTTGATTATCACATTTGATAAGTCGGGACATACCATAAAGTCGGTTTCAGGAAGTTGGGCCTCGTTCTCATCAAATTCGGTCGCAGCTGAAGACAGGTCAAAAGTGAAAGCAGGAGAAAAACCTCTCTCGGTCATAGCTATCGCCTTCTGTATAATAGATCCTAGCTGCGTTTTCCTGGGAATTGATTTCTTCTCTGGCACAGGGTTTGGGGGTTCGGAATTCGGTGAGTTAATCGGCGGCAGAGCATCGTCTATGGGAGCATCCTTTACTGAACAATCGGGATGTATCTTACTGGAACTTGGCGCCTGTTTCTGGATTTCGGGGGTCGGTGGGCAAACCAGCGAAGGAACCAGTAAAGGGATGTCTGCCATGGGACTACCCTCTCCAGGTTTCTGCTTACTGGCAACCTCAAGAATTGAATCCTTGAGGGCCGGCACCGGAGCATTGGTCTTAGCCATGGGGCTATCCTCCCAATGAGGAGGTACTGGCTTAACTTTTGCAACACCGGCATTCTGCTGCTTGACAGGAACTTCAGGAGCCAGAGCCTTGGAAACCGACTGGGGAACTGGCGAGGAAATATTCGAGACACCCTCTCCTGGAGGGGATATTAACTGGGGATTGGCGACATTCTTCTCCCAGTTCGTAGTCTGAGCCTTTGGTGATGGGAAAGCAAGGGAGGACTGCGAATCCTCGATTTCTGAATCCGAATCGATTTTGAAGTTTTTAGGGGAGGCATCTTTGAAGCGAGCTGACCTTCGAAGCGTTGGGACTGTGCCTTTTTTTTGGGGTGGCTGAACATTATCGTCATTATACTCAGGGCTGACTGGACGCTTCGCTGGTACTGTAGGCTTTCCTTTGCCTTTTAAAGCTGGCTTTGAATGCGTTGTGCCCTTGCTTGCCGCTGTTTTGGGGTTGGAGACATCAGCAACAGCCCCAGCTGTCTGAATAACTTTCTTCTTAGGAGCAGAAGGCCGGTTATCGTCTCCAGGCTCATCCATTACCGCCGCTTTGACTGTAGTTGGAGTCTTTCGAGCCGTCATGGGCGCAGAACGAGGGAAATGGGCATCCCCATTTCCTAAACCACCCTTGACTTGAGCCGCTGGCTTCATGACAACTCTAGACTTGATTGGAGCCTTCCTAGTTAACTTAAGTGCAGGTGCTAGGCGAGGTGGTGGTCCCTCATCGTCATCACTATCGTCGATGACTCGTTCTGCAGGCTTGAACTCGGTCTTTTTTTTGCTCTTCTTTGGAGCGGCTTTAGGCTTCGGTTTCGGCGCAATTTTGGGCTTCTTTCTCGGTCCCGGGGCTTTCTTGTTCCCTCTTGTAGCTACTTTACGTTTGCCCGTTGTTTTCGAAAGGTCTTTGATTGGCTCATCATCGCTTGCAAAATCGTAGATATCCTTTGTAATTACAATTTCAGGCGGATGAAATGGTGGATCGTCATTAACCCTGTCTGGCTTACTGTCCCCTTTCTTCTGAATCTTCGACTTGGGAAGTGGGTGTGTCTTCAGAGTTAGTGGTTTGAATGCAAGCGTCTGAGGCTGAGGCTGAGGCTGAGGCTTAGGCTTGTCTGGATTTTCCAACATCGTCTTCGGATAATTAGTGCTTCTCTTGCTTTCAGGCTGGAGACGTGATTGTTCTGCCTTTTTTTCGACATGTTCAACATGTTTGCCAAAAGGTACACTCTCATTCGAACCTAGGTTTTCCTCAGGCACTTACAAGGAGCATTAGTTCTCTCTAAATCTACACGATACATAATATATATAATACATACCGCGTTGAACACTCTCTTCTGGATTGAAGAGTTTCCTTTGGTCCGAGAATTGGGTGGTATTAACAACTGGTTCATACAAAGCTGTGTCTTTCTCTTGCGTCTCAGAAGCTATTGAAACGGAGCTGTAAGGCTGCACAGGGCTTGGAGTATTTTGTGACACATGGAGCTCTGATTGGATCCGTTCCTGGCTCTGAGTTGCGGAATGTTGCACATTTATGTGACGTGCGCTGAGATGCGAATGTGAATCATGTAGTTCCCCCATTACTTCAAGTAAGTCCTGAAGGGCATATTCCTTGCCTTGACTGAAAGCAGGCGTGAACGTATCAGCTGGAGGTGGGCTGGCCACATCATTCTCGAGATCTTCACGCCGTTGACGGACGTCCCGCGCTTCCTGCTGAAATTTATAACCAGCTGGTATGCTGCTAGTCGGAATTGCATTACCACCAATAACCACCCACGATCTTGCGAGACTCTGTTTACCGGCCTTTTTATTCCACTTCTCCCGCCTGTACACTTTGGCGGACATGAGATCGTTCCTGATAAGTTCGGCCTCATCTGTGCGAACCTGAATGATAACCGTGTCCGGTTCCTTCACTGGCTTCATGTCCAGCAGGAAGAGATAATCCATTTCTTTATAGTCGCAGAGGCAGAGAGTAAGGTTGGTCGCATCCGAGTCTAAGGGAGTCGCCACAACTGCTTGTATATTTGCAAGATCAATGTCTACCCAGCGATGATGTGACAGCTCCGAGTCGGTCGGAATGCGTAGGGTTAAGATGTCGCTCATATCACAAATGACGCCGTCAGCTTTTCCGATGTAAGAATCATTAATCTTTACAGCGTTTGCAGTAAAACACATGGGGATCCTAGACAACGACAAAATTAGAAATGGTAATATTTGAGGTTGAGGATGGCAGAAAACTACTGACCTCAAATTCTTTTGTTCCCTGGCAATTTCTAGGTCGAGTAAATAGTTGGTGAAATCGAGTTCCCACTGAGTTCCAGTGCCGATGGGAAAACGCTCGCCATCACCAAAAGGTTTTATATCGAAGGCATCTTTTGGCATAACGGTAAGTAAGAGTTCCCGTCGATCGTTCATAGTAGCATCCATAGCAAGCTCCGATATCAAACTCCCACAAATGTGTTTTGGAATTCGATATTTTCCTTCGACCACCATCTTGCCGATTTGCAACAGGTATGTATTTCCTTCTCCGTCACAGATAGTTTGCAAGAGATTTCTGTTTTCCACCGTCTCTAATAATTCGACCAGTAAAAGTCCTGCCCATCTCCTTGCGAGGGCTTGCCGCCTGTTGTCCAGGAAGAATGTAATCAGAGTCTGCATCAGCTTCTCGCCCACAATATTCTTATATGCCGTTCTTCTTAAGCTGCCAAGGCCATTCTTCATTGACTCAAGAGCAATGTACAGCTTGAAGACCCCTTCCTCTCGTGCCATGCACTTTTCAGTAAAGATAAATGCCATAGCAATAGCAGCAAAGCTCGATTCTTCCAACGAACACCATCGTTCCAAGTTATCGCCGAGCGAGTCGACCAGGTCTTCAATTTCGGCCTTCTCGAACACTTCATGAGATGGAGGTGCATTTTGAAGTCTGTCCTTTAAGGCGATATGGATCGATTGCGGAATCCTGATAACCAAGTCTCCATTAGCAATCAAACCAGACTGAGCATTCGCCCAGAGCATTCATACCTGATAGGATGCGGTTCGTTGGATCCTGTATTCGCTAAACCTCGTAAATACTTCGCCAGAAGTGAGATTGGGCCTGGTGACTGCATCTTCGCCGTCCATGCACCGGTGTAGAAGTATTCGAAAGCTGTAGAAGCGGATTTTTGTGAGAATGTGATTGTAGTGAAGAGGGGGTTGGCTCTATGGTATAAGTTTCGATCCACTTTGACGGAAACGTTTGAGGTAAGGCTCCAAACTCCCGATTGTTGTTCACCTGTTGCTCTGTTTATATCGCCATGAGAAAAGCTTTCGAGTATGGTGGGATGATCTTTGGAAAGAGATGAGTGAGAGATGATGACGTTCTGAGTAGTGAGTGAGAGCGAGTGAGGAAGTAGTAGAGGTAGATGAGGGTATGGGGCCGAGAACCGGCAAACTCGAGTACCTGAAGTGCAGCCCTACCGATTACCTGGGTAAGCAAGTGGGTACTAAGTGCTAAGTACGAAGTGCATGTAAATGTACGACAACCCGCAAAGCTGCCCTAATGCTTCTTGGAGCTTCACATAAATCTAAAGTAAACAAGCCATGCCTAGTCGAAGCCAAACGCCCAACCCTCCTAATCAAAATCTTGAATACAGCATTTAACCAACAGCCTGACAATATACACCCTCCAATTCCTCCACTCTTGCCTACCTCAACGCTACTCTAGTCTTTGGATTCATACTGTTCCAACAATCCTCAAACAGCAACTTCTTTGGCTTCAAATCCTTATCTCTTACCATCAAATTTCTCACCACTCCAAACGCTCCAGTTCCAATCGTCATACTCTGTCCTAAAATGATGCACTCGCTTACACCTTCTACCGCATCTGTTTTCATATGAAAAGCCGCATCAAACAAGTGATCTGTCGTTTTCTCGAACGACGCAAGTTGGAGCACCGAATCTCTCATTTTTGCCAGACCGAAACGTGTGATTCCCAGAACTTCACCTTTATACGTCATGACATCGCCCAAAAGCTGCATGTGTCGAGGGTCGATGTCCATTCCGTGCTCTTTCATGGTGTAAGAGACTTCACCAATGATAGATTGCCTAATCGTTTCAGCAACAGCTTACGGAAGGGGAAGAAAACGGAAATATATACCGAGCAGCTTCAATTCCGAGCACCTCCTTCATCTCCATGATATGATTACTCTTGGTCTGAGTCCCGATTACACCGTCGGTATTCATACACTGTCTCAAACCGTATCCCTCAACCAAAAGCTCGTTTTCTCCCGTCTTCTCATTCTTTTTAACGACTGCGCGGACGGCATTGGGGTAGCCATTGACAATAACATTCGGGATAGCACGCTTAAGAGCTTGCACGCGAAGATAGACATCGCCGTCGTCTTTGGCGCCACGATCTTTTGCTGCTAGTTCTCGGACATAAATGCGGATTTTGTTGCCATTGATTCGCACGTCTTGCCGAGCGATCTTGAGTTTGGACTTGACGAGTGCGTTGATGATTTCGTCTGTACCCACTTCAAGCTGCAGAGCTTCAATAGTTTTCCAATCGATACGGACACAAACATAGCTGTCTTCAGGGGCGCAGACATCTTCCACATAATGGATAATCTGTTACATCGCACCAGTCAACTTTATTGAGTGACTAACAATGAATGAATAACGGCAATCACTTACGTCTGACAGATATGTCTTTTCCATCCTACCCTTGACAACCCTAGCAGCACGTTCATCATCCTTGGTTACAAGTTTGCAGGTAATAATTGGGGTAGATATATTCTTCGATGCGTTGATAATCTCCTTAATACGAGGCACACCAAGAGTAACGTTCATAGAGGCAACACCGGCAAAATGGAAAGTCTTCAATGTCATCTGAGTTCCGGGCTCACCGATTGACTGTGCACCAACAGCACCGACAGCTGATCCAGGCTCGATCTTGGCACGCTCGTACTTGGTAAGACACTGGGTAAGGAATTGTTGAAGGCATTCTTTCGAGATCTTGAGTACCTGCCTTACGGCTATTACATTTGCCTTTGGATAGTACTCATCGATATTTTGACCTCTGAAGCTATCGTATGGGATCTCATCCGACCGCGGTAGGCCAAACTTCTCTCGCAAGTTTGCGAGTGCAGTGGCTTTCTGGTCAATATACAACCTGATATCCTTGTAGAACTGACGCAAACTCTCGTTTTCGTCTAGAGCCATGGCAGCATCCCTCACTGATAAAGCTTCGAGCTCGGCGTCTGTGACGACGTTTCCTAACAGGTTTTTGCGAATTTGCTTTGCCTCGAGCGGTGCGATGACTTTGTCACACAACTCAACGAGCTCGTAGGGTAGAAGTCCAGGAGCATTGTCGTCGAATGTGATGTTATCCGAGTGGTAGAAAGTCCGGTTAAAGTTCACGGGCTGCGCATCACCCTCCATATCCACGGGGTCCAGACTGTCACCACCATATTTAAATTGTACGATACCCGACGAGGAGGTTCGAACAGTTTCATCATAGTTTGCAGACAAGTCCTCCAGAGACTTCATCAAACGACGTGACATGTATCCGGTTTCAGCAGTCTTGACAGCAGTATCAACCAAACCTTCACGACCAGAAATGGCATGGAACAAAAACTCTGTAGGGGTGAGTCCGGAAAAAAAGCTATTCCTGACAAAACCTTTCGACGGCGGCTGTTTTGAGTTTTTGGCGAAATGAGGGAGTGAACGATCATCGAATCCATCAGGAACACGCTTTCCAGCAATGACCTGTTGTCCGACACAAGCAACCATTTGAGAGACGTTGATCTTTGAACCTGTAGAGAGGAGTCAGAAGTGTTCCTTTCGAAGAGAATGAGCGCAATTACCAACCTTTAGATCCAGAACACGCCATGATCAACGGTGAGTTGAATTTGCTCAGCTCTTTCATACAAATATCTCCAACCCTGTCACGGACGTTACTCAGGATACCCTGGACTTTGTTTTCTAAAGTAGTTTCCTCGTCACATCCGGCAGCCTTTTCAAGTTTTCCTTCCTTGAACTGGAGGATAAGTTTGTCGCATTGTGAATACGCATCTTCAACCATGAAATCTTTCTCGTTCCTCAGAACCGCACCTGGAAGAACATCGTTGATTCCAATCGAAAAGCCTTTGTTTGCCAACCATCGGGCGCAGAGTTTTGCTAACCGGTTCATGGCACGCACAGCTTCATCTGGGCCGAAATCCCTCAGGATTACATAAAACACAGAATCCTTCTTGCCTGACCCCACAGTTGACTTATCCATAAGTCCGCACATAATCTCGCTACCTCGAATGATAAGGAAACCGTCGTTTGCACACATATCCGGTGCCATTCCTGGTATAGGTTTATAATCTCGACACTTCGCATCTAAATTGACAAGGACTGGGCTCTTCTTATTCGGTCGCATCATGAGATTGAAGATTTGCTTTCCGGTCCAAAGAGCCTGCGGTTTCAGAATTGCCGGCGGGGGCATGTCAATTTGCTCGTTGCCGTCAACCATATACATGCAAATATGACCAAAGGTTTTTCTGTCGTAGAAGATTTCTTTGCTACTGAGCAGATATGCTGCTGTTATAAAGTCCTGGATGGCAGCAATGATAGGCTCTCCGTTACGAGGCGTGCAGAGATTGTTCTTCACGCCCATCAACTGAATCGCCTCTGTCCGGGCTTCTTCGGTCTGCGGAACATGGAGATTCATCTCATCACCATCGAAATCAGCGTTATAAGGATTGCAAACACATTCGTTAAGACGGAATGTCTTCCATGGACGAATTTTAGCCTGCTAGAAGTTAGTGCTGGTCCATACACGGCTCTACGAAAGATTTCACATACATAATGACTTAGGATACTGAGTTTGTGCAACGACGGCTGCCGATTGAATAGTACTATATCATTATCCTCCAAATGCCTTTCCACGACATCTCCTATCTGAAGATTTTCCGCTGTTCGTCTTCGGTCACCAAACTTAAGAAATAGCTTGAAATCTGAACCATTTTTAATGACGTAGTTGGCACCAGGCCATACTTCCGTTCCATTTTCGACTAATCGACGAAGCTTCTCAATATTGTATCGTGTCACCTTTTCCGGGTATGTCAAGTTCTTTGCCACGAGTATTGGAACTGCAACTTGCTCTATACTCAAGTTCGGATCAGGTGAAATGACAGTTCGCCCAGAAAAGTCAACACGCTTCCCGGAAAGATTTCCTCTGAAACGACCTTGTTTCCCTTTGAGTCTTTGACAGAACCCACGGATTGGTTTAAGTTCGGTATAGTTCCTCGTGATACTAGGCTGACTGCTATCGATATACATTGCAATTTGGGCCTGCATGTAGTCCCACTGCTCCATTAGAGTTTGGATACCCTTTCCCTGTTGCAGTCCGGCTCGTATTAGTGAACTCATGAAGATGATTTCAGTCAGCTTGACGGTAAGATCGTCCTCATTGCTTGCGCTATCTTGCTGAACGGAGGGTCGAATGCAGACTGGTGGCGCCGGCACATACTGCCAGATGAACATCTCAGGTCGTCCCTTCTCTGGGTTCATACCTAGAAGTTCGCAGTCCGTGGGCAGAACTTGCTTAAAGAGGTTGAGCACCTTAAGCGGGTTCAGATCGTCCATAGCCTTCTTAACATGCTTCTCTAGATCGTTGTTTGTTCTCTTGGCCTCCGCAAATGATTTATCGAACAGAATTTTCGACTCTGGAGGGACCTTCTTGGCCGCCGTAGAAGAGTTGAATGCTCTCCACTTGTCGTGTATAATCTTCAGTGGGCCAATCTTCTTGACAACACCATTGATCGCACCGCAGTGTGGACACGTCCGCGCCTTTTTGCACTGCTCGTTGATCTTTTTACAGATACCTGTTCGGCGCAGATTATCGATATTGGGCGTCCGTAACATCTTGAGGTATTGCCGTTGCTGATTGTCATCCAGCAATATCCGCGCGCAGTCCTTACAGATGTTCTGCAACATCGTCGTAATCGCCTTGAAGTAGCCGATGTGAAACGCCGGTAGTGCGAGCTTGACATGGCCGAAATGACCGTTGCAGTTCTGTAAACCCTCGCCGCAAGTTTCGCAGGTTCCGGACTTTGAGGATGTTCCCTATGACAACGCCACGACTTCAGCAACTCGATCGATCCATGCTATGCGGCCGACAATTAACATACCATCCGTGCATCCAAAGCACCGTTCTTCTTCAGAGTCCGCCCTCCATCTAAATCATATAGCTCTCGTGTTGCAACCTCGACAACTCCTTGCTTGACCACGTCCTGAGGGGACCTGTAGTTGGTTGTTCATCAGCGCTGTTTTGCGCAGCTGTCTGGTCGCTCGCAAAGAACTCACATGATCCCAAACTGCACCTCGCCAATCTTTTTCGGAACATTGTCAATAACTTGAGTCTTCATCTTTGTCCGTCCCTGAAAGGTCGTCGTTCAATGTGAAGACGATTCGCGCGGGCTGGTTTCCCAAGATACACTCTGAAGTGGTAATGGATTGGCGCAAACGTGCTGATGTATGGTCTGTATGAACGGTGAAGGGCAATTAGTGTCGCTCCAATGGGGATGTGAAGAGATAGATGGTAGTACTAAGATTACTAGTGGGGCAGACAAACCCTACCTTGGTGTCAGAATTTGGCCAAAGTTGAGTGATTAAGTTTGAGTGATTAAGACCCTGCGCCACAGTTTTATTGGAGCCGCTTTCTTTAGGGAAAGTAAGTATTTAAAGGCATCTCTCTACGGATTACGCACCGGAATCTCTTCCTCTCCTTCTACTCCTGTCTCCCAACCATCAACACTCATTGAGCGTCAACATCGGCATTCTGTAACATACTAAGTAACTAGCACAATACAAACATATCGTCAACCCTCTCTTTCCTCGTCAAATCGTTTTAGGCAATGTACTCTACTATTACTATACTCTACCTAACCTCTGGATATCTAATAACCCGCGGTACTGTCAAATACTACTGTGTGGATACAAAGACAGAGAACAGCAAGTTGAGCACCATCGTGCTGGGCAGATTTGTTATATCACGGGCTGTAGAATACCCACAGGTATTACAAGTTATTGCCAGACATTATATCATGATTCATGAATTGGCGCTAGAGCAGACACCGTATATTCATTAGCCTTCATTTAATCACATCCGTCCCATGAAATCTATCTATTTCCCGTCTCCTTTGTAATCCTCATCCGGGAAGAATATCTTTCGGTCCGGTCCCTTTTCCGTGAGCACCACCATCCTGATGACACCGCCGGAGCTTCCATCCCATTTGATCGCCTCGGCCAGCGCACCCTTGACGAACGCAACAGCCTCTTCCTCGTTCATGCCATCCTTCCAGTTAGCGTCACAGTATCCGTAGATGTATGTTGAACCAGAACCACCGATCGCATAGGATTGCTTGTGAAGGGATCCTCCAAGAGGAATCGAGTAGACTTCGCCGCCCTTGCGCTTATCCCAGCCGGCGATGATGATGCCGGCATTTAATTGATCTTTGTTTGAGTAGCAGATTTCCTGGAAGAGAGCGGCGGCAATCTGTGTGGTAGGTGGTTGGGCATTCTGAACACTGCGACACAGTTCAACATACAGACAGAACAAGCAGACGCTTCGGTAATCTGAACATACTTGTACATCTGTAAATGGTAATGGACGATGTCTGCAACCGCTTGGGTATCCGCAGCAGATCCGGAACTACGAGCTAATCAGTTGCACTGTATAGGTGTCACTCATATCACGGAACTCGTACCGGCAGCACCAGATTGTATCGTGGACTTGTGTAAGCTTGTCAGTCACTCGGTTCGCAATGTAGGAACCGGTGGTTGTCCGAGAATCAGCACCTGAGAAGTTGGTTAGTAACGTCAGACAACCATCGATCTATTTGACCCTACCGAGCACGACACCGCCGTTGAAGGCTACCGCCATGCTATCAAGTTATTAACATCAGCCAGCTCCAGCCCATCGTCATATTATCGTTGTGCATCCAGGGACAGTCGCGGCGGGGAAGTCTTACATTGATGTTCCAAGGCTATAAGCTTCAGTTCAGCATATTCCGGACAAGAATTTGGATAGATCAGGATGGGAACCGACTTGACCTCTCCCTTCTTAAGGTGCTCCATATCAACGTGAATGCCATCTGCCATCGATCAGCATCGAATTCATGCGCTTTAGTTGATAAATGGAATGCACAAACCTAAGCTGAGGTTTCCGGTAGTCTGGGTGATCATGATGATGATATGTTGGGCCTTGATGGTGTTTTGGTGGATATTGGAAACTGGAGAGCTGAACGCGGTGGTGCCACAGTTAGCAGTCGCGGGGCTTGTATGTACATAGCTCTCTAATGAGGCTGAAAGAGGACTGCTAGATACGCGGTGACAGAGAACAACATAGAACATAATGTTTCAAGATCGGCTGCAACCGAACATAACAAGTTGTGGAGCGCTCATCCCTGCACTGTTTCGTCACCTTTTTGACGTGGCTGCCCTGACATACCAACCTGCAGTAGCTAGAGCATCTTCATCTTCTCTGCCAAAACTTCAGTTGGTTCGATTATCTCTCAATAATCATGTCGTACTTTTTCTTCGACCATGGCGGCGACAACTCTACACATCCGGGTGAAGGCTTATTTGATCCTCGACATCAGAGTGCGTCCGCTTCATCTCGTAGACTGCAGCACTAACTAACACCTCTCTAGCACAGCGAGCCCTATTCCAGCAACTCATCATCTCAGTCCTTCTCGGCCTCAGCGCTTTCATATCCTTCTGCTTGCTGCGACCAAAGTGGCCGCAGTTTTACTACGCACGGAAGATACGAGTACGGAATGGTGGGACTTCGAATTTGATGTCGATTAAATGGCACTCCCCGCTGACCCTGGCAAACTGCAGCATCATCGCTCCCTGATCTTCCACCAGATCTCTTCGGATGGATACCCGCCTTGTGGAGAGTTTCGGATGCAGAAATACTAGCTACAGCCGGTCTAGACGCTTACGTAGTTAGTATTCCAGGCAATGTCTGCGCTTCACAGTTCATCACTTATGTGCGATAGTTCCTTGCATTTTTCAAGATGGCTATAAAGTTTCTTTTCGTGGCTTCGGTCCTTGCGGGAGTGGTTCTTGCCCCAGTTCATTCATACTTTGGCAACGGCAACTTGTTCAAGGAAATAACCGGTCAAATTTTCGGCGTTACACAGACGGTCTTCGACGGAGGAGAGAAAAAGCCCTTGAGACCAGTGAAACTCGATCCTATATATCTTTGGGTAATCCTCGTATTCGTGTATGTTTTTACCGGACTGGGATACTATTTTCTGTGGAACCAGACGCAGGAGGTCGTTCAAGTGCGACAAGAATATCTTGGCAGCCAGGCGACTGTTACCAGCAAGACTATCAAGCTTTCAGGAATCCCAGAGGAATTACGCTCAGAGGGTACTTTGAAAGAATACCTCGAAAAACTAGGCATAGGAAAGGTCGAAAATATTACCATGTGTCGACAGTGGAAGGAATTGGATCGACTCCTAGATGAACGACAGAACACCTTGAGGAAGCTCGAGGAAGTTCACACGGTCTATCATACTGCGAAAAAGCGCCCAAAGGACCTTGCCATCTTACAATCCGAGCAGCCCGAATCACTGATCGCTGATACACATTCCGATGAGGAAGCTCAGCCCTTGCTTGAAGGAGCTCCGAGACGTCCGCGCGACCAGGGTCGACCCCAGCTTACCAAGAGATATGGTAAATTCAAGCTCAAGTCCAAGAAAGTCGATGCTATCGAATACCTCACTTTGAAGCTTCAGAAACTCGATGATAAAATTACAGAAGCAAGGCGAAAGGAATACCGAGCAACTCCACTTGCATTTATAACTATGGACTCCGTGTCTGCTGCTCAGATCGCCACGCAAACACTTTTGGACCCGACTCCAGGCGCTTTGATTGCCCGACAGGCTCCTTTCCCGTCCGATATCAATTGGCACAACGTATACTTGTCAAGGGCCTCCCGTCTATGGCGTGGGTGGTCCATCAGCATATCAGTCACGCTTCTATCAGTTTTCTGGCTTATCCCCGTTGCTGCTCTTGCTGGCCTGTGGAATATGGGCGAGATTCGGCGCATATGGCCCAATCTTGCAGATATACTAGAAGCAAACGAAACCTTGGGTTCTCTAGTTCAGACCTTTCTCCCAACATTGATTTTGACCCTGCTTAACGTTTCGGTGCCGTATTTCTATGACTGCAAGTTCTCCGATTTGGACCTGCGTCTATTTGCTCTCTGACGGTTATAGGGCTCTCGCAATATCAAGGAATGATCTCTCAAGAGGAGGTCGAGCTTTCTGTAATCAGCAAGAACTTCTTTTTCTCATTTTTCAACTTGTTCCTCGCGTTCACTATATTGTAAGCTATTATGCAGCGTGGTCAGGCGATGTGGGCTAACTGTTACCCCCAGCGGCACGGCTTTCACTTTTCATACCTTCTGGGAGACTCTAAAGGGATCTTTCAAGGACACAGCAAGCATTGCGTTGCTCCTCGCAAACGCGGTAGAGGGTCTTGGGCCCTTCTATGTCAACTTAATCATTCTCCAGGGATTGGGCATGTTTCCGTTTCGGCTGTTGCAAATTGGCACCGTCACGTTATATCCCATCACCAAATATGGCTCAAAAACACTGCGAGGTATACCCAGTATAGAGAGGTTTTCATTGAAATATGAGACTAATATACCTTAATAGATTATGCGGAGCTCGTAAAACCTCCCATGTTCCAATACGGCTTCTACCTCCCTCAACCAATCCTCATATACATAATCTGCATTGTCTATAGTGTTCTCAAGCTCGGAGTCCTCATTCTCGCCTTTGGCCTGGTTTATTTCGTTGTCGGATACTTTACATACAAGTACCAGCTTCTCTACGCCATGGACCATCCCCGCTATTCAACCGGAAAGGCCTGGCCAATGATCGTGTACCGAGTTATCCTCGGTCTCATCGTCTTTCAGCTTACAATGGCTGGATGGCTGGTGCTACGCCAAGCCTTTACTCGTGCGGGGTTGATACTACCGTTGTTGGCTTTTTCGCTCTGGTCGTTTTGGCATTATAACCACCACTACCTCCCGGCAAATTACCACATCGCATTGAAGAGCATAAAACCGCATCAAGGTGATATTGTCGATGGGATGGATACGCTTGATAGGGAGAGGGAAGAAGGGCAGGAGTTTGTGAACCCAAGCTTGGTCTCGCCGTAAGTTCCTATCTGATTGATGTGCTTGGTCTGTGCTGACTTTGGTGAAGATTAGAGAATGTGTGGGTGGCTAGAGGCAGACTAGGCGAGGAAGATGTGACGAGCGGTATTAGTATTAATTGATGTGCATGCTCACTCACGAGACTATATTTATTTTCTTTAATTCTACACATGCAGCATAAGTGTATCGATTGATGCTTTTCTTTGTATAGCACGTTTTCATATCGAGGAGTAGAATGGCGGGGGTGTCTGATGACTGCGATTCTAGGATTAAGAAAGTTTAATGTCATGTTTTGATCATCACGAAATACACGACTAAGCGACGATGCTTTGTATACTTTAGGTGGACCATTTCAATGGAGACCTACTATTTCGATATTTAGTGATGGTACCGGAGCCTCCCAATCTATCAATACTCCACAACCCCATCTTCCGGTGCAGTCCTCGCCCATTCTCTAATCCCACCAACAACATCAAAAACCTTCCTGCCGTGAAGCACACCGTTCTCGAGTACCTGCCTTGCCGTAATTTGCGAATCGTTCCCAAGGCGGCAAAGCATCACCACTGGCCCCTCATTGTCTCTTAGAACCTCTTTCATATCCTCAGGCAAGCTGCCCTCCGCTGCATTCTGGAACAACGAGAACGGGATGTTAATGCTCCCCCTGACAGCGCAGATCCCAAACTGGGTCGCATCGCGGGTATCTACAATCACCGGATTCCTTTGTGCCTTCACCTCCGCGACAGACCTCCGATACGCCGCGGGAAGCGGCGGAACATCCGGTGGCAACCCACAGAAGATCTCATACGATGGGATGGTGGTGGGAGTGATCGTAGCACCTTCGCCGCACGAGATACACGTTTTCCGCCGTCCCCGCATCCGCAACGTCCGGAACTGCTGGCCCGCGTATGCGGAGAAGAATAACATCTTCCCCTCCACCGCCGCTGCCTGCGCTTCCTCCTTGGGGATAAAGGCAATAAGCTTCACCGCCTCCAGCGCTTGGAGCACACCCATCACGCCCACCACCGGCCCTAAGACGCCGCCATCGCCGCAGGAGGTGACGCTTTCGGCAGGCGGGGGGCGCGGCCAGATGCAACGGTAGCACGGGCCTTTTCCTGGGGGCGAATTGAGGACGATGAGTTGGCCGTCGGTTCTCAGTGCGGACGCGGAGACGAGGGGTTTGTGGAGCAGCACGCAGACGTCGGAGACGAGGTATCGCAGACTCGGGTGGTCTGTGCAGTCGAGGATGATATCGTAGTCTGTGATTGTTGCGAGTGCGTTCTCGGGGGTGAGCGCGTAGTGGTGCGGGATGTAGGTTACGTGTGGGTTTATTTCGCGGAGGGAGGAGATGGCGGAAAGAACCTTTGGGAGGCCGATCCGGGATGTGGTGTGGAGGGTTTGGCGGTGGAGGTTGGAGAGCTCGACGGTGTCGTGGTCTATTATCCCGAGTGTGCCGATTCCGGAGGCGGAGAGGTAGGTGGCGGCTGGGCAGCCGAGTCCGCCGGCGCCGATGATGAGTACTTTGGCGAATTTGAGGAGTGTTTGGCCTGAGGGATTAGTGGAGAGGGGAAGGGAGAGAAGGAGGTAAGGAGGTACCGGGAAGACCAATTTGTGGGAGGATTAGTTGGCGGCCGTAGCGGATGTACTCTGACGGTTCTAGGTTTGCGGGGGTGGGGGGTGTTGGTATTGGAGGCGGCGGGACATTCTGGGTGGCTGTAGAGCTGCGGTAGTAGGAAAGTTCGTCTTCAAGCTGTTGTATTCGTGCTTTGAGGGATCTATTTTCTGCCTCTATTTGAAGTATTCGTTCGTCGTCTGACATTTTGGGTTTGTGAAACACTCGAAACTCTCTCTGAAGCTTGCCCCTCTACCCCACCAAATGTTTTTTTTATTACCCGGCACATAACTCGTAAAATTAAATCGCAATCGATTCAAGGCAAGTTTATTCGATGGTACTAGTAGCATCGTAGGAAAACAATCTCTATGCATCTACCTCCATCGCATCTCCACTCACCGTGCCAGTAGGCGCTGCCGCACCCAGATCCACGATTGTGACGTACTTCTTGAGGTCCTTCCGTTCCACCACCATCTCCTTGAGATATGCTGTCGTGCCCCGTTCAAACTTGTAGCTCTGCTCCTTGGGAACACGTTCGTTGGGCGTCACGTAGTTCCTCAACAATGTAGCCTAGCATCACCTATCAGCTCACAAACCCCACCATAGTCCGCGGCGATGGTGGAGCAAACCTTTTCCTCGGTGATAACACAGACATCAACATTACTACCAGACCCCAAATCGTTGAAGATACCAGCCTGAATCGCCTCACTGCACAACTCCACAGCCTCATCCCTGGTCATCCCCTTCTTCCACATCGTCTCAAATATCGCCATAGCCGCCAAAGACCCAGATCCCATCGTCACGTAGGGAAGCTTATCCGTAGACCCGTGGGCGTGAACGGTGAAGAGGTGGACACCAGTAGGGTCAACGCCAGCAACAACAAGGTAGGCACCGATGTGGCCTTGGTACTTGAAAAGATGCTGTTTCAGCATCGTCATGCAGGTGACTACTCGTGCCTTCCGGCCGGTGCTAAGAGCGTGAAGCTCGAGATTGGAGGAGATGAGGGCAGTGGTGAACTCAGTACTATGCACATATTGTCAGTTATGTTCATGTGTTGGGTGGCAAAATGGAGGGCGAAGCAACATACTCGGCCGCGGTACCAGCTCCTAAATGCAAAAATCCTGTCAGATATCTAATCCCATGATTTTGGGATGGGTCTGGAGCATACCAGCACACCAGATGTTGGGTGCGATGTAGTGTAGCTTCTCGCAGTTCTTGTCGGCGACTATGGGTCCGCTGGTAGCTCTGGTATCTATATTGCATCATTAGCCACCTCTATCCAGCACCGAAGAAGCCCCCGGAAATCCATTACCAGCTGCAATCACCGCTCCGCCGTCGTAGATGCACCCCACAATGGTTGTACCAGTAGAGGTAGCTTTCGGCAGCGGCACTCCATTAGCGTGAAGAGCTGCATTACGAGTATAGTTTGAAAAATCGAATCCGGTCATTGTTGGAGATGAGGTCGAGCTAAAAGGTGACGATGGGGGAGCGTAGGCTTCGAAATGGTGGTGATGGAGGTGACGGGGTTGTGTGTTGATGATTGCTTTGGAGGTGCAAGCCGCAACAATATGCGCTAGCCCTATTCGGCGGTCATGAAAACTTACTCGAAACCCTACATCTCTGATTTTGTTACGAATGTAAAGCGGACGAAGTCTATGGAAGCTCACGATTGCAAATGCCAGTGGCGGTGGCGAGTGAAAACTCGTGGATGAGTCTACGACTGTGAGTGCGTAGCCTGTGAGTCAATTCGGCGATATCAGTATCGGCGACTTCTCTTCAGATCATATAGTAACAGATTTCCTTGCGGAGTTCGGTCTCCTCAACCTCTAAAATAGGCCTAGGAGTCTCTTTATTATTTATCTCCATCCCAGAGATATATTTGAGCACTTCTAGATGACAGAGGTCCTCAGCTCGGCACCTCAAACGGAGACACATAGAGAAAAAATGCTTTAAGACTAGGGCCGGCACGAAACGGAGACAGATCTGTTCTATAGTATCAATGCAGCGCCATGTCCTATTGATACTCCGATCCAGACTACCAGGAGTATGTGCCGAAAATGACTGGTTGTGAATCTGCTAACGATGAGGGGTCTTCACCAGTTAGGAACCTCCCAGACGTGCCTCCTAATACTTAAGTATTCACTAGCAATTGAACATTCCGGCAGCAACCGCAAAACCCTTGTCCGTCAATCCTCTCCTCCATAGCCCTAGATTCGACCAACTCGTTCTCGCCCAAACGTTCCCTGATCCCAAGCATAAACGAGCCACAGAGAGGATTGATTTCCCCAACTCAGCCAACGGTCAGGGCGGCATTGCGAAACGGGAAACTGAGAAATTACTGGAAAGGCTATATGTAGAGTACCAGCTCGGAACGACAGTGGTAAGAGCGGTTGAGATAAGGTTATCCACCTTTGTGCATTAGTCGGTTGGCTCTTTGGAGATCAGTTAAATTTGAAGCTGGCTGTAGAATGGTGGATTCAACACTGCCGAGTCTTTCCGAACCTTACCTGAGACAACGGCAGCGGCAACGGCGGAGAACCTGAAGAGACCTTCGAACCGGCCGCCTCACTTTCCGGCGAAGATTCACGCTAAAACCCATGCTCCGAACCATTGACTCCGAACGACTGAGCCGAAATACGGACCACAAGAACCAAATCTTGGGCAACCGACACTTCCTTCAGATTACAATTTTCAGCCATCGAAACGGGAAGAGCTGGTCATACTTAACAAGTATTCCTAGTAAACAGCGCATCCGGCTGGACGTTCCAGATATGGCGAGCCTAGAAGATGACCCGCTCAACTTACGACATTGTCCGCCATCGGGGTTTCTTTCCGCCGAGCTCTAGTTCGCAGAGTCTTCATGGGGTTGGGGTTTTCTGCACTGGTGTTAGCTGGTTAGAGAGGCATCTGGGGGTCGATACACCGAGTTCTGAAACTGGTTCATTTTGAAAACGAGCATCCGAGTGAAGCTCCATCATATGGCGGACTATTGATGATCCTGTCATCTCTCTGTATAATACTCAGCCCCGCTCCCCTAGGGTCCCCGGTGGTGCCGCTTTGGCAACCAAAGCGGGAGGTGCTGGTGCCGGCCTCCGCCAGTTCTAAATAAAATGCGAATGCGAATAGGCAAAACAGGGTGTGGGGGCCGGCGTGAATCCGAGCGAGAGGGCTCCAAAGGTGTCGAAGGCCGCACACTGACTGTGGGTTGCGATCAAAAGACGCTGCCCCCGTTGATATATCCTCGACGTGGAATTTCTTTTTGCTGTTTCGGGCGCGTTCTCTGCAGAAGGTCCCGGCCTAAACTCTCCTCTCCCGGATCTCGCTAAAAGCGCTCTGATACCTGGATGTATCGGAGTCGTCGTATGCAGCCGAGCGGAGAGAGCTAGGAGGAAACGTGAAGTACCTACTCTACATAGAGTACCTACAGAATCGCACCGGACTCCGAAATACCTTCTTAGTAGAGGTAGTGTAGAGTACAGATACCACCTACTCCTCTTTCGCTCTGCTCCTTGCTCCTCGCTCCTCCTCATCCCCACCTCGCGAGACAGAATCGCCCGACGTCCGTATCCAACACAGCATCCGAACCAGGCCTGCCTAACATAATTTCCGACGGGATCAATCTATTTTTCCGCCATAGAACGTTCCGCCGATTCGCAACCCAGATCCGCCCAGCCAAGCTAGTCAGGTACCCGCCCAGGAACAACGCTGCCCAACTGCAAGGGGCGTAGGAGGGATTCACAAACGAACAGTCTCCAACCAACTCCAAAACTCCAATCATCGAGCGCAACGTCAGCAAGACTTCAGCTTATTGACTGGTGTTAATTCTCGAGAGCCGCAACAGCGAGTCTGACCAAAAGGAGGTCCATCCTATCGCTAGCACGATGGGAAAGAAGGACCACCTAACCGCCTCCTCTACCTCGCAGTCCAACACGAACGGTAGCAAAACCAACGGCGGCGGCATCAGGCTTGTCAATGAAGAACACACAACTACAGCGGCTACGAAGTTAGGGGGAGCTCAAGACGACATTCGCAAGAAACCGGAGTCCCAGCCTCCAATGCCCCCGAAGGATTCTTCTTTGCTACAGCAGAGAAGCCCCGTCACAACCTCTCCGATGACTTCCAAAGCGACCGATACGAGTCTGTCGATACCGCGGATCGCTGAGCACGGCAGTCCATCTCCATTGAAGCTTGCATTATCATCGAAAGAGAAATCAAAGCGGACCAAGGGGATAGCAAAGTCGGCTCCTTCCTCGAGAACGCCATCTACGTCTCCTCCTACAATTATCCCCTCGAGCTCCCAGGGCCGGCACAGAGGATCTCCTTCATCTCCGGCCAATGAATATTCCCCAGCCTTGCCCCCTCATCCTCGCCCCGGTGGCCCCCGGCGGTCATCTTCCCAAGATGGAAACTTCTTGAGTAAAGTAAAGAAGGGTAAGGAACAGGTTCAAGCTGGTGGCCTCAAGGCTGTAGGCTTCCTCGACAAAGTTGGGCATGTTGCGTGGGATAAACTCAAAAACCCAGCGCGGAAGCAAGCCCACGGACGTTCTCCCTCCCCACAGAATGGCAGTGGTGGAAGGGATAAATACGAGCAGTATCGGGATACGAGCAACGACCTGGATGTATTCGGTATGGATCTCAAAGAAGCAGTGACGAAGACGAGAATTGTCAAGGATCGCAAAATGGGTGGTGATGCGGCGTTTTGGATGCCCGCCATCGCCTACCGGTGCCTACAGTACGTCTCCTCCATTGGAAATATTGCTCTCGGAGTGAACTGACCTGTGTACAGGTATCTCAATGTTTACGGTCCCCATGAACTCGGCATATATCGAATATCAGGTAGCACATCCGTCGTTGATGATCTAAGAGCAGAGTTCAAAATACGCCACGATGTAGACCTCTTTGAGAATCCGCCGGATGATCTTCATACTGTGTCTTCACTTCTCAAAGGATGGTTCCGATCTTGTAAGTCGCCTTACATCCTCGTTCTTGAAGGGGGCGATTCTGAAGATATATCCAAACAGTACCGGACGCCATTCTCCCGCTGGAGGTTCAAAAGCGGATATATGACAGGTGCAAAGACGAAACCGAATCTCCACGGCCACCGCAGGCATTTGTTGACGAATTGTCTAACTTGCCGCCTTATGTATATATCCTCTTTCCTGTCCTTTGGTCTACTAAACTTACGCCGTATAATAGAACTACTACCTACTAAATCATCTATTCTCTCATTTGAGCACAATATGTCTCGCCTCAGACATCAACAAGATGAACCTTTCAAACTTGGGCATGATCTTTTGCTCAACTCTCCGAATCGATAGATTTTGTTTCAACTGGTTGGTTAATAGCTGGGCAGACTGTTGGGCCGGGTGCTTGACCGAGGAAGAAGAGTATAACAGAACAGAACAGAAGCGATACCCTCCAAGTACGGCATCGTCAAATTACCGACAAGCATCTTCTTCAGACTCTAGAACCGGCCGACCTGCGGAAGCGGTGGATGGCAAGACAGATCGCTGGCCTTCTACATCTAGTCGAGAGCAGGCAACACCACTATCCCCAGCCCCAACGACTAGCAAAGACAGCCAGGATAAAGAGCAGAATAAAGACGGAGACGATCGTGACAGACAAAAAGAAAAGATGGAACGAGCGGCAGAAAAGGAGCTCGAACGTGAGCTCGAACGTGAAAATACGCTAGAATCACGTACGGAGACAAAAACTCTATCAATTAGTAGTCGTGAGACAGAGGATCGGTTTAGCACAATTGTGGAAGCGAACGGAAGTCCAAGACAGAGTATGGGAAGCAGTGACGGCTGTGGAGGGCTCGGTGTGCGTATGTCCTTGCCACCAATCCAGCTCACCAGTCCGTTGATGAAACAGGGGAGGATATGATTATGATTACGATATGGCGTTGATACCCTTTGACCCTCATGCTCCCCGCTGGACGGATGTGTGGTGGTGGTAGAATAGAGACATCGTTTTGGTGTTCCCTAATTGTTTTGCGTTGCATGCGTTGTTTGGATTATCGTATGTTGGTGTGGGTATCTCTTGTATTTCTAATATTGTTTTCTAGTTCGGAGTTGAGCGTAGCATTCAGTTGCAAGCCTTCATCTTTATTTTTCCTTCTGTTTGATGTTGCTGTTCCATTATTCTTCCTCCTGTTTGTGTACGTAGGCTTTTAGTATATGCTTGGTTGGACCTTTCAGTTTACGTTCTTGAAGTTCAAGGAATGAGATACTTCCAAGCAGGCGTTCCGAGTTCGGAGATGTGCAAGTGAACTGGCGGATATGGGGCCGAGTGATGCCCGAAAAACGGCAAGCCGGAGACCGACAGGGAGGTGAGTATGGGCTAGGGTCCGTACGACAACGGTTGGAGATATCCAGATTCCTCATCAACGAAACTGTCGGCTTTACGGAACCCGGCCGCTTGAACAGCAGTGAGATAATGTTGTTTGGAGCAGACATATTCTTATACGACCATATAAATAGCACGCTCTTACGGACTCTCGGTTCTAAGCCCTACATTGGTCTCACGGTACTTCTCCCCCGCGCTTTTCGTCCGACTGCGCATCATAAAAGTAGCGTCTTTTCCCCACTACACCCCACCACAACTACCTCAACCCCACAAACATTTACTATCCTATCCCACAAACAAAAAAACAAACACCCCAAATACCCACCGCAACCATGGTTTTCCCACCTCCACCCACTGAGACAATTGGTATGTCCCCGTCTCTGTCAATTGAATTTCCCACGCTAATTACCAGTACGCAGATTGGACCAACGTTGGCTTCAAAGTGCGCGAAGGTACGACGTCTGTCCGTTTGCTTCTCTCTCACCCACTCAAACATACCGCCCAGTGAATGGCCATGTCGAAACCACATACTCGCACACAACCGGAAAATGGACGCCCCCAGAATTCGTTACAAACCCCTACCTCAACATCCACGCCATGGCACCGGGCCTTAACTACGGCCAGCAGTGCTATGAGGGTCTCAAGGCCCTGCGTAACCCCGACGACCAGTCAATCCACATCTTCCGCCCGGATCAGAACGCAAAGCGCATGCAGAACTCTGCGCGCTTCGTCGCCATGCCCGAGATCCCCGAGGAGCTGTTCCTGCAGTGCACCCACCTCGCCGTCGCAAAGAACGCTGTCTTTGTTCCTCCAAACTCAAGTGGCGCTAGCATGTACATCCGTCCGCTCCTGTTTGGAAGCTCCGCAATGTTGGGACTCAACCCACCAGATGAGTACACGTTTTTGGTGAGTTCGACTGGAAGAAACCTGCAGTGCGGTGCTGATCCCTTGGATAGGTATTCGTGCTACCTGTCGGCGTCTACCACGGTGTCCACCCCGTCGACGCCCTCGTGCTTGAAAACTTCGACCGCGCAGCGCCAGAGGGAACCGGCTCCGCAAAGGTCGGTGGTAACTACGCACCCGTACTGATCCACTCGGAAGCAGCACGGAAGGCGGGTTACGGTATCACCCTCCACTTGGACTCAAAGACCCGCACATATATCGATGAGTTCTCGACCTCGGGATTCCTGGCCATTAAGTATGGAAAGGAAGAGGGTGAGCCGACAAAGCTTATTGTCGCAGACTCAAAGAGCGTCATCAAGAGTATCACTTCCAACAGTGTCCAACAGATTGCTAAAGACATGGGCTGGGAGGTTGAGGTGCGCCAGGTCAATTTCGACGAGTGTGGAGAGTTTGATGAAGTTATGGCAGCGGGAACCGCGGCGGCGTTGGTACCCATCAAGAGCATCACCAGGAAGAGCACAAATACCAAGATTAGTTTCAAGTATGGGGATGAGAACCCGTAAGCAGCCATTCCCCCTTTCTTCTCCCTCCTACCACCAGTGGCTAACTCCAGATGCAGTGAGGGTGTGATGAAGCTTCTGAAAACGTTAAAAGGGATCCAGGCCGGAGAGCTGGAGGACAAGCATGATTGGCGACAGCAGGTCTTTGAGCCGAAGGAGGAGTCAGTGCAGAATGGAGCTAACGGCACCGTTGATGCTGTGAATGGACTATAGAGTGGCGGAGATTTTTGATATCACTTTTGAAAGATTTTGATCATATACATAAAGCTAGACAAAACATTTCATGACGATTTTGAACATATCATACTGTATGTACTTGCAATACAGCGTGGGTCTTTGGAAGTTGAAAAGTGGCATGGAAGTTGTAAACTGCCGGGACTAGAGAGGTCTAACCTGCCGGCCGAGACTTTAATATGGATTGCAAACGAGGAACTACCTTCACCACTCGATTGGGCCAGCAAACGTCAATATTCTCACTCGATTCATCTAGATCCAGACCCTCAGAGCAAGCACCGTTGATAAAAGGTTGTTAACCGCAAAAAATGCGCGAGTTGTTGATTGTAGCTTCCGTACAATTGAACTCATAAACAAGTTCACCCATCACCCAATTTCGGCACCAACAGCCATCTTCGCCACCCGGGGCACCCCAGAATAATGCTCAAGTCATCTACTCTACTCTCCTTCTGCGGGCTGGAGTTAGGCCTGGCCCAAGTCGATGTTTCCATACTTAGTAGACAATCGTAAATAACTCGATGACGATGATATAACCTGCTAGTAGGCTCTCTTCCAGGGCCAGGGGGGTGCAACTTCCAATACCAGCCTACTTCTTATAGCCAGTATGCCAGTTCACTTGTTAGCACTCAAGCACAACGAAGTTAACAATCCCAGGTGACGTCAGGCGGGTATTTCTTGGTAACCGGGGGAGAAAGGATCGGCCGCCGAGTTCCATGATGACAAAAGAGAGTGGAGCTTCATGCAAATCATTAACGGGCCAAGGTTGCGTATAATATCCTCTCCTAGTCGAGCTACAAACCAGGCAGATCTGAGTGAGAGCCCTGACTCTGTACCGTATAACTACAGCTGTTTGGTAGACGAACGAGAGCGGGTGGGTTTCTAGAGCGGGGTGAGACATTAGTAAGGCTGGATGCTGCGGATTAATTCGTGTAAAAGATAATGGGTCCCCGCTTTTTGATAGCTCGGGGGGTCTATAAAAAGCTTATACAGGCCGGCGGCTGAGGAATTGAGTCGGCGACCATGTTTCAAGCTATTGCGCAGACTCGAAAGCGAGCCTGGGTGAGAATATGCAATGCTACCGACAGGGCGCAAAAGAAACCTAAACTTTGTAATGGTTGTAACAGAGAATGCATGAATTGCTTGACTGGGAGCCTCACTTGCATGAAGCAGGGCCCTCATTGCTCTGGCCGACTTAATTCTGGGACTTAAGGTAAAACAGCACAAGCCACCGCCATGTATCTCTGGCATGTAACGTTGTACTCCAAATCCCAATACCGAACGGGCGAAGGTATACGTGCGATGAAGGCTGGATCCTCGGCCGAAGGAATACCTGCCAGCGAAAGCCGATCCTCCATTGCGAGAATGGCATTGGTCAGCGACAATCATGCTGTCAGAATTGACGGCCGAAGATAGCATCTACCTAGTATCAGTATTGATCAGATGACAGGTTCAAGTTCCATTTTCTGTCGATAAATCCACCAATGTATAATGCACAACAGCCTATCCAAAAAACAATTATAAGGCTCATGTCCAGAGTAGATACGCCACAGACGTTGGCGATAGGATTGGTGCGATGCGCAGCCCTGAGTAATATGCATGCGATTTAAGTAATGTACTGGCCTCGTTAGTGCCTCGGATTGGATGGATTTGTGGTGATTCTCATCCACTTTAGACATTGTGTGCTGTGGTCTTTGAACTTCAGGGCTTCGTGGGCGTCGAACTTTCCCGCCTAATTATACTACACCCATCCCAGTGGGACTTGAAGTGGCTAGTACCAAGAAATGCAGGTGATGAAAGTTGCTTGAAATGTTCGTTTATTGCCACTCTGAATATAAATCCATCAGTGCTTGACTTCCTCCTAGAATCTCCTGGAACCAAAAGTACTTGCATTGTGTGCTCAAGTTCATATCGTGCGGCTGACGGACGGCTTCTATTTTGGCGTGTTCCCTCCCACTGGGATGTGAGATGCTTATCATGCATCATGCATGTGAAACCCCAGCTGTGGTTGGGTCGACATGCGGGGTACGTAGGGCTGATCTGGTGCAGATTAGTTACAAGCGACCTGGTACCAAAACAACCCACGTAAGCACCAAACGAAATGGTGTGGGGAGTACATATTCAAGATGCGTGCCCTTGTTGGCAAGATACCTTCTCAAACCCACCACTTTACACATCAATTGACCCACCTCCTTCAATATGGCAGTCATGGATCCTACAGGAGGTCTCCGCCCGATTTCTCTCACTCCCAGCGCCTTCACCGAGGATCTCCATGATCAAGAAGCCCAGCAGGACGACTGGACACCTCTGGTGCAACAAAAGCCTACTCCTACGTTCGCCTCACGAATACCAACCTTCAATAAAATAAAACTTAACCATCGCACACGGCTCTTCTTCCGCATCGTATCTCTCATCGCATCAGGAACTTCCCTCGGTGCCCTTGGTTCGGTGCTCTTCTCGTTTACAAAAACCCGCTATGCGAGGTCGCACCACGGCGACGGTTTAGTTTGGCCACAGAATATACATCTTTCTTGCACATTCCTCATGTTGTCAGCGGCGGCAGTGACGTTCCTGACGGATTTTGCGTTCTTTGGGTATAGCGTCAAGGCCGACGTCAGAAGGCTCGATGGCATGAAGTTGAAAGCGATTGCGCTTGCGGTCAATGTGGTTTGTTTGATACTTCTGGCGTCTGCAAAGACGGTAGAGCAACTTGCGGAGAAAAATCGGAGGAATGTGCCAACACTATCATGGACATGCCATGCAAAGACACTACACTGGGATGAGGGGATCATGGTGGACTTTCCGTTTTTGTGTGGAGAAATGGTGAGTGCGGGTGAGATCTATGAGCTTGAGAGAGTGTTGCTGACTGAGGCGAAGATTGCGTCGAGGGTTGCAATGGCCATAGCGTTAGGATGCCAAGGGCTGATTCTGATGACTATCTTGGTGGATTTTTTTCATCGAACGGGACCGAAGAAACCGAAGTTAGTGATGAGCAAAGAGTTTAAAGAGGTGAAGGGATGGACGAAGTTTATGGATATGTTTAGCCGGTCCCGGTGATGTTTTTGAGTGTTTGGAGTTATGCATATATGAATTTTAATAGAACGTTTGTCCGAACTGGCCAAATTGGAACCGTCACCATTTCTGCGGGAAGACGAGTTCATCCTTTTGGCCCTTTTTTCCTTCGAGTATTCTGCGAAGATAGGGTTTGGGTATTGAGGATGCTGTTCCTAGTCTGAGCCTACTATCAAGCCTGCAATATCAGTTATATCATTCGAAGATACTTTGTCACATGCCCGATCTATGGGTAAGTAGGGAGCGAGTGAAATTTACTTGTTTAAACATAGTAGTTAGCGTGTCTGCAATGTTGGGAGGAGCTAGAGAGAAGTAAACTGAAGATGGAAAATGGAAGACGATAGCCAAACCGAAGCCTAGAATCATGGACCCCAAACCCGACAGTCACGCCTGTAGTTGTGAATCTGTGTGGTGCGGTAAAGTGGTCAAAATACCATTTCAACGATGTCGTGCGTGAAATTAATGGAATTAGGTAACTTCACACACCAACACCCAATTTTGGTAATTCCATGTACGATGTTGTTTTTGACCACTTTACACCGCCATAAATCTGTTATGAAAGCTCCCGAAACTCCCTCAAAGATGTTACGTCTCAATACAGTCAATTCATTCTGGACCTACTCTAGAGGACGGAATATTCGACCCCGCGGGCACGAGTCAACTTGATAGATGCGCGTTTGAACTCTAAGTCAACCGTCATATGTGGGTCTGGGAAAGTCACCGAATTCAAGCTCACAGTAGCGTTTGTATTCCCCGCATTACAGCTTCGTTCTTGTGTTAGATTCCCTTCCGTCACCAATTTTAGAGACTGAAGGGCGGATAGTATCAGTACAGAATTTCTAAGGTCCTCCCTCTGTTCAACAATAAAGGTAACCAGTCTGAATGGTGGGTTAAAGGGTTGGGTTTAATTTGCCATCTGGAATTTCGAAAACGACATATACTTATGTTTTGTTGGGTCTTGTGAGGCAGTGACGAGAGGTTTAAGCAATCAAACAAAGTCTAGACTTCCTTAAAGTCTCCGTTGATCTTACAATCACCAGCAGCTGCAACCCGAAATACTTCTGACTCGCTCCTACTCCGTAGGGGATAATGTCAGAAATCCACGCTCACGCCTGTTGCCGGGTAGAAGTGCGGATGGACAGAAGGTTGTTGATCATTTTGGCTATTCGTTTCCGAATCACATAAGAGTAGGTAGAGATTCGTAATGTGGTACTGAGATTATCGAAGCTCGAGAGAAAGAGGAATGTCTGACATGTCAGTGGTAGCTTGATATCTGGTGGATATCTTTGGTTTTGGCTTCGAGCGATTCATCACTCCTAGGTATGATTGTTGAATCGTGTAGCGGGATTTATGCGGATCTGAGTGTCACGGTAACGCCCCAGAATTCATATGTCGGCCCTTTCATTCGAATTCACTATAATCCGTAACAAAATACAGTTGACATTGTAGTATACCGCAGAATGAACCCAGCAGAGCAGTAGTAAAAGAAGATGACATTAGAACGCCGGTCCCCAATTCACATGAATTTTTATCATCAGGTCGAAGAATTGGACGATCAATAAACCGTTGCAATTGTTGTATCAAACATTTGCCCCTCCCGTGATAATTTTTTAGTTCCCTTCCACTGACAACCCCCTCCCCCCCGGTTCCCCAACCTGTAACAAAGGAAAACTTGAAAGGAAAGATGTTGTTTTGTTTAGGCGGAAGTGGCAGGTGCCTCGACACCGCGAGCACCCTTGGGCTGGCCCAGCTGGAAGCCGTTCTTGAAGCGCCGCGAGACGGTTTTGAGGTAGCGCATGCGTCCGGTACCGGTAGTCTTTCTCCTCTTGGCTTTCTCGGACCAGTTGACTGTTGGCACGTATGTCAGGCCCGACCCATCATGATATCGAAATACGGGACTATTGAGCTAGAGAAGGACATACACTTGCGGGTCTTAGCGGCAGGGTATCCGCAAGAAGCACAGGTGCTCTTCTGAATGTGGAAAGAGCGGCGTCCGCAGCGGCGGCACAGCGTGTGCGACTTGTTCTGTTGAATTGTCAATATGCTGCTTCCTGTCCGTTTCGCTATGTAGCTCGAGGAAGAGAAGGAGATTACGAACGTGACGCTTTCCGAAGGCTCTGTAATTGGCACTCAGTCAGTATTCTCATTTTCCCTCATTTTCCCATATACCGTCATCCACCACATCCTGCCTCCTCCCGATCTCGCAATCCCTTCCTCATCCACCTCCAGTCGCGACAAAAATTTCCAGCAGATCGGATCTCACGTACCCAGTTCCCTTAGTCATGGTGGACGGTCGTGATTATCGTCGTAGGTACGGGTTTGGGCGTGGCGTCGGTCGGTCGGTTGTCGTTGAATTCCGTGATGCTGTAAATCGCCAATGGTGGGTAACGTTTGGTGGGCAACGCACATTGTGAGCAGTCTTAGGGTAGTGCCCTATCGCTCTAGCGTATGTAGGTGGGCAACCAATGTAGCAGTACCGAAATCAGGATGAGAAGCAACAACAAATAAACTCACAGTGCGCAGTGTGAGTGTACTCAATTCATAGTGAATAAAAGTACGCCCGTGAAGAGTAAGATCTCTTACTGGGTTTTAGTTGGAATTTACTTCAGTTGGTCTCATCGTGTAAAAACATAAGCCCAAACTAACATTTCGCTGATAAAAATAATCATGTATGGGTTTGTACGAGCTTGCACTGGCTTGTATGAATTTGTACAATTTTTAGGAGTTTGGGAAATTTTACAAGTTTGTATAAGCTAGTTCGAAGTTGAGTGAACTTACAGTTTGTACGAGCTCGTATAAACTCCTACGAGCTGCCGGGCAAACTACAAGCTACAGAACCTGGGAGGATGCCAAAAACGGTGGGAATGTATGTAATTTATTTGCACTGATTTCTTCTAAAGATAAAGGATGTTACAGGCTAGCTGCCTTCGACCGTTCTTGTGTGCATTCGCAGCATGGCAGACCTCCCCTCATTGTGACAGTGAATCTGGCATAGGTTTTGTGGCGTGGCATACTTGTGGATTGATGTTTTCCATACCCATGTTTGTTCGGATTGGCAATCGCTGCGTTTTCTATGCGGTCAGCTTTTACTTACGAGGTTCTGTTAAGGGTTCCCGGCTCTTTCTCTTTTTCATAGCCTTGTATACTGAGTGACTACACAAACCTGAAGGAATATTCGAGTGCTTGCAGATTCTCATTGGGCAATTGACTTGCTCAGATGCACAGCGTAAACTACTAGAGACCATCATTTCAGCTACGGAAATCTTTCTATGCGATAGTTAAGTACCCACAAAACACACTAACACCTGACACAAACTCTTCTAAAGATATATCACCCATATACCCACTCTCTCATCCTTCCTCCTCTTCCTTTTCTTCTTTCCTTCCCCCTCCCGCCTGCTGTGATAGTTTTACTCGTACCAAAACTGCACTCATTACATCTCTTTACAAACCCACATGGAACAACAATTGCTTCTGCTTCTGCTTTCCCCTCTTCTTCCCAGCATTCCCATTCGCATCAGTACCTGCATTGTCTGTCTGTTCCTGTCCACTACTGCCACTACCACTGGCCGCCGCCCACGGATTACTATTCGGCGTCTGGGACGTTTCCCAGCGGTTTCTACTTTGCACCGGCGTCCAACCGGGGATCTGCCGTTTTGGCGGAAGGCTTGGAAACTCATCACTTCTGGTGGCCGAAGCTCGTTGCTGAGTCGATGTGGCCGGCGGCGGAGGAGCAGCTTGTGGGGCAACCCAGGGAGTAGTTGATACATTGCCTTTTCCAACGCGATTAGGATTAGGATTGGATTGTGCGGGCGTTGGGAGCGCGGCTGAGGTGGCTGGAGAAACGGCTGCTGTTCCCCAACTGGTCTGCCGGGCGGCTGCTGAGCGTGAAGAGCGTGCGGTTGATGACTTAAGTTTTAGCACTCTACCAGCGGAGGTCGAGGTGGAGGCTGATTGTGAGGATGCGCCGGCAATGGGAGGATAGTCTTCGTTCTGTTGGTCGATCGGTAAGTGCCTTGTCCCAGGAGGACTGGGGGAGATGGGTAACTTACAATTGCCTTCCAGTTGTTCCACGCCTTAAGTAATTCCTGCTTCTTGGCCTCGTCTTCATACAGATCCACAACTTCGTTGATAAGAGTTCCCAATTCCTTCGCACTGACGTCAAATAAACTCCAAAACATGTCAACGAGATCATTGCCTAAAATGGCACCGGACCGGAACTTGCTGATATTGGTACGGAACAGTTGCATTTTCGTGACGTCATTGCGGAGCATGTTACTGGCACGTTCTATGACCGCGGTATGTCTCAGCGCCCGTGTATCAACATTATTGATCGCAGGCTGCGAAGGTTGCGATAGTCTTGGTGAATTCTGAGGACGAGGAGAGAGAGGCGGGAATGTTATGTTGTTTGTAGGTTGTGTTATTGGGACATTGCCCGGTATTCCTCCTCCTGGTGGCCGCGGTGGAGGTGCTTCGACTGTTTGGGGAGGCGGTCTAGCAGGTTGTTGCGACGACGGTCGAGCAGCAAAGGCTGGATCGGACAGCTGCCCACCAAAAGTTCGGGCTGTTGTGGACTGAGAGCTTTGTATAAGTTGTTGAGTCCGGTGGAATGCAATTTCTGCCCTGCTCATATTCTGTTCTGTTCTGATTGGAGCTTCCTCTGGCGCCCGACGGCCCCTGGTGGCATGTCCCCCTCCCCGGCCCCGCCGTCGCCCATCGTGGACTTGCTGATGTGAACGGGTGTCTTCGAATTGACTCATGTCGATGCGCCCAGCGCCCCGCTTCGCTCCCCTACCTAATCCACTGGAATGCTGCTCCAGTCGATGGGCCTTGAGGTCGACTTCATTCTCGAATACTACGAATTTCTTCTCGAGGCATTCAGTCTCGAGACATACAAAATGCGATTCCTTGAAATGGGTCTCCAGGGCGTCATAGTTGACGTAGTACTGGGGGTTGCTCCCAGAGCTACGGCGATCACAGATATGACAACGCTCGTGCTTGTCACGACAATGCTCGAAAAGCTCATCAACCGAGTAGAAACGTCTATTGCAGAAGCCACAGTCTGGATGCCCCTTAAAGCCGCTTTGGTTTTCAGATCCAGGGACATCGTCTCCATCACGTTCGTGGCGTCGTAGCTCAGCAGCAGTAAAGAGCTCGTGCTCATGGGTAAACACTTTTTTGTGGCGTGTACAGAGGTCACTGACATTGTTAGTTTCAGACAATGGGGGTATAGTCGTTGAGTACTAACCACATGACACGACCGTGTTCATGCTTGACGTGACGATGAAGATCTGGCCAACCTAAACATGCCCGATCGCATGTTTCTTCTGGGCAATTGTAGCGTAACAGCAAAGTCGCATCGTCGCAGATTGCTTGATCGTCGTATTTGATACCAAGTGCGTCATTACGAGCGATGATTTCCGAGTCATTAAACTCTTCGAAGCGCTTTTCTGCATCCTTGGTGAATATCACAAACTCCGACTCCGTCTAATGCTGTCTATTAGCATTTCCCATTGACACCGAGTCTTTGGAGAGGACGTGCTCGACAGTGAGTGCAAAACTTGCTCTTGTACAGGGCTCGCATTCTGAGAGAACAAATGTGACAGGTTGAATGATTGCATGGAGGAATGGCGCTGTATCTGACAGGATCGGCGCAGATAAAGCAGAGAGCGGCTTCCGATTCCGAGACTGCACCGTCCGCGTTGGGCTTTGTAGCAGCAATTTGAGATGTAGCTTGTCCCACCCTCTGAACAGTTTGTTCAGCCCCATTTTCCTTCAGAACTGCTTGTGTTTGAGAGTCTCCATCCCCGTCTCTTCCTCCCCGAAGCCTCCGCGAACCTCCCCGCCCTTCCACGGTAGCTCCTCCCTCTCCTCTCCCTCTCCCTCTCCCTCTCCCTCTTCTACCACGACTGATATGATCACCTCTGTCTGAGCCACCATCTACGGGCCTCCAGGGTCGTCCTCCACCTCGAGCTATGATTGGTGCGTTTCGGGTTGTTTGCTCTGTTGTTGTGGATGCCATTGATTGTAGATATCTGGATAAATGGCCAAGTTCAAGTTTGTTGATTAGATTGAAGAATGATGTTTGAAGAAACCGAACCCGAGAAACAGTGCAGTGTAATTCGAGTGATAAGCTTTATGTCGAGTGGTTGTGAAGACAAAAGGTGGTCGGTAAGTGGTGGGGGTTGGGCGGATTAAAGAATGACCCGTCACGGTGGCTCATCCTTGCATTTCACCATTTCCAAACAAATTAACCCAGAACATTCCAAATACTTGGATTGTTCAAGTGTTCCAATTATTTCTTCGGTTTGTAAGGCCGAAATTCCGTTCTGTTACATACCTTCGTTTTTTACTGCGTGTACTTCTACTCATATCGTGATGTGGCGAAGTTGCTGTGCTACACAAGGTGATATCATCGCCGCGGCAAGATTAGATTATCTGATAGGGAGGCTCCGCATGCAACTGCAAAGGATCCCGCCTGCTCCGTCATTCGCAAGCTACCTCTACAGCCAACCAACACTAAGTACCTCCCACTGAATCACTGAGACAGACGTTGGTTTGCAATAATATGACTTCCAACCCAAGAATATCCGCCCAGGAGGTCTCTCTCCCATCAGTTGCTTCATAGGTATGGTAGCTAATCGGTGTGAGATGGATAGGCCTTTGCTATCAACGCCGCTGCTGTAACGCGAAACTATGCAGTATGTTATCCATGAAGCACGGGCACTACCGAGTTCTGAATATGTCAGGTCAAACCCAGAATCAATTACAACACGGTGTCCGGTATTAATGGACCTCTGGTCATTCTCGGTATGTCAGTCGTTTCCCCGCATCTCCGGTATGCCTGGGAGTTCAAAATTACGGTGGAAGCTTTTCTCGGGTATAGGGGTAAGACAAAGAGATGTGTGAGCTGACAGGAGTTCTTAGATAAGGTCAAATATCCCCGTTTCAACGAGGTTCGCAGCCCATCGATAGAACATATTCTTTCTCTAGTGCTAAAAATGGGGTTTACAGATCGTAAATCTTACGCTCCCGGATGGATCGAAGCGTGCTGGTCAGGTACTGGAAGTTCGTGGAAGCAGAGCCGTTGTGCAGGTTCGTGGTTTGGTCTGGAAGCACACTAGCTGGAGTTAAGCTCAGCTCTTTGCATTGAATAGGTTTTCGAGGGAACGTCTGGCGTCGATGTTCGGAAGACAACGGTTGAGTTCACTGGAGAGAACCTGAAAATCGCTGTCTCCGAAGACATGTTGGGGCGTATCTTCGACGGCTCTGGAAGACCTATTGATAAAGGTCCCAAGGTGTTCGCCGAAGAATACCTTGACATTAATGGCTCGCCCATTAACCCATATTCCCGCGTCTACCCCGAAGAAATGATTTCAACCGGTATCTCTGCTATCGACACTATGAACTCAGTCGGCAAGTTATCTAGCTTCTATGGGAGGTGCGGTGAGCTAACAGGATGTAGCTCGTGGTCAGAAGATTCCCATTTTCTCTGCAGCCGGTTTGCCGCATAACGAAATCGCCGCACAGATCTGCCGTCAGGCTGGTTTGGTCAAGGGTAACCGACCGGATAAGGGCATTCACGACGGACACGAAGATAATTTCTCCATTGTTTTCGGTGCTATGGGCGTTAACTTGGAAACCAGTCGTTTCTTTACCCGTGATTTCGAAGAGAACGGCTCGTTGGAACGTGTCACTCTTTTCTTGAACTTGGCGAACGATCCTACCATTGAGCGTATTATTACTCCTCGTTTGGCCTTGACCACCGCCGAATACTTCGCCTACCAATTAGAAAAGCACGTCCTGGTTATCTTGACCGATCTGTCGTCTTACTGCGATGCGCTCCGTGAAGTTTCTGCTGCTCGAGAAGAAGTGCCTGGACGTCGTGGTTACCCCGGTTACATGTACACGGATTTGTCCACAATTTATGAGCGGGCTGGTCGTGTTGAAGGTCGTAACGGCTCAATCACTCAAATTCCTATCTTGACTATGCCTAACGATGGTGAGAGACGTTTGAATTTCCCGTTGCGCGCCATTTACTGATTGACCTTCAAAGATATTACCCACCCTATTCCCGACTTGACAGGCTACATCACTGAGGGCCAGATCTTCGTCGACCGACAGCTTTACAACCGTGGTATTTACCCTCCGATCAACGTTCTGCCGTCTCTTTCTCGTCTCATGAAGTCCGCTATCGGCGAGGGAATGACCCGAAGGGACCACGGCGATGTGTCCAATCAGCTTTACGCTAAGTATGCTATTGGTCGTGATGCTGCTGCTATGAAGGCAGTTGTTGGAGAGGAGGCCTTATCTTCTGAAGACAAACTTTCTCTGGAGTTCTTGGAAAAGTTTGAAAGATCCTTCATTACCCAGGGCGCCTATGAGAACCGTACTATCTTTGAGTCTTTGGATCTCGCATGGAGTTTGCTCAGAATTTACCCCAAGGAGCTGCTCAATCGTATCCCAGCCAAGATTATCAATGAGTTCTATCAGCGTTCGGCTGGTGATAGGAAGGGTAAGGGGAAAGCGACTAAAGATACCCGGGATAGTGCGCCCAAGCCTCCTCAGGAAGAGCAGTTGATTGAGACTTGAACTTGAGCGTTTCTTTCTTTATTTTTGGGGAGGTATGCATGTGATATAGGATGCAACGAGTTTTTTTAGCACTTGGATTTCTTGCGCTGCTGTGGATACACTTTTTGTTTCTTGCTATTGTCTCATTAGCATAAGCTATATTTATTAACCAAACTGACACCGAGTCACCGAGTTTAAAGCACTGCGCTTGGCACTAGTCATTATTAGCTTAAAGTATAGGTATCAATACTTTATTCTGGTCACACCGCAGAGCTTTTTACTTCTACCACGTGCTCTGATATATTACATGGTACTTCTCTTCGCATTTATATATCCCATATTACTCGTCGAAAGACATCTTCTTTCCCGTGCCTTCTGTGATCGCACCAGTACGTCTCACGGCGTCCCTCGAATACACTGCACCAGTATTCACCGATCTAGTATCCTCCCGAGGTTTCCTCTCAAACCTGCCTGGGCGTTTCGGTCCCTCAGAATCGTCGCCCTCCCTGTCCTTCCCTCCAAATCTCTTCTTGTATCTTACTGAGGGATCCTGACCATACTCCATGGTGATAGGCCGGCCATTAAGTATAGCCCGCTTCTTTCTTAACGAGTGCAGCGCCAACTCCGCCTTGCCTTCCAAATCCTCATACGTAAGTTCTTCCTCGGGAGTCAACCCTAGCATCGCGCGCTTCACACTCTCTTTGTCCTCGAAATCCACGAATCCAAAGCCTTTGCACTTCCCTGTGTCTTCAAACGTAGCAAGCCGCACCTTCTGGATATTCCCCGCGAACAAGAAGTGAGATCGTAGGTGCTCAGCGGTGCATGAGAATTCGAGGTTTCCGACGTATAAGATACGACTTGGCGGGTTCTTGGATAGATTTGCGCCGGTTTTTGGAGCGTTGGAGGTCGGCGCCGCAGGGCGCTTGGAGAAATCTTTTGCGTTCTTGATCAGGACTCGTCGCCCGCCCATGAGTGATTCGGAGAGTGATAACGCGTGCTCAATCGCAGACTCGCTCTTGAAGTCGACATAGGCGAACCCCTTGTTGCGGCCGTTCTGGAGCGGGAGGTTAATTCGCGTTATCTCGTCCTTGCTCATGCCTGAGCGCTCGCCGGCTAGGAAGTCTTCGAGTACGGCGGGAGTGGCGGAGAAGGCGAGGTTGCCGATCCAGATTCCGAACTTGGAGCGAGCTTGCGAGGAGTGTTCGGGGAATTCCTCCTTGGGTGCGGTGGAGTTGGTGGAGTCGGTGGACGGCTTGATAAGTTTGGGGACAAGCTCCGGGTGCTTTTTGAGCTTGCGGAGTGCCTTTTTAGAGGGGGGTTCTGGGGCTGTGATATCGATTTCGAGGTCGTCGTCGGTGGAAGTACGCTTGCGCTTTTTGCTGGATTGTTCGGGGGATTCGGGGTCTGATGCTGGCTCTTTTCCCTCTTTTATAGCTTTCCGCTTTGCATTCTCTTCCTTCTGTTGTCTCTTCTCCTTGCCGTCCTCCTCCTCCTCCTCTTTGGTAGCTTTCCTCTGTGCCTTCTCTTCTCTCCGTTGCTTCTTTTCCATGTCCTCCATGTCCTCCATGTCCTCCATGCCCTCCATGTCCTCCATGTCCTCCATGCCCTCTTTCTTTTCCTTCTTTTCCTTCTTTTCCTTCTTTTCCTCCGTCACCGCATCTGCCATCTCGGTGTCTTTTCCTCCATTGGAGGCTTTCGCTTTTGCCCTCGCCTCAGCCTTTGCAGCTCTCCGCTCCGCTTTGCATTTTTGGTCACCGCCGGGTTTGTTGAGTTTGGTTCTTGACATTGTAGTGGTAACGATCGGTGGAGAGACGGATATTTTTTTGACATTGAGTGCGGCTTGGCACAGCGGGCGGAAGTTACCGCTGTAGCAACCACAACGCTCTGAATTCTACTTTATTCGGACTGTTTGTAGATGACGGAGTCAACTGGAGATTTCTCTGGAGATTGACAGTTGCGCGCATGTAATGTAGCGGGGTTAAAACTCCGCTGCAGTCGAGTGATGTTTTATGAAGAGCATACTTGGCATCACGTTGTCCCTTGGCCGTCCAATGCATCCCCAACGAAGCTCCCGCACAGCATCTCACCTCCCTCCATCACCACAATTCACAACTACGATAACAACAATGGCCTCTCTAAAGAACCTCAAAGACCAGCGTCGCGCTGAACTCAGTCAGCACCATTTCCCTCATCTCCAACTCCTGCTAATTGTTCCATGAAGTCATCCCCTACAGACCCACGGAGCAAAAGGCCGAAGACCGTATGTCCCCCTTCCCTCCCTTGCGGGATGCTGACGTATATCTAGAATCCTTCAGCGGTACATACCTTCCCACATCTCCTTCCACCCGCTACTGACGATCTCAACAGAAACCCTCGGCACCGCGCTCCCGATGGCGGCAATGTTCACGCGCCACAAGTATCCCCCCCGTCTCCCCTTGATCGGCAGTGGCTAATAGGAAGCTAGGATGATCGGGTGGACTGCCGTCGTCTTTGCGATCCAGAGCTGGCTGAACGAAAGTCCTGCGCAGGTTGCGGCAGGAAAACAGCCGGGGTATTTTGCAGTCGGAATGGCGTTGATGAGCTTGATGCTTGTAGGTTGCTGTGAAAGATCCGGTGAGAATGGTGCTAATGGAATTAGACTTACATGCCAATTTTCTTCCCGGCGGCATCGAACGCTGCAACTGAGACAGGACCTGCGGCGCCGGTGGCGGCGTAGTGTGGTAATAGAAGCATATGGAGAGTGATATTGTATGATAGTTAACTGGTTGGTGGTATGTAATGAATATTAGGTTTGTCGGTTGAGATATGTGCATGTCTCAGCCGTAGCCTCCGTATCTCGTAATTGAGATTTAATCGTCTATTCTATGATTCTTTTTATCTATCCCGCGTACCCCGTACTGAATTAAATCTACTCTGGCTTTTCAACCTCCTCAATCAATGCCTCAACCGAAAATGTCTCATCCCCGTTCGAAAACATTTCCAGCATCTTTCGCCGTCTCTCTGTTTTAGGGCCTTTAAAGGCACCATAAAACTTCTGCAATGCAACCACCAGAAATTGCGCCTGACTCACTGTCACTCCCCGATCGGGAACCACCTGTCCCTGCGCCAACACCAGTCCCTTCGCCTCCGCCAGCTCGAGGTGGTGCGTCAGCGTGGTGTGCGGTTGCGCAAACTCTCCCTTCAGCTTGTACTCCTCCAATGTGGTGAAGATCACAGTGCTCGAATGCTCAGTCGGGAATGTCCACTGCAGAAGATGCATTTCGACGCCCTGCCCGTCTCGCGGAAGCGGGAGGAGGAACATCGGGTGCTTTTTACCCACTGCTGCCATCTCCAAATGCGTTTCTTTCGGCATTGTAGCGCATAGCGACGAAGAGTCGGAGACGAAGCGCGCACGCCAGATTAGCTCGATTTCTTTGGGATCGTTGTGCACGAGGAGCTTGTCGACGTCAACGTAGGAGGAGATGGTTTTTATACCCGGCGGTGCGTCGGTTACGCGGCGGGCGGCGGCGATGGGGGTCGGTGGCGGCGGGGGGTTGAAGGGTGCGTGTTGTTGTGGTGGCGAGGTCGAGGTGGTGGTGGCATTGAGGACGGCATCGATTTCGGGGACAGCGGCTTCTTTTCGCACCGCCGAGATCTTGTCTTTATACACTTCCTTCAACTCATCGAACGAGGAGACGCCTTCGCTTTGTTATCTGTTAGTGAGATGAGCTACTGCTATGTACCACTACCGAGAGCAACCAAGCTAGCTAACGGGTACGGGAGGTGAGGTTATGGTCAGTCACACCTCTTCAGCTTTTTCTCTAGTTTCTCGCGGTACTTTGCGACGACGCGTGGCTCCACGCGGGTTTGGAAGAAGCGCGCATTGACGACTTGGGCATTGCGGCGTTGGCAGCGTGGGGCCAGGGGAAGGAGTACCCGGCGGAGAGCGAGTGGACGTGCGGTAGCGGCGAGGAACATAGTTTTCAGGAGCAAGTTGCCGTTGCTTGTTGCTTTTCTAACGGCTGCTAACGCCAAGAAGCCTAGACAGGGGCAAGAAGTGCGACGTAGCGCTTCCCCAGCAAAGCTAATCAGCTACTCCACACAATGCTTGTTGTATAGCAGTCGAGGTGCCGAGGATGATCGGCTATGAATGGAGCCTCGTATTCCTCCTATTTCTGAAGTAGCCCTCGCCCTATCCTCCGCTTCTGCTACATACCTCCCCTTTCAGACCACATCTGAACGTTCCTTTGCCGAATCAAAGCAATATCCAGGATGCCTATCCACTCTAAATACCCCCCTATCGAGGTGCCGCAGGTGGACCTGTATTCGTTTATGTTTGAACGCAAGAATATACCGTTTCCCGACAACCAAGGTGGATGAGGCTTCTACTCTATGGACAATGCATTCCGAACTGACAAGGCGTCACAGTTATCTTTTGCGACGGCAATACTAAGCGCGAGTTGAAATTCTCTGATATCCGCAACCAGGCAAAGGCGTTTGGAATCGGTCTCAAGTCGTTTTGGAGTTGGAGAAAGGATGATGTTTTGGCTATCTTCAGGTGGGTGCTATCGTCCGTGCTTGTGCGTGCAAGAGCTGATAGGAGGATCACTTAGCCCGAATAATATCGATGTCCCGCCGCTGACGTTGGGTGTGCACTGGGCTTCCGGCATCGTTACACCGGCGAATCCAACATACACGGTCGACGAGCTTACTTTTCAACTCAAAGACTCGGGCGCAAAAGCGATTGCGACTCTTGTGGAGCTACTCCCCGTAGTAACCAAGGCTGCAGCCAATGCCGGGATTCCAGAGGACAGGATCATCCTCCTTGGAGACACGCGTATACCGAAATATAAGCATTGGAGAGAGATCCATGATCCGACGCAGACGATGAAGTGGAGGAGAAGCAAGATCGATGCTGCGAAGGATATGGCGTTCTTGGTGTATTCGAGTGGAACAACGGGACATCCGAAGGGTGTCATGTTGTCCCACCAGAACGTCAGTAGTGATGTGTTGATGCTCATGGCAGCAGAGGGTTCGAACCTCTCTTGGCAGAATGATCGGATTATTGCCTTCCTACCGTTTTTTCATATCTATGGGCTCACTTGTGGGTTAATACCTCGTCGTGGAGAACGTATAGAGACTGACGGAAGTAGGTTTGATTCTGCATAACATTTACTCAGGAAAGAAGACAGTGGTTATGGATAGATTTGACTTGGAGAAGTTCTGCCAACTCGTCCAGGAGTACAAGATTACCTACAGTTATGTTGTTCCACCGGTGATCCTGTTGCTGGCCAAGAGCCCTGCGGTTTTGAAATACGACCTTAGTAGTCTGCGAATGCTCAACTCTGGAGCTGCACCGTTAACTAGAGAGTTAGTGGAAGCCGTCTGGAACAGACTGAAGATTCCCGTAAAGCAAGGTATGCCATGCCTAAGTAATGCACCATCCCATACTTACAGTGGGCGACAGGATACGGCCTTTCTGAAACGGCACCCACCACGCACGCCCAACAATGGCACCTGTGGGAGTCAACAATCGGTAGCGTGGGATACATATTCCCCAACATGTCCTGCAAATATTGCGATGAAAATGGCAACGAGCTCCCTGTCGGCGAAACCGGCGAGCTGTGGCTCAAGGGTCCCAACATCATGTTAGGCTACTTCAACAACCCAGAAGCCACCGCAAATGCGATTACAGAGGATAGCTACTTCAAGACGGGCGACATCGGATATGAGGATAAGGACGGCAACGTCTTCATCACCGACCGCGTCAAGGAACTCATCAAGTACAAGGGCTTCCAAGTCCCTCCAGCAGAGTTAGAGGGAAAACTATTGGCCCATCCGAAAATCAACGATTGCGCTGTGATCGGTATCTACGAAGAGGCCCTGGCGAGTGAAGTCCCTAGAGCTTACGTGGTGCCGAAGCCGGGTGTTAGTAAGGATGGGCTGGCAGAGGAGATTATACAGTATGTGCATGAGAGCGTGGCACAGCATAAGAGGCTGAGGGGTGGCGTAAGGTTTGACATGACTCCTCCCGAACTGCATTAGCAGCGTCTAACGGATGTAGGTTTGTCGATGCGATACCAAAGAGTGTCAGCGGAAAGATTCTACGGAGGATACTGAAGGAGCAGGCAATAGCTGAGGCTAAGAATGAAGGCGCAGTCAAGGCGAAGCTTTAGACAATCAAAAACGAGTGTGTCGCATGTTTGTTTCGTAGCCGTACCTGTAGAGAGCTTCAACAATTCACCCTAATTTTTGGTCCGTCTGTACTGCGGGCGGGAGTGCGGGAGAAGCTGAGCTCGCACTGAGTTAAGTGACCTAAATAAGGTTCCTACCCCCAGCGCCGATCCCGCGAAACTTAGCGTTATCACGTAGGCGCGTTGGCGCAGATTCGCATGCCAAGGATGACGGAATGCGACAAGTCACGAACCGCCTCTAGCACGAAATCAGGAACAACCTAACAATTTATCGTCCAGAGCAAAGTACTTACCCAGTATATTGTGACGTTTCCCTTCTAAGTTTCTTTCTTCCTTGAAACCCACATTAGATACCGCCCTTTCTTCTCCCCGTTTCTTTGTTTCACGACCACCCACAAATAACTTTTACTACAACGGAGTGCTTATAAGCAAAGTACACGCACACAATGCCGATCAGAGAAGCGATCAGAGACCAGATGAGTCGATACCGAGACGGCGTTTGTCCCCGATTCCCCCCCACACATTATTCTCTTCCGTGTCGCTGATAGTCGTCTGGTGGTGGTGGATTGTACAGCTAAAACCCCAAGACACCTACCTCTCATGTCAGTGACCCCCTCGACGAACTGGGAGAGCTCACTAATGCGGACGGAGATAGATCACGATGCTACTGGTACCCGCTCCCCCTGCAAAAATAGAACGAGGCAACAGATGGAAGCGAAGATAGGCTGATGTGCTGTGCGCAGTGACGATGGAGGACATGAGGTGTCTCAAGAGCGACTGGTTGACGGACGGGATTATTTCGTTTTGGGAAGAGTATGTCTGCTTCGCCAGAAATGGGGATGGGGTTAATGGGCGGGGATAGGTTCCTGGAGCGAGAGGAAATTTCGAAACACGAGAGTTGTAATGTGGTCCTGCTCAGGCCGAGTATGGTATTTCTACTGAAGGAATGGACGCTTGGTATGCCCCACGCACTCCTACCCGCACATTCCTCTCGGTGTTCGCCTGCACATTCTTCTCGGCATACTTGCCCGCGCATTCCCAGCTGACTCACGCACCTGCAGACCCCCGTGAACTCCTCGAAGGTTCTGGCGGCGCCCTCCGCCACCTCACCCATGCCAGCCACATCTTCTGTCCGATCAACGACAACACAGACACCTCACAAGCGGAAGGCGGCACGCACTGGTCATTGCTGGTAGTGGGAGTCCAAGACCGCATCGCCTTCCATTACGACTCCCTCGCCTCTTGCAACCACATCCCCGCGACAGCCGTGCACCGGATGCTGGAGCGTGTTCTTGGCTTTTCGCTCTCCTTCGCAAACCTCACCGACACCCCGCAGCAGGATAATTGCATGGATTGCGGCGTGCATGTGTGCTGGGCTATGAAGCACCTGCTGCTGAGACGGTTGTTGCTGGCAGAGAGGCGGACGGAGGTCGATATGTCCCTCGGCGGAAAACGGCTCAATGCACAGAAGTTGCGGAGGGAGATGTATAGGATTGCTGAGAGCCTGAGGAAGCGGGCAAATCGCAGGTAGGTTCTATGAACGGTGGTAGGTGGGAGAGGAGGAGGCTAACAGGGTAATAGCGTAAGTCCGAGGGCAAAGAATGGTGAACCACCAAGAATTGGGAGGGAGTCAGGAACTGGATCGGGATAAGATAAGGAGCCATGAGATTAATGAATTGTTGGTACTGTAGATGCATGGAACTGTAGATGCATGGAGCGGCAGCTCAATGGGAGCTTTGGTTTTGTTTCTTTTATTTCTTTTCTCTCCTTTCTTTTTCATTGTCTTGCAGGTTTCGGTGTGCTGGTTTTTCCGTAGAATACATATCTGGACCCATTAAAGCATCCGAGTATGTATCTCTCTACTATAATGGATGTGGAAGGGTTTCAGTATCTGTGGATCTGTGGTTTTGTGGTTGCATCCACGTCGCATTACCGTCACACCCAATGATGGATGGCATGCTACAACTATGTCTTCGAGAGTATGGACTGAAGCACGACGTCATCCATCCCCAAGCTCAGCAGTTGCAATTCACCGTTCAATACTTGCTTGCTACAACAAAATTGCTTTGTTGCTACTTGCTAACCTCCTAGTCATACCTCCCTCATCAAAGAACTCAAACTCGCTCCACCCTAATCCATAGCAATATCAAAAAGAAATATCCAAACAAACGAAAATCTCCTCAACCGCAATCACCATTTTTCACCGAAGTAGGGTACCCCATCATCACTGGTACCTTACCGGTATCCAAAAAACAATACGCAAAACCCATATGAAAAGCCACCACCGGACAAAAGAAAGAAAAAACACCACCCGTTAACGCCGCCATATAAAACAAAAATCCAAGGAAATGAGTGAAAAATATGGAAAGAAAAGAAAAGAAAAGAAAAGAGAGGTTTTGATCAAAAGGATATCTCATCTACCGCTTTGCAAAAAAACACATTTGGTAAATATCAGTGATATCCCGCTTAAAAGAGCGCAAACCGCCAAAAATCCGGAAAGACGAAAGTGAAAAGGAAATGGAATCTGCAACAAACTACTTACTGCCACTGGGGCTCGATGAATTTCTTAAACCTGGCTTCCGTGTAGAATCCAGTTTCGATCGTCACCATGTAAGAGTACATGAGTAGCTTATCGAATCTATTTGTAAAGTACTGCAGGAATGCCTCTGATGTTTCACCGACTGCCTTTTGTGCTGCCACGCCCATGTCTAGAAAGTGATTCCGCTGTTGGAAAGATATGTTAGCCCTGAATGCGGTGCAGGCATATGGAAAGGGTTACCTTATTCCGTATCACCCGCAGCAGATCAATGATTCTTGCTCCGTCGTATCCTCTTCGCTTCTTCTCCGTGAGGTCGGCATACAAGTGTGGGTCCAGCCTTTCAAGCCAGTTAACACCAATGACTTCCTTCTCACCCCGTTGCAGTATCAATACGGCAGGCGATATGAGACCTGGGTTGGCTTTCATCCTCTCCTTTTCATTCTCGAATCGATCCGAAACCGTGGTTATGAATTCGAGTCGTTTCTCGGCGTCCCAAAAGAAGGGATGCGCGCCCACTTTCTTGGTATCCGGTCTATCGATGATTCAGTCAGTCAGGTAGTCCGGAAAGTCACGGGGAAGACTTTATATACCTCTTCTTTGGGTCTTGTCGTATCATGCCAGCAACAAGATCCACAGCCTCAAGACCTGCATCATACATCTCGGCAAGCCGGTTCTCAGTCGATTTGCTGCATATGATATTGAATTCCCTTTCATACCGCTGACCAAACGGATGATCCCCTCGTGAGAGCACAAAGTAGAAGACGCATCCCAGAGCAAAAATGTCAATCGCTCTCGTTGCCCTTCTCTTGGTGATTGGATCCTCCACCGCAACATCTGAACCCGTACCTGTGCCCGATCCGGAATTATCCTTGTCACTCGGCTCTCCAGCCGTCTTGTCGAGAAGCTCCGGTGCACGCCATCCAACGGTTCCCGCACCCTGTGCAGTGGTTGCTCCAAATGAATACTCATCAGCTTGTAATTTCTTACAGAGCCCGAAATCTGAGATGAGAAGCCTAGGATGGGTAGAGCGAAAGTTCGGCGCCCCAACTAGAATATTCTGAGGTTTAACATCTCGATGCACAATCTTAAGCGAATGCAAGTGATGCAATCCCTTGGTAATCTGCATTAGTGTTTCGCGGGGGTTCATCTTCTCCACCAAATCGGGGAATTTATGAGGCTTGTCGATAACGTCGTAGAGGGACCCCGGACACATCTCCAAGGCGATGTATACAAACTGCTCATGCACTTGTTGGCAGTAATATCGTACAACATTCTCGTGGTAATCAGCGTCCTGTAAAGTCTTCACCTCCTTCATCGCGATATCGGCATGTGTGGTCAGGATTCTCTTCACTGCAACCAATTTGCCCTCCCAGTCTCCCCTGTGAACTGTAGTGCCTTGACTTCCAGAGCCTACATAATCGTTAACAACGGGCTACATGCCATGCGGGGAAAACCCTTACCTAGTAACACATCTTCATATATTGTAAGATTATTCAGAACTAATGGTGGTCTGATTTCCATCTCTGTCCCATCATCCGCAGTTATCTTAATACGACCAGGTGTTGTCCCAAAAACTTGGCCTACATTCTCGACTTTCTCAACTGCGCTGCTTCCGTTGGCTGGGGTGTTTCCGTTGTCACCTCCGTTGGACTTCTTTTTTCCCCCTCGTCGGCCACGCTGGTACTTCTTTTTCTTGGTGGGTGTGGTCGGGGGCGCGGCTATCTCTCTATTCTCTTCACTAATCCCTGATGTAGATTCCTTTGCCGGTTCAGGCTCCTGAAACCTCACTGCAGGCATCACGGCTGCATGATCTTTTGCTTTCCCGAGCTCCGGCTCTTCCGGCTTCAGTTCTTCCGGCTTCAGGTCCTCAGGATCCTTGTCTGACGGTGTCTGTATATCGAATCGTTGCTCCTCGGGCTTCTCTTCCACAGGCTGTAGCACTGGTGGGACTGGGCTCTCTACATTAGTCAAGGTTGTAGTCGATTTGGCAGCTTCAGTTGCCAATAACGGTGCTACAGGTCCGGAAGGTGAACTGCTGAAGAATTTTGAAGCGATTGCAGACCGCGATAGAGGTAAATCGAACTGATGATGGGCTATCTTTGCAATTGTCAAAAACCATAAGATGGCCAAGAAAATTGTACCTGGCATAAAATATCCAGTGCTTGCGGTTGCTGTCCCAACAATTGGGACGCCGGTTAGAGAAGGGTTTGAAGCACGCGGCGATTCATTGCTATTGCTCCTGCCACTTGCGTCTTCATAGGCTGCCGGCGCTGGTAGTGAAGCACGAACGGGATCCGGACCTGCATAATGAATTTTATGGATCCCAACGAGTGCTTTCTCGCGTTCTGGCGCTGGGAGCGATTTCCATGGTCCTGCCTTTTCGTAACAACCCGCATTGGAAGCTTGTCTCGTGACATATGGGAAATTCGCTTCCGACAGTGCGTACCAACCACCATTGGCGGTAGTTCCCACAAATGTATTATCAAGCTGACTCAATCCTTCTTCATCCTGTTTGGAACGCATGGGAGGTTGCGGGAGAACCAATAGATCATCGGAGTCTGGTTTGGAGAGTGATCTCACAACATCGAATATCCGGACAACTGGGGAATCAAGCGTTGCATGGTATTTTGGCGGCTTTATGCCCGACGATTCTAACAGCTGTCAATCTATGAAAGTACAAACCCGAGTGAGTGAAATTACCCGCATCATCAAATCCAAATATCGTACCGTCATGTTGACTGTAAATATAACGATTGTCCAAGGGGCGATGGTACTGTGCTCTCAAATCCATATCACTATTGTTCGGGCTCCACTCGTTGAATCTGATGGTCCACAGAGTCTCTGCAGTTGACCAGCGCTGGATCCTGATGGTGTACTCTGGCAGAATTGTTAGAAAGTCAAGCTAAGACAAATGTGCACGACCATACCAGTTCTTCCAAGCATAATAATCTTATCAGAACCTTCCGTTGAATCACATTCATCGTCCAACTCCTGGAGCTTTGTGGTTGTTTTACACTTCCTATCATTGACCACACTGGAAACCCCACCAGTGCTGAAAACTCGTTGAATGACTCCGGTTCTAGCATTGATTGCGTACGTCGTCGTGTTCTTGGCGCCATTGTAGACCATATCAACTCCAGGCGGCATATATGGAGTTTGGTGAATAATGTCCTTGACTGTAAGACCAACACTCTGCAAGATGTCAGTAGTCATAACCTCCAAAACTCGGATGTTTGACGAGGAGCAACCATACCTCCAAGCCATTTTCAGGTGTATAAAAAAGTAGTTGTCCGTCCTCCGATGGCTCGACAATCCATTGCATAGTATCCTCGGATGACGAGTTCGCGAGATGGTTTATGGTTTCAACTGCCCCGTCGTCTGTGTTAATCTGCCATCGCTCTTTGCCAGTCCTCCTGTCCCGCGAACTAAGAGTCCCGGCCACAGTCGTCAACAAGACAAAGTCCGTGGGCTCATAGTCGTTCAAACTCCGTTGCGCTTGGCCGACATAATCGTAGACTATGCCTTTCCTCCGACCAAACCCATAATCGATATCCCGTCGGACGACTGCGACTTCCTTACGCGGCTCGGTACTGACTTCTTTCGAGCTCAACTGGTCCTGGGGATTGACTAAGTCGGATTTCTCGACATTTGGAGTGCCGTTCTTCGAAGGATCGGTAGCCGATACGGTGAAAAAGAGCCAGAGAAAAGCGAGTAGGTAGGAGAATAAAATACCAGCTTCACCGACGCCAGACCTGAGCTGGCGCATGTTGAGAGAGCGAAATCGTTGGAGACGTAGTATATGGCGGATCCCCGCGGAGGAGGTGTCGTTCAGTTGGTGAAATCAGAGTTCGGTCGCTGATTATAATGCTGTAATATTGTAATAGCGTTAAGCTTGCTCGAAGGCGAGAGTGTCGTGCGGTGAGTGCGATCGAGACATTCGACTGGGGGTTGACGGCTGAGATCCTGGCAAGGCTTACTTAGCGGTAAGATGGATGGCTTTGGCGTCGCCAACAACACAACAAGCACATGCCTGATTCGACACTGCAATAGCCTATGGTGTGCTTTCAGTACCTGCGCTACACGTTTCTGGTGTATTACCCAGTACACCGATACATTTTGGAACAGGCGCAGTTACTCATCCACAGCGGCTCAGTGACTTGGCCACATGGCACAGTGGCTCTGCTACATTCCGAATCTTCAAGGTTCTGCTAGTTTTTCGTTTCGTTTCAATTTGTCTTGGGTCAGCCGAAACCCCTTAAAGTCCTTCTAGCCCGCTTCACCTCGCCTTTGCATGAAGTAGTAGCTTCTTAGCACTCATTGTTTAAAACTAGACAGCACAGATTTCTCGAACATGTAGACTACCTACTCGAAGCCCCACGTTCCAGAGCAAGCCTGTTGCAATCAAAATCCATATCTACGTGCATCACCCTTACCGCTTCGTATGACATGTTACGATAGTTTTATATTTCGAAAAATCGAACTCAGCGTAGTCGAGGCCAAAAAGCACAAAGGCCAACGCACGCCTACATAGTATCAAGGCTGTTAGAACAAACAACGAGAAAACATCTGAGGCAAGTATATCATATAAATTACTTATCTTCCTTACCCAACAGTCCTTTAGGGGTGTGCCTGGTAGTGTGCACATGACTAGCGAGGGCCTCGAGACTCGAAGTCTTGTAGCTATTACAATGATACTACCGTAGAGAAGGAGTACTCTACCTTGATGGTAGTGGTGGAGCACCCGATAGGCTGTGTGGCCTTAAGGCCCAGGTAGACAATCTCTCAAGCTACCGAGGTATTTTTGACAAATAGTGAGGATGTGAATGGGTCTGCAGCCCAGCGTCTCGAGGTGGTTCAAAGAGATGTTCCTGACGACGATCCTTGTATTGTTTGCTAAAAATTCTCACGTGCATGTTTCCCCACAAAATCAATGAAGCTAGAGGTGTTGCATGCTGATCGCTGGAATATTACTCGATGCCCTCTTTTATTTGCTGCTGGTTGACTAGCTTCTGATCTACAACTCAATTCATTGACCCGTCCCGTCTCCCCAATGTAGACCCGTAACGTTGAGCCTTCATTATTTCTATAGATTCCCACACTCGCAGAGAGAGAAACGCTTAAGCCAAACTTGATCAATGCTCGCTCAATATTACTATCCCAGGTATCGTATCATATCCACCTGGAAGGTCCAACTACTGTAACTCCCATATGTTACATAACGTGGTGTTCAATTAAGATGATACTAGAGACCTGTGTCCATCATCAGGTTCTGCGGATGGAATCCTGAGGGTATCAACTTGAACACCCAGCCTCGCGACTAGTGTAGTTTGATAGTGACACAAAGGAACCCAAGAGAGTTGCCACTACGACCAAGATAACCATCCAGTCACAGTGGCGATAAAGTATTGTGTATCCCCAAGAAGTGGTGAAGTTGGTGACATTTTAACGGAGAAAGTATGAGGATAGGTAATCATGAGTGAGATGTCTGCAAACGTTGGTAACGGACATACGCAACTGACATTAAGGGCGTGTGGAGAGCTATCTATGGCAGTGCACAGCTATGGGGAGGGGAAGCTTGGAATGGTATGTGCTTGTTCATCGATTATTATGTGGTTATTACTATCATCATTATCATCCACCACATCTCTCACAGTAGCCGCACTCTCCGATCTGCCCGAAGAACTGCTCCACGAAATCTTCAAGCAAGTCTGTGAATCCAGAAGATCCGCATTCAGTCCGTCCGCCTACTGGGGCAAGGAGCCCGAATTTCTCAAAGCAGTGCAACTTTGCCTCGTAAACCGACGATTCTCCCGTATCGCCCACACCTTACTGTACACGCACTCCGAAGTGAGAGACTTCCCCCCGCTCCGGCCCAGCCGGGAGTTTCTTCGCCTTCTGCACTAGCAGCCCCATCTTGCGACTTTCACGAAATCCGTCAGTCTCGTGCACCATCGCCAAGGCCGCGACGTTTGAGGAAAACGAGAAAGAAATTAGTGAAGAGGAGATAGAGCAAGGTCTCGAGATCTGGCGAGCCAAGATAACGGGTTTGCAGTTATAGCATGGGCACATTTTGCAGTGCCAGAGAATGATTACAGCAAGTCATGTAGTGAATACTACTCTATCTAACAGTGTCGTGACCAAATCGAACCCGTTTTATGACGCCAAGAGTCTAATGAGCAAATGGAGAAACAGCTAAAAGATATAGTTGCACTTACACGTCTTCCCGGGTGTAGCTGCTTTCAATCTCTCTCCGATGATGCCGCAAGGGACCAAAAGCCTACGCTCTCTGCCGTCGACACCGACCACAACGAACTTACTGTCAAGTTGGAGGACGGGACAATTGAGATGTTTGACGGCCGGGTGTTCCGACGACTGCTGGCGGTTGCGGAGGCTGCGGTGAGGATGCTATGTGGGAGGTTACCTACCAGTCGTAGGCAAACTTGACGGCGGACTATACAGATCAATGCGTCAGAATCCAGAGTCAAATCAGGAAGCACAATTCCCAACATACTACCAGGATGGCTGTAACTAGGTTCCCCGTCCCCCACTTAATCTACGACATACTGTACTGAACGCGATGGTTCGAACGATTTATAGCAGATTTTTTCAGTACTGAATGCCCAAGAATGGGCGGATTCCTCAATAAAATATCTTTTGTGGCGTGTGATCTAATCGAATCTAAGGAATTCTCGAAGCCGTACAGAAGTTGCCTCTGGTGACACTGGTCCGTCATTCTTCAATGTAGAACATTATGGGACGTGCGTGGACTTTTTTTCCACGCGTTTGGCATGACACCCTCCACCGTCTTGCGAATACTATCCCTGATATGCAGGTACTTCCTTCAATATAACCACTACAGCGTGGTTAATTTACTGATATCTTGTTTAGAGTATCCCAATCTGTCAGTTGCTCTATTCTTCTCTGCAATGCTCTGCACTAAACTGCTCTGAACTGCTCTACACCCTTTCTTTTCTGCTCGCGTCGAGCTCAGCTCACACAAAATCGTCCGACACGCATGGAGCCAGGATTAGTTCCTAGTAGACTAGCACTCTCCCGACACCCGCCGTACCAGCTCCATCACCTTGGCTTGTCTACTAACCGGTCCGCACCTCCATCCTCATCCTCGCTCTCCTCTAGTCCTCTAGCTGTATCTCATTCAACTGTACTCTAGTTCTTGTCAATCAAAGTCGCCTCTCCAATACCCACTATAGTACAACCACGTACTATACTTATCACAATAGGCTATTACACCGTCACACCCAAAAATGGTTCAATGTGTGCTTGCACTTCTGGAGCTTGCACCTTAGAGACCAGTGCCGATACAACTAGTGTTGGCCACGAGGCGAGTTGCTCTAGGACCTTGGCACGGGCAAGACGAAACTTCTACAGCTGTAGGACGAGATATCCCAGGACGATTTCTAAGAAGCTGCAAGATATCCCGAGACTCTGTAAATAATAATTTATAACGTTAACCTCATGATTGGTGATGCCACTCTGGTGAGCGACATACGGCTGAGAGAGAGTTCACTCAGGCTTGCAAATAGCATCCGAGTCTTTGACTCTTTCACAAAATCTACCCTCACTGCTCATTTATTCAATAGAAAGGCCTAAAGATATCACTACTACCTTATATATGAGTGTTGAGGGGGGGTCATAAGGAATCCTGCATATAAACTTTAGTACGAGACGTCTCAGGACCACCGCTGGGGCCAACCAGTTGTTGGAACTGTATAACCAGACAATTCCTATCCACGTTCTGACTGGTTGGGAAGAGAAAAAGGTTAAAGCAGCAGGTAGCTAGCATCTATATCTACAGCAACAGATTAGCGTCGGCGATGACTCGTGGCCTGGTTATGACGCCTTCCTGCTACTTGATGAGGCCCAAACAAGCTGCTATGACTCTATGGGCTTTGGAATTTCTTTCACTTATAACGATAATTTAAAAGTGATGTTTTCATCATACGACCCACCTGGTGGTAGTTATGCAGGCTTTGATATAGCAAATCACCCCTCAACGCCTCTGGTGGATTTTCAGAAGTCTCAATTGATCACGTCGAAGCACGAATTGCATTTCAATTTACCTTCTAACCCGTATTTTCATCTACGACTTGTCACGGTTATCGTACTGTTTCCCTCGTTACCACCATTACTCGGTTTTCTTCTTTAAAATGCCGGTTTAAGTGTTCTCTCATCGGTACAGTTCTTTGCACCGCACATATGTACATTAAGTTGCTTAGATAATGGTCGTGCAAAGGTTAAGTATAGCCTTTAACTACAAGAGAGCTACATAGCATGAGATTCAGAAGTGCAGTAACTAAAGCTGGAGTGACGTTTGAATGCAAAGTAAGGCGGTGCACCCGGGAGGTTTCTGATGCTGGGAAGGTAGTCTACCGTATTTGGACACTACTCAAGTGCGGATAGTGGTCAAATCCTACCTAAATCAACGTTGATCTTGCTGGGGGAGCTAGGCTGCAAGTGCCTATCAGGAAGAATCCGTGGAGATAAACTTTCCGCACGGGATTCAAAGCCGTGTACGTTCAGGACCCGCATGGAATGATGATAGCTGCAGAAAACCATGGTATGTTTAGTTTAACTAGATATCCAGAGTCCACGCGGGATAGTGATACCATAGAAGTTGTAGAACGTAAACTCTCCCAACAAAGGAACCTGCATGCATTCCCATCCCGTGCAAAACAGTGCTACTCTAAACGAAGTGGCAGAATGAAAGCGTTCTCTAAAAGTCTGGAATTCTTTTCAGGATAAGATTTTGCATCAGTGTTGCCACGATGTTCACGATATGCCATGACATACACTGCTGACTGTTTTCCCACTCGAGCTGTGGCTATCTATCTCTTCGCAATCAATGGCTGCACGTGTTCGCTGTCAAGATTGTCCCTTAGCGAGGGACCAGAGGCTACTTCTATATGGCACGAAGGCGATCTATTGATACTCCTGTTGCTGTCACGGCAAACTAAATCTCAATTGTTTCGTACATCCACACTCAGCATTCGCGAATCCATCCAGCGGGTGAGCGGGCATCACTAACACTAGCAGTGTAAAATTGTGTTAGCTTGATTGAGCCGATGTTACTTGATTTGTTTCTGCCATTGTTCGAGATTTTCTACGGCATAAAATGGGAGATTGGAGATGTTAGTTGTCGTGGGTTATCACTTGCCCGTGTTCATAGGATCTCTTACTCACACGGTGCGTCTGGTCTAAGTCCGGCTTTAGACTACCCACTGTGCACAGCAATCTCGAGCGATGAAATTTCAACATATGGAGCACGCGGCCTTAGACCTGTAAGTCGGAGATTTTGGATGGGACAGCAGATCAACCACCATTTGATCAATGCTAGCTGTCAAAGTAAAGTTGAGTTTGAATTTAATTACTATGCCAAAAAACCCCCGTTTATTGATGTGACTGCAGTGCCACATTTACCCGAGTGCAGCATGACTCCCAGAGTCCAGTGAGTGTAGCATATTACTAAATTTAACATTTCAATTACTGGGGTATAGTTCAAAATACCACAGTAATGCAGGATACCAGCAAATATGACATTGTAAATAAACAAGTATTTAGTTGAATGGGATAATATTGATCAATTGAGCAGCATTGTGCATTTACATAGATGTGGCAGGCATTTCATATTCTTGTTGCAATGATGTGACAGTAATAAACCAGTATACCTACAAATAGCCTTAAGATGATATTAGTCAACAAACTGCATACATAGTATAGTGGTTAGTGGGTGTGTAAAATGCCCACTGAAACAGGTTCAAATCATGTGGGAGATATTTTTTTATCATAGTCGGCCGGAGAGATACTAGCATTGGTCTAGGAGGCAAGCCCTCGGGCACGCGGGCATGTGCGGGTGTATGCGGGCGTGTACGGGCGTGTGCCAGCATGTGCGACATATACACATGTGGAAGTAATGTAGTATAACTCTACTATTTATCTCAATGCACATCATTTTGAATATGACAGCAATCCAGCATCAATGTGGCATCAATGTGACATCAATGTACCATCTAATGTGGTCTTCTGTGCTATATTATTGTGAAATTGATCCCACATTCAACACAATTGATATTGTTGCAAATCCTGAAATACCCCACAAGTTCAGCTGATGTATACATTTATAAAGAATTCAACATTAATACAGCATTAACTCGGCATCAATAAACGGGGCTTTTTTGATACAGTAGGCTACACTTTACTTACTGGCCCCGGGCCGGTTCCAAGTCCCCTTCAACCTCTACAACCCGTACTCTCCGGTGATTTGCGTAGACCTTTTTCTTGTACTCTTCTTCTCCAAACTTTGCACCAGTTCGGTAGGCCTCTACTATTCTTTGTGTACGCAACCAGTACTTATGGATAATCAAGGGTTTAACTGACTTCAGGGCTTCGTTCGTAATCTGAGCAGCCCTGTACATGGTCAGCATATTACGAGAAGGGGTAGCTTCAGTTAAACTTACATGGCAACCCGAGTGGTCCAAGCTTCCACTTAAACCCCATTTCAAACTCCGTTCCAAATGCACAATTGGAATCACAGAATTCGACACCGCTTTGCAGACAGTAGCGCTCTGTAATTTTACAATGCTTGTGGGGACGGATTGGAGAACCGCATGCACTTTAGTTCTTGTGTACGTGTCAGTTAGACTTAGGGAGGTCAAGTGAGTTCGGTCAAGAGAGATTCAGCACAACAAACCCGTCACAACAATGCTCACCTTGCTCTGTATTATTACAGCAGCACAGCAAGAACAACAAAAGTTTCAAGAACTTGAAAACTCAGAACCACGCAAAGTTTATTTTGGTGGGATGGTAGCCTCCGACTTGTCGGTCCAAACCCACGTGCTCTATAGATGGTGGCAAGTTTGGATTTCTTAGGGTTTATATTCCACGCTAGAAATATTAAAATTTAATGATATGGGCAGACAATTTAGGTACTGGTGGCGCTATGCCCTCATTCCACAGCCCATGCGTGAATAACAGCCACAATCATCGAGAGGTAAAAGATCCATATGTTCCTAGTGTTTCCCTTTATATGGTGCCCGTAACAGAGATACACTAAAAAGCAACCAGTCTGTTTCGGCGACGTCTCATAAAGGTTAGGAATTGCTCTCAAGACATCTTGTTTCTCATTACCATCCCTATCATCCCGACATGTATACTCTGCCCTCTACTTCACATACTATTACCATATCAGTTCAACGCAGTAGCAGCAACCAGTGACGTTGTTCTAAGACTAGCATAGATATCTACATTTTTAGAATAGAGATTAGGATTACACTCCATCCGCTATTACGCATCTCCAGACTTCATTCTCCAGTAACATACCACCACTGTCAACACAAGCTATCCTCCAGACAAACCAGAGCAACACCTTCAAAAGAAAAGCTTTATGCTGTCTCTGCAGTTTGTCACCATTTGTGTAACAACACCCAACCCAAACTTGGGATTTCCTAGTTTATCAGGGTTTTCAACATCCGCGAAATATGTTTCTACTCATTAACGATTCCGAATCAATAGACACTCTGTTTAAAACCAAGTCAGTAATTGTGAGTCATCGCAGATGGCCTCAGAAATTCTACTCTACCTAGACCAGAAGATATTATGAGGCTAATTAGCCTACTCCAGCAGTTGGGCGGCCTCAGTGTGGCCGCCAACGCAGCGCCGTCCACCCCACGTACTCTACCCTTCTCTCCTCTAAGGAAAAACCCACTACGCCTCGTCCCCCCTATCCTTATCCGGATATCTCTGCTTCAATATCCGTCAGGACCGCATGGCAGCTGCGGATTATGCGTTGCCGTTCAACTGGGTTGTCGGTGGGGTTGACCAGCTCGCTGGTTTCTTTAAGTACCGTGTGCAATCCTGGAGATGAATTGAAGGTCTGCCGGCGCAGAGGAAAGAGATTTAGAGACGTTCGAGGCGAACTGAGAGATGGAGCTGATGTCTATTCTTGTGTAGGGGTAGATTATGTGGAAATGGGAAAGATATAGTTGGTGAATGTGAAAAGCAAAAAAGACCTCACGCTCGGCCGCTCCTTGGCTGCGCATGAAGCCTTGCCGGAGTGAGGTTTCATCTACAACTGACAAGATGAACTGTGATTAGTCCTTGATTGAGAGCGTTGTCTGTTAATATTGCTGTTTTGCTTGCTCCCGAGTTCATAGCGAGTGGTGTAGTATTACTGATCACACTTGGCATCACCTGTATGTTGCAGTCGAAAATGTGTGCTTGGTTATATTGTATATTGTGAACTCAGTGGTTGTATATGGAAGAGAGAGAGAAAGGGTGGGGGGTAAAATATATAAGATCACGGACGAGGATCCTCCCCCATTTAGTGCTAGGCACGAGGCGAGTGTTATCGAGTGTCGCCGAGCGAGTTTGACTTCGAGTTGGAAAATCCCAGCCCAGGATTGAATTGCCGATCGAGGTGGCCGGCCCCTATCACCATGTATTTCTAGGTTACCCCGAGGTGATATTTAAGCCCTTAAGCTACACAGTATTAATTCCATAGTTTTCAGATGTCCTCCAATCTCATAGCTGCCTGCGAAGACCATGCTCACACATAACTGTAGTCGCCACCAGTTTGATTCCCGCGCTTGCTCTCGCTGTCGGTCTGGTTCTTTGCCTCCAGCTCATCGTCCACCGTATGTTCCAGGGCATCTAGGGCTTCATCCACTGTACATTGACCCCGTTGAATATACCCTGCATGCATTAAAAATGGCATCTTCCCCAGTGTGCGGCCCGATAATCCAGTACATTTGCTTGCGCACTTCCATACTCGAGTTGATGAAGCATCAGGTAAAGCATATAGATACAAGGATGCTTCGGTAGCGCATGGCAGAAGTTCCTGATAGAGTCAACACTTGAAAATGATACGAAGTTGAAAGAAGACATACCGTTTCCGTGATAACGCCCGTTCGAATCATCTCATTGAGGCAGTTGCGGAAGATACTGTAAGCTGCTGGTGTATGGGGTGTATCGACGAACTGTTTGATATCTTTAAGGTCGTTAGCAAGTAGAACTTACTCAGTAGTAGAGATATGTACGACCAACTCTGTCCAGAAATGCTGTATCGGTGTGTTGGATCAAGTTTGACGTCGTGAAAATGATGACCTGCAGGAACACGCAGGTTAGTATACAAGCTATGCCTTCCCTTGTTTCTCTCGTGTAGGATACATTGGTTTTGGTCTTCAGCTTATCGAGAGCAGTCAAGAGTGCATTCACAACCTATCATCTGTCAGTGCCGGTTCACTAGCGAGCACAATCATTCAACTAACTCGGAGTCCATCCTTCGGCTCAACCCCGCTACCGGCGGCATTTCTTGATGCTGCGAGTGTCTCCACTTCATCTGTAGTAATATGATCAGCCACCAAGCATTTAACTACTATCAGTTCGCCCCCTCACCTATCAAGATTACAATAAACAGATTGCTGTCCGACAGTAGCTCCATTATCTGATCAAACATCTGCCCTAGCCGCGTCGCGGATTCAGAAAAGAACTTGGAGAATAAACTATGGCTATTGATTTCGATCAATTCAATCCGGGAATACTGTTTTGACAAGCGAATGGAGAGCTTTTGCGCTAACGCACGAGCAAGACTAGTCTTGCCGGAACCTGGAGGTCCGTGTAGCAGAATAAGTCTACAGCAGTCAGTACTCGATTTCGCACAACGCTGCAAATACGGGAGTTTGCCTGTTGAAACTCATAGTTTTGAATTCGACTTTCTTATCCGAAAAGCGAACTGGTAGAGTCAGCAACTATCGATTCCAACCTTGCAGCGGTCAACGGCGCGAGGGAATTCAGACGAATTGTTGATATAAAGCTCAATAGCTTCTTTTTGAGATTCGATTCAAAGACCAGCCTTATGGGAATCAGCAAAGTTCGCCTCACCCCCGTCGTTTAGCTTCACATACGAATCCCAAACACCGTCCAAGGTCTCGGACGGAAGCTTCACGATACGACAGCTAGGAGAATCCCCTGTGTTATCTTCCTCGTTCTTATTGCAAAGAACAGCGAGTCGAGTCTCTGAATGCAACGTGTAGACATGCAATTCCAACCGCACCTCGTCGAGTGAAACCGTATCTTCCGTGGATCCCACAATCTCTGCGACTAGGAGGTGATCGACGTTCTTTTCCAGCATATCACATCCGCCTATGCACAACCCGTTAGGCAAAGCTAGGACTTAGGAATACAGAATGACAAACAAAAGGACGTGACTTCATCCTCAATAGAGAGAGTTTCGAAGTTATCGTGAAGCCATCGATGGATACTGATAGTAAGAGCATCTCGGTCATCACAGGGTGCTGCTGGGAGGAGACGTGCCTCAACATGTAAGAGAATCGGGCCAGCAGAAAAAGAAGACATCTGAGATAGGAAATTATTATTATTAAATGAGGGTGTCTATTGATCTCGGTAGTATTTGGCAGAAGAAAAGATGGTGTTGTAGTTGAACTGGCGAAGTGTACAAAGAAACACACTCTTGTACTCGAGTTTAAGGCTATGAAGCTGCACAAAAAGCCATTTGAAAAAGAGGACCTCTGGGAGATACTCAAGAGCCCAGGCTGAAAAAGAGTGGTAACCTTCAGTCCTCCCAGGGATCGACTTGGTGTTTATTCTATGTATGTATCCATAACCTTAAATCCAAACATCATAACTCACACTACCCAACCCGCAACCGCAGCTAGAACCACAAAGCACGATCTTCGCAATACCGAAAGCCTTCGGTTCAGCTTCGAAACCGCTTCCGAGAGAAGACCCCATTTTCAGAGTCCTCTTTCGGAGAACAACCGACTCTCCGCAGCCAGAGTAACATCCAAGAAGGGGATACGGGTAATCTCCGAGTTGATGATAACCTTGAGTAGACATTGCAGGTACCTATGACGTATAGTGAACGGGCTGGAGATTGTCTAAAGACTGAACTGCTGATCCATCGCGGAGTCTGTATAGTCCGGAATGCTACGGGATGTTATCACACGAGATGCATACAACCTCCGGGCTGCTATAATAGGGCGGTACTTTCTCCACTTCTTCGGCAGCTGTTTGCTAGAGTTCGCTCAATGTCAATCTGGCTCATTCCTGTACTCAATCGAACTCTCATGCCCAATCTCAATTCAATATGGATCTTTCACAGTTTCCTTGGTCTTTAAGACCCAAATCTAGATCTCTCGCAGTTGATCGGTCGAGTGCGACTTTATATCTACCCTTCAGGTGGACGGAGTCGCGAGTTGCTTCAGTATCGCCTTCACCCACTCCCGTCTAGTTTAATAACACCAACCCCTGCACTCCCGATTTCGCCTTCCATATGCGATGCGAGTCTAAAGATAGAGTATAGTACAGCTGCAGGGTCTGATAAGAATTGCGACACAATATATCGATGCGGCATTGCATCGGATAGATCTGGGGTGGTCCGCCAATCAAGATTACCGATCGGCTTAAGATTTTCCGATGTCGATGGGAACCTGTCAGTCCCTGCAGGAAGGACCCTGTTCAATTTATATACCAAGTACCCGGATGTACCCTCTGAGTTTGGGAACACGAAGAACGATTGGCAGATTGAACGACGATTTGGCGATGTGTTTTTCGGGGGATTTAAATGTCCCTATAGCATAATCCGTCTGGAAAGCCTCCCCTTTCCCCTAGTGTTACATATAAACGGAATATAGTCTCAGACGGCAGTACGCAACGGAATAAGGTTGCGCCTGTGGTAGTTTCCGAAATATAGCGCAGCTTGTGGCTGCAGCAGACGTCGGAAGCTTGTTTTGACTGGGGACGGTAGTGAGATGGTTGATATCACCTCGGTCGAGAACGGGTGATGTTGTACATACGTAATGTGACTTCTATTATTCTTAGGATCTTGGATATGGATACAGTTTGTAGGGCTTCGCAGTATATCGTATAATGTATCAAAAACTACAATAAAGAAAGCATTAGACATATCAATCACCTGTGCACCACCAGTTCAAGATCCAGAGCTTTGCAGGATTGTTCAGAGCCGTCGATATGTAACGATATAAAGCGAACTGTTTGCGACTTAGGTTGGGAAATAGGACGTTTTCATCGTACCCTCGCGGCCCTTAGTTACTCTCACATCTTACGACTTGTGTTGTTAAAATACTAAGTAGATATTATGCTCATAAAATCTGACAACCATAGACCACCCTAGCTCCGACGACCCTGCCAAACCTGAAACAGCATAGCCCAACATCTTCATTCGTTAACGTTATCTAAAACCACACCCACAACTACAGGAAAGACAAAAGATACCATGACAAGAACAATAACCATGAACGCCGGTAAAAAAGCCAGACCCAATCATCGCTACAAAAACAACGTCTCTATCAAGTGCATCCACATTCCTCTCTCTTCACCTCAAATTGGTCCAGATCGTCATCATCAACAGCGCCAACAAACGCTCTCCTTATGAAGGTACGCCACACCTTACTTCTAGCTTTGTTCTTCTTGTGTTTGCGCTTCTTTTTCTTGTTCTTATCGGCATCCGCCCCATCACCGTTCTCTGCATCCATATCTTCTGTATATTCGGTGTCGGTGTCTTCGTCAAAGTCTGTATCAATGCCCAAGTCCTTGGAGCCGATCTTATCCTTTTTCGCTTTGGGTGCCACCATGTTTCGGGCTAATTTGATATAGCTTCGTACAGTTAGATCCTTCAGCTTGTAGACCTTATCGGTTTTGGTGTCGTATTCCACTTCAAACTGAATCCTCGATAACCGTTTTTTTTGACCGACTTCTGTGTTCCGCTTTCTTAGCTCGTGGTTGATACGTGTCTCCTCATCATGTTGGGACTTAAATAGGTCATTGTATTTTGTCAAGTTTAAGAAGTACTGTGTGTATCCCATGAGTGTAAACGGTTGCACCGAATATGCTGGTCCAGGGGGGGAGGACTTTGAGGGCGGATCTGGTGTGGTTCCTTTGTCCTTCTCCGCGTTATTCTCAGTCTCGGCCTGTAGATCTGCCTTTGGGTCAATAGTGAGTATCCCTTTGCTGTCTACCAGACCAGTAATGTTGTATTCCATAACCCGGAGAGTAGGAAAATAGTTGGGCACGATAGACGGACCAACATGTGCCAGCACGTATCGCTCAGCCCACTTGTCGTCATATTTATTAGTATTGTCAACCTCATCTACATTTGGTGCCACCATTTGCTTGAATGCCTTTCGCAACGAGTTGAGATATGTCTCAGCGGAAGAAATGGAGAGGTTCGGGTTGGCCTCTGGGTGAAACTCTTCCACGTGACAGGTTTCGCGCGTGGAGCATCGGTCAAAGCCTGAAAGAGTCCGGCGCCCAGGAACGAAGATCCTGCTATCTAACTTCTTGCCCTTATTAAGGGTTTTCAGATGCGGAGGTTTGAGCTCGTGACTATCGAGCAACATAAAGTGATCTAAGTTCATGTGGCCGTAAAAATGACCGACTATGATATCGCGGTATTGCCGAGACCACAGGACATATTTCTTCCAACACCTATTGGATATTAACTTCCTGAGCATTTCCGGCTAAAAATTGAATACTCACGACTCGTCCCAATTCATCTTTGCACTGGTCCATGCGGGTGGAACATGGCCGATCAGAATCACTTTGGAACCACGTTGCCGCATCAAAGCAAGCTGAATATTCAGCCATTCCATCTGTTCATATCCGGGTTCCGATTTGGTATCGCAGCCGTCTACAGCTTTATTCGAGTCGTAGAAGTATCTATTACCCGTTAGAAGGCTCCACAAAATCACAGCAAAACGTACAATGTATTAAGCGAGAAAGCTACAAGCCCTCCCCTGCTTCCTAGTCCCAACTTGCCGTTTCTGCCGGGTACAATTTGCTGCCAAAAATACGCACCCTTGGAGAAAACATGGTATTGGTCTTCGGGTATGAACTCCTTCCAAAGTTCAACATACTCTCTCGTGAGTTTACTCGGGCCTGGCATCATAGTATTGTGCGGGTATATATCGTTATTGCCCAGAGTCGGTACAACGGGGACAGCCAGTGGAATCTCCGTGACGCTGCTGTTTCCGAATACTTCAACCATCTTGTTGACGGTCATCTTGTTGAGATTGTAGATTTCTTGATCGGTTCGAGGGATCTTGACATCGTTGTCGTGTCGTGCCGAGTCGCCAGTCCAAACCACGAAATCGATTTGCTATTTGCACACAATTATTGATCAGCATCGATGCAAATGTGGTGTCATGGGAGCGATACTAGAACATACATCCCTAAGATTCTCTTCGATCCACTTGAAAGTCTCATTAACCTATAACAGTACGTATTAGCAATGACAAGCTAGCGAGACGAGGATGTAAGCTAACCAGAGTCCAAGGCGTATCGCAGCCAGATTTTTCAGCTCCCCAATGGCCGGCATCCCCCTTTCCCCTGTGGCACTTTTGGTCTAGATCGGAGCCATGTTTGTAGTGTAGGTCTGGATGAAGATCTGGAAGATATTCTTGTCGGCACACCAATTCAAGTCAATGACAGGCGAGATTCCACGAACCAGAGATATGTAGGAACCGCCCATGTAGTTTCCGCGGTGCGAGGTCGCCGGGTTTCTTCTGCTGCTCGACGGCATTTAGCCGGAGCGGCTTCTGGTCTGGAACTGCAGTTGTAGAAACGACACCGGCAGCTAGTAAAGCTGCGAAAGCAATAGAAGCCCACATTGAGCTGGAAGTCTAACAAATATTCAGAGGTGATTTGGACGATGTAGATGACGACTCATTCGTGCGCAACGGAGGCTAAAACTGCATCGGTGAGAGTACTGAAGAGCGGAGATGTGAAAAGCGTCGAGCTGAAGCTTTTTGATATATAGGTAAAGATGTCAGAGTGGATAAGATGATAATATGAAGCTGGTATAAGTGGTGGTGGTGATGGTGGTTGCTGAGGGCATCAAGTGAGTTCGGTACCTTGCTGGTCATAAAAAATCCGGAGGGGCAAACGACGTAACAGTGCGCTTGAGACGCTTGCTATAGCGCGGCAGCCGGCATACCCTTGCATGTAGAAGCATGTACCAACCGATGGCCTTCCACATGCCACCCCACCTCACCCCTCATCCTCAGTGCTCACCGCTAACACCGCACTCACTGCCTTGCTCCCTCGCTCTATTTGTTGTTTGTATTGTTTTTTCTGATGAGCGACATTTGCGCCGGTTCCACTGCATAGTCAAGGGGATGATCATTTGTCAATGTCAGACTGTCAGACTACCAAATCATCTGTCTCGAATTCCAGGTCGTTCGTGACAGCCACGAGTCCACATGAGCAGTACTAGTCCAACGTGCATGAATGCAGCAATATCACTGGGCCGCAAATACCAAACACTAAGAGTGCAATGAAACTTTGTCAGACCCGGCACTTCTACCCGTCCTCTCACCGCGTACCACGCGTTCTCACTCGATTAATCACGTGCTTGCTACGTCTAAATACTCCACTTCGACCCACTTGAGCAATTTCAATACACTATATACACTAAGAACTCTCTCTAACGCCGAGTCAAAGGAATAATGGAACAAAGGAACATCAAAAATCACCAATCTAAACCAGTCTTATCTCCTCCACACCCTCCACCAACCGCCACCGCCTGTTGGAGAGTTGGTTTGCGCTCTGGTGAACTGGAGCCAGCTGCTCTCTTCGATTTCCGACCTTTCAAAAGTCCATCGATACCCTGGAATGGACTCTCCGTCTCTTCTTTCTTAACCATCCACTTCTTGGTCCCTAGCCTTTCATCGAGCTCTTCCACTGGCGGCAACTTCAAATACACCCACCCGTCGTCTCTCTCCTCTACCTCAAAGGTAGCAATGTTCAATTCGTCGTCATTTTTGCAAGAGCCCGGCGACTCTCCTTTCAACTCATAGTTGCGTTTGTGGTACGGGCACGAAACCCACATATTGCCCTTCTCGTCGTCGCCAATTAGGCCATCGGAAAGGATAAAAGCACGTTTGTGTGGACACATTTGTTGGGTGGCATAGTACTTTCCACGGACTTTGAAGATGGCAAGTTGGGTATCACCACGCTTGATTGCTGCGCTCGTTCCATTGGGAACATTGCTATCGCCGAAATGAGATGCCTTGATGATGGGCTGCCAGGACAGCGATGTCCATTTGGTTCCTTTGAAGTCTTCTTTGGCCGGGGAATCTTTAGGCCAATATGTCGGACGGCTCTGGTTCCTCTCTTTGATGATTTCCACATTCTCGAGGGTTTCGCCAGTGTTTGCAAATTGCTGAAACGCTTTCCGGCGCTCAGGGTTCTTTACCACCTCCGTCCATTCGCAAAAGTACTTCCCGACGAGTGAATCCATCTAAAATAATGCCGAGGTCAGCTTTAGGTGGACAGATTGAGGGCATAAAAGCAAATCAAACCTCTTTTTCGAGCTCTGCACAGATTCCAAGACTGTCATCGACAATTACTTGACGTAGATAATTAACTCCACCCGGAAGATTCTCGATCCAACGCGCTGTCCGCTGAAGCCTGTCGGCGGTGCGGATATAAAACATAAGATATCGGTCAATTATAGGAACTACTTGCTCGATGGGGCAGTCTTTAATAAGTAAATCGGAATGCCGAGGTTTTGAACCACCGTTCCCGCCCACGAAGATGTTGAAGCCGTTCTCTGTGGCTATTAACCCAAAGTCTTTGTTTCTACACAAAGGTGTTAGTGTTAGTATTGCGGAGTAGCTGGAGCATTGGTTCCTTACTGAGCTTCGGCACATTCACGCACACAACCTGAAACGGCGCCCTTCAGTTTGTGCGGGGAGCGGATGGATCTGTAGCGCTCTTCGAGACGAATAGCCATGCCAACGGAATCGCCAATACCAAATCGACACCATGTAGTACCAACGCAACTCTATTGTTCAGTGTCAGACAATATCAGAGGCACTTTTGGACGGGTTTGGTTACCTTCACTGTTCTCAAGCTTTTGGCATATGCGTGACCACTTTCCATCCCTGCATCTACAAGTGCCGACCAGATGTCGACTAAATCTTGTTTCTTTGCACCAAACATGTCGATGCGTTGGCCTCCAGTGATTTTGCAATACAGATTATATCTATGAAAGTCAGTGAGGTGGATTGGAGTAGTGTGTGGGGTTAGGGTTTTTACTTCTTTGCTACCGACCCGATAACTATCAACTTGTCCGGGGTTATTTCACCACCGTAAACGCGAGGAATAACCGAGAAAGATCCATTGCGCTGGATATTCGCCAGGAACCTGTCGTTCGTGTCTTGCAGACCCATATCTTGCGGACCCATGATGTGCCGGTTGTACAGCGAGGCAAAGATGGAACCCAAAGTGGGTTTGCAGACCTCACAGCCCAGCGAGTCGGGGTTTTTACCGCATTCCTTCATGACTTCGTCGAATGTTGTTAATCTCTTGACGGTTATGATGTTGAAAATATCGACACGCGAATATTCGAAATGGGGGCATACTGGATATCAGACAAAAATTAGTTACTGTTAAGTGGATGGACAATATAAATAAACGTACGATAATTCTTAACCTCCGCACCCATGGCCTTCATCTCTGCATTAAATATCTGCTGCACGAGTGGCATACATCCTGTCAAATGGTCAGCAATCTGCGATGGTGGATGTGTAATAATTACTAACCTCCGCACCCAGCACCAGCTTTTGTGCACGATTTTACCTCTCCAACGCTCTTGCAGGTTCCTTCTTTGACAACCTTACTGATGTCACCTTTGGTTACGTTATGGCATGAGCAGACTTGTGTGTCATCTGGCCTATACCGTGGTTAGCTGAAATCAGAGCCCTCAATACGGCGAGGACAAACAAATCATTGGGATTATCGTCTTCGCCGTCCTCTTTCGCGCCCAAAATAAATCTGGATGGTGGTACTTCTAGCGGTTTCCTGCTTTTCGCCATTCCAACAAGTTTGATATAGTCCTTCATATCGCCGATAATCATGCCTCCAACAAGATACTTTCCATCCGCAGTAAATAAGTACTTCTTATAGACCGCCTCAAACGGATCTTTATAGCTCAGTGCCTTGATCCCCGGGCTTTCTGTCGCCTCCTGCGGACCATCACGATCTGCGAAGTAGTCTCCAAACGATGCTACGTTTACACCCAGCAGCTTCAGCTTCGTTGATAAGTCGGGGCGTCGGAATGATCGCGGAGGCTGGCCGGAGGGGTTGAAAAGCGTTGACTGGCAGAGGTTGAAGGCGAGGACGTCTGCCATCTCCACTCCTGGAGCGATGAGGCCAAATGTCTGGTTATCCCACGATGCGGCCTCTCCTATGGCATAAATTCCCGGTATGTTCGTTTCTAGGTGCTTGTCGATTATGAATCCACCTCTCGGTGCGGTCTTAATTCCTGCGGATGCAGCCAGCTCATCTCTTGGTTGGATACCGATCTAAAATGTGTCAGGTTCCTTCCTTTCCTTCTCCCAGAGCGAGGTCAAACTTACCGCGAAGCAGATGGACGAGCATTCTAGCTCTTTCCCATCCGTAAATGTCACACTCTTTACCCTCTTCTCTTCATCAAGATTGATGGCTTTTATCCGGTGGCACTTCATCACCTCCAATCCCAGCTCTTCCACTTTATCTATCACCAACAACCCGGCGTCTCTATCTAACTGTCTCGAAAGTACCCACGGGTTCTTATCTACCAATTTCACACTCCCGAATTCGTTTAGATCCATCATGGCCTTAGCGGCCTCCAGACCTAGAAGTCCACCACCGACAACTAGACCTATACTTCCTTTCACGCGTTCCGTTGCGAAGGTAATGAGGCGTTCCAAATCCTCGTGCTTGCGATACACAAACACTCCCTCTTTTGCATCGTGGCCAGGGGTGTCCTGAGGAACGACGGCATTGGAACCGGTGCAGAGAACAAGGATATCGTAGGGAATCCGTGCGCCAGTGGATGTTACGACTTCTTTCGTTTCCGGGATGATCTGTTGGACGCGGGTGGATACTTGATGGTGGAGTTGCGGTTGAGCTTCGTACTGTGCAAAGGTTAGCGGCATTAAGAAGTTGGATTCCCGGGAGATACATACCCATTCTTTAGGATTAAGATATAATTCCTCTATCCGCCGGTGCTCAAAGAATGATGTGAGACCAACACGATTGTATGCGAGGTGAGGTTCTTCGCCAATCACAGTTATGGAGCATGTAGGATCGAGCTTTAATATTTTCTCTGCGAACGCCGTGGCTACCATCCCAAACCCTACTATCACTATTCGTCTCCGGTCCTTGGGAGCGCCGGGTACGACGGGCTCGGGATCGAGGGTTAGGTCGGATTCAGTTTGAATATTCCCCATGGCTGCGGTTTTGGACTCTTATAAGGTTGCTGTTGGAGACAAACCAGAACGTGGTATCAAGTCCTCCGTCCGAAGGTTAGGAATTAATGGCTAGCAGACAGGACAGGTAAACAAGGCGCATATAAGTCCCTCCTTCACACTGAATTTTCTTTACGCCGCCCGACTGGAGAAACAACGCCAGAATCAAGTTTTGTTAATAGGCCTGCGTGCAGAGACACCCATTTGACAGTTAGAAATATCAAATCCATGGAAGATGATCCGCGGAAACCACTCCGCTATTCAAGTATTTCCCGAGAATCGGCATTGCCACTACCACCCCGCCCGATCCTCCCCACCTTAAGTACCCGTTACAGGGTGCACTAAGATTTGTTCTCTTGACGATATCTGCCGCTGCACACGAGCAGCAAAAACCGCGCAACCTGATTGGCTCTCCCCGGTGTGGTCGCTTATCACTCGGAAATTTTGTTATCGCAGCCAAGAATCCTTGCGGGCGATCTATCTCTTGTGCCCTCTACACAACGCGGCGTGCGCTGGAAGTTCTCCGCGGCCGCTGGAAAGTAGAAGGTGCGCGGAACCAGCCCTCGGATAAGAGGTTTTTCCCTTTCTTCCGTGTCGTGGGGGTAGATAGGCCGATTTCTTAAACGTGATCTGACATTACCGCGGAGATCTTTTCCGACATCGATTCTAGATGGGCATGGGAAACGAAGAGTTTCTGATGGGGATATCACGCACACAACGTATTTGCCACATGCACAGTCCAGACAATTGTTCCGTGTGGGGGCGCTGAACTGTTTGGATATTCGAGAGCTGAAGGTTTTGGGTATTCGGGACAAACACTTCTTGACGTCTGAGGGCAATCGGATCTGGAAATGTGGGGGGAAGGAAACATCGTATAGAGTGTGATTTCTATGGGATGGGTGGGGTTTCGTTGAGTTATCCTGCAAAGTTTAGATTTGATGATGAGATCATGCTCAATCACTCGGTCATAGTTATCAATATACTGTTGAAATTGTGATGCTAGAGAAGCTTCATTGTTCTATCTAAGAGGGCCACAAGGCCAATATATATGAGAGTGCAAGTACGGCTGAATGCCATCAGCCCGTATCAGAGTCAACAGTCATCTCCGGCCATACAAGACATCACCGTCTCCGACCATACGAGACACGTCCGCTCCGGCCATACAAGACATCTCCGCTCCGGCCATACAAGACATCTCCGCTCCGGCCATACGAGACTCATCTCCGGCTGAGACCTGTATATGCAACATATACTGTACCGAGCAGACGGGCCTCTCAAAATTGCAGATCCCGAGATCGAGCAGGCTGCAAAATTGACAGGATCATGTCTTCGGATATCTAGCGGGTAGGGTTGAAGTGAGACTCGAGAAACTATACTCTATTAGTGACCGTTGGCCCCCTAGCCTAGATATTAGACCTCGTTAAGATCTACGGCTAATCCACGGTACTGGGCGTTTGGAAATAGCGTGTGGTCCACGCGTGGGTCTCTATATTTTGCACCTTATCAGTACCAAGGAGTTTATCTTGATGACAGCTGGCCTTTAGTCGTCGAATAGACCCTGATGACCAAAAATAACAAACGGAGAGACTCCATGACAAATAACGTTAACGTCCATCTGGCTGCCTGGTATAGTCCCAGTAGATACTTACTGGAGTAATCACTGGACAGTTACGAGGCGTATAGCGTATCTTTAGGGAGGAAATAACCGCGAGCATAATAGGTGCAAAATAGACTTTCTTTTATGCCAGCTCGCTGCTGGAAATTATCCTATGTACATACATATTTGCTTGTGAATCATTAATCTATAAATGCAAACCGCATCAAAAGAACACCACATTTTCATCCGCTACCTCCATCACACTCAATATCCGTTTGACTTCCCTCTCCAACCCTTCGGGACCACAAACCAACCATAGATCACCTCCCCTCCCCTCCTCTCTAATTAGGGCCTCGTCAACCCTGCCCCTCCTCCCCGTCCACCCCTTACTAGGTTTGGAAAGTGTGTGCACCAATTTCAGCCTATCTTGATTCTGCTCTGTAAGGGTATCAACCTGGTCCCTGCAAAGTATATCGCCCTCCTCCCTGTTCCCATCAAGTACCACACAAGTTGTCGGATCCTCCTTATCGTCCATGATAGCACTGAGAACAGCCAGTATTGGCGTGATGCCGGAGCCCGCACAGATCATCCTTATGGACTTCACATTGCGTTCGATACCCTCTAGAGAAATTCGGCCGCAGCCGAGATACATGAATTTTCCAATTGGTCCTTTGAAGTCTACCTTCTGGTATAGTGCTGCTTTTCATTAGCCATGTACTTTAGAGTGGGGGGAGAGGTGAGCGGTACGTAAAGCATCCAAAGCTAACGTCATTTTCCCTCCCTTGGTATTAGTTTCCGGACTGTCGAAGTAAATTTTCACCAGTACGTCAATTGTTCCAACCGCCTCGCTTGAGGAGAGTGGTGTGTATGGGCGTACAATAACTTCGTTTGTTGCTGTATTTTTGAGCTTGATCATGAGGTGTTGGCCAACGGGGAGGCCGAGGGGCTGTGTGTCGTGGTTCATAGTGAAGGTGAAGATTCTCGTGTCCCAGGAAACAGATTTTTTTGAGACGAGAGTAGCGGTGCTCCACGCTCTGGGGTTGAGAAATGGGGCGTCGGGCGAAGAGGTTATGTTACTGGCGCCGGGTTCGGGGGTGTTTTTGAGAGCCAGGACAGAGGCGGGGCTAAGCGTGCCAATGTGATGCTCTGGCATCATGGCTTTCGCAGATTCAGAATCTAGAGAGGGTTAATCATCCATGAAAATAATGATAAGTGGACATGATACATACGAATTCCCACGAACTCGTCGGTGGCGTCTTGTCCAGCAGCCGAAATGATGCTCTGTGCTCCTCCCGGGTGCCCCTTAAGGAAAGCAGTACCATCGTACACCTCGCCATTTACCACGAACCAAGGTTGCTCCTCGCTGTCGTGTGCTCTCAGCTCTTCAATCTCAATGATGCGTGAAACATTGTCATTTGTCATTTTGACTTCTTTCACTGGCGCAGTGATGGGTGCAGTGCTGGAGTCTTCAATATGACCGGCGATCTTCTCTCCCCAGTTTCCATTCTTGAAGTCCCCCCCTTCCTTCTTGACTCTGTCCATCCACCCCCCAGCCTGCAGAGCCGGTAATGTCGGATGTTCAAATCGCAGTTTTCCATCCTCTTTCCGGATAGCAACCCGAAACCAAGAATTCTGCATCATACCCAATACACTCCAGTACCTACAAACCATCAACATCTGTTCTGAGGCAAAATGGGAGGCTAAGACTTACATATCCCTAGGCTGAATCGACATGCTTTCATCCATAGCCCTGACGACAACATCCTCAGCCTTTACCAGCCTTTCTACTGCAATAGAAAGCTCCCAGAAGCACCAGCAATAGCACGCATCTTTGGATGCCATATCGATACGTCCGCCGTAGAGTTTCCGCTCGGTTTCCCGGTAGAGATCCTCAGGATAATTAATATCGGCGAGCTCCCACGTATTTCCCTTATCCAAAGAAACCTCTACACGGGTAACCCGTCGCATACCACCCGAATATGCATATCCTCTGGTTTTGTAAAATGGCGGGGAACTTTCCCCAAGGGCAAGCGTCTCGTTATTTGCTGGGTATACAATCGCAGAGTTGACTGAGAGATCATAAATAGCGTAACGCTCATCATTCCACCATTTATCGTCCAGCTTCGACATTTCCGGGGTCACCATGGTTGGGAGCACGCGGTTATCGTACTTGTGGTACCAGTTGTCCGATGGTTTATCGGAGAGGATGATACGCTTCAACCATTTCACCTATAGTCGAAACGTTTAGTTTAAATCCTGAAGGCTTTTTTATTGGAAGGGGGACTTGCACTTCTACCACCGATCATGCATGGAATTACGACGCGAATTGGTCGACCATGATCTGGGGTTAATGGAATCCCGTTCTGTTTGTGGGCGAGCATTATGCCGCGCTCACGGGTGAGGACCCAGCTGAGCTTTATTGAGGTTCCATAGTTACCGTTTGGCTTTGATATCATTAGCCTTGTTGAATGTCATATGGCAGGACAGCTTACCAACTGATCTGCGCCCTCCATACACAGGTACCGTGCCTTCTTCGAGGGCTTTGCCTTTTTGATAACATCTGCCAGCATTGGCCCAGTGAAAAGACTTGTCGATACACCTGCGGCACCCCATGAGAAGCCCTGAGACTTGCGTACTTGGTTCTGTTCCTTCCTCCGGTTTCCCGCACATACGAGGGTAATGGGTAACGTGACCTGTTCGAATTCTTCGTGGATCTGCTTGAAGGTAATAGTTATTGGATTTTCCACTAAGCCCTCGATGGAGATTTCCCAGTCTGGAATCTCCTCATCCAACACCTTTGGTACAGCACCATGATTGCGGACATAGAAGAGCTCTGGGGGCGTGAGAAAGCCTTGAGTGCTGTCAGTTTTTATATTGAACATATTTGTACAATGGATGATACATACCTTGGTCAAAGAGTGTCGACAGTGGTGCTTCAACATTGAACGGATGAACCCCAGTCAACCGCACCATCCTAGGATCTCGTGACACATGGAAATCAGGCGTTTTTGCATCGATATCTAGCACCTCTGTAGGGTTTGTAGACGGTGGTGGTAATGGAATATCCATACTACCATCTGCTTCTTCCTCCTCATTTTCTTCTACTAATGTGTTGTACTTGGCGAAAAGGTTGAACCTTGACGGGCTGACACGTCCTAAATGATCGAAACTAGGCCAGAATTGCAACAACAATGCATCCAATACGCTCCTACTGAGGCCGAACGCACTGCGCTTTTCGGCCAGCACAGTAGTTACTGAATGCACGGAGTCCGACTCCCCTTTGTCAGATCGTGGAGGAGTTGGAGGAAAAGCCGTCTCTGCTCTGCTGGCTCCTTCTGTGTATGTGATTGTTGTCGACATGTTGTGCCGTGTCAAAAAGAGACACCAAATCCTCAGGTAGATCGAATCCTCAGGTAGGGATGTTGATGTTGTCTATGTTTACTCTCGACTTCCAGACTTGAAGATACAATGAAAGGTAGAATGTAGAGGTATCTCTTGAGGCCGCTGATGCTAGGCTCAATTGAGAGGTATACAAATAAACACGCGGGGAGACGAGGAGGCTTCTTTCAGGATTTATTATCTGTAGTTAAGTTTTAGGTAAAAGCGAAATCGTCCTCTAGGTCCGGGATCGGGTTGTGGGACTATTGCCATAAAATTCAACATCACTGGCTTAGCATAATACTAGTCACTCCAAGCTGTTGGATACCCCCATCTCTTGCTCACTTTAGGCCAGACTTTTGCAGCGCTGCTCCTGGGAGACATCAAGTGCCGATTCGGATCCGCGGAGCCAGAATTACTGATATCGACACGTTCGGTGGCAAGGGCTCAGCCATGCACAACGTAAGCCCAGAGAAGCCTAAAGCAGGCATATTTTTCGACGTAGGAGGATGTATGATCCTTTTTTCAGCAAGTTATTCCGCGGAAAAGAAGTCGTTACGGGAGTTACCAACGACTTCCGCTGAGATTAAATCGTTATCTACTCATCCCACGCAATCAGGATTAGATCTACTCTACATGCTACACTAGAATAACCGAACAGGTACAAATTAGGGCTGGTGTGTGCAAATGTCACCAATCACCCAGGCTTATAATCCTTGGCTTAATTAGGCGCCTCAGAGGGTACACCTCTCCAAACATATTTTCTTCCGCCATGTGTCGTATGCGACGCCAGTTCTACATAGTATCGAAGTCCGCGGAGAAACCTTGCGACGGCCTACCTCAGCTTCACGAGCACCCGAAGAAGACTTGCATGAGAAATATACACTAGCGCCACAAGAGCAAAAATCAGAACCGAGAGGCCGGGCCGACTAAGTAGGTGGAGGCACCTTACCGAAAGATAGAATTGCTATCAGTTGGGCGTATGTCGATCATCTGGAATAGGGTTTCTGATACGAATCGACCAAGTGAAACACAGATATCGGGGAGTATCCCTTACTTCCGAGCTTGCTTTTGCTGTTGGCTACTCTCCCAGAAAATCCTTCACCACTCCCTTGGGGACCCGATTCATTATCTGCTGTATTTTCCTCCGAAGTATAAGTTCGACCGCAAACCCCAGAGAATATCTCTCGGTATACTTGAGCCCATAGGCGACGATTCAGTGAAACAGTCGACATCGACCACAGTTCCATCCCATCTCAAACCCAGCCATCCAAGTCGAAGGCCTCTCCTTACGAACCGCATAAACAATGCATCTCAGTGTCCTCTGGAAGGCTCCTGCCGTTAATCCAGTCAATAAGAAAGCACTCTCAGTGCCAGTCCTCAACCCGATAAACAAATATGGCCGAACGTTCTTCTTCTCGACATTCGGGTTTATGATAGCGTTCCTATCTTGGTATGCGTTTCCTCCACTAGTAAGTCGCGTATACCCACATTGTTGTGATTTAACCTGACTCGTGTTAGCTCACGAAAACTATCAAAAAAGACTTGCATCTTTCTCAGAAAGAAATTGGCAACTCAAATATCATGGCATTGGCTGCAACGTAAGTCTGGGGACGCTCAATCGATGTCATGAGTGGCGCTTACCTATAGAATAGTTGTATCGTTCGGCTAGTTACTGGCCCACTTTGCGACCGCTTTGGTCCTCGATATGTATTTGCTGGTACGTTTGATTCATCTACATACGCTTATCGAGTACTGACGGCGACTTGGTAGGTGTCCTCCTTACAGGTGCAATCCCCACAGCACTCGCTGGAACTGTTACCGATGCAAGGGGATTGCTCATCCTCAGATTTTTTGTCGGCATCCTGGGTGCCTCATTTGTTCCTTGCCAGGTATGGAGTACCGGGATGTTTGATAAAAGTGTAGTGGGAACTGCAAACGCCTTGATGGCAGGTATCGGAAACGCAGGGGGGGGTATTACCTACTTCATTATGCCTGCAATCTTCGACTCCCTCGTCCAGAAGCAGAACTTAACCCCTCATGTTGCTTGGCGAGTCTCCTTCGTCGTCCCGTTCATCCTAATTACTGCGACTGCCTTGGGTATGATCTTCCTTTGCGAGGACACTCCAACAGGCCCATGGTCCGAGCGCCATCTTCACGCAATGGAGTCCGCACATCAGGCCATGAACGAGGGCAAGATTGTCGACGCAACTGGACATATCACAGACCTACCAACCGCCGATAACGAGTCAGGAAGCGGTAGCTTCGTTGTGAATGAAAAAGACCTCGAAGCCCGCAAAACCAAATCCAATATTGAGGCCGAAAGAATTGAAAAGATTGCCGAGAGCGAGATCATCCAATCGCCGACCTTTATGGAGGGTGTGAGTGTTATATTCAGTCTTCAGGCCTTACTGCTGGCTGCACCATACGCATGCTCCTTCGGTGGCGAATTGGCAATCAACAGTATTCTTGGTGCATATTATGCAAAAAATTTCCCGGAGCTAGGGCAAACCAATTCTGGTCGATGGTATAAATCCAACTCCTTTTTTTGAGGCTGACACAAGCTGACAAGTCGAACTTTTAGGGCCGCAATGTTTGGTCTCCTGAACGTCTTCTTCCGTCCAGCAGGCGGGATTATTGCAGGTGCGCTCTTAGTCCCCCCAAACTGTTACGCAAGCTAACTATCCTCTCACCCAGACATTATATATCGCGCAACCAAGGGATCTGTAATAGCCAAGAAGTTCTGGCTTATATTCGTTGGTGTTGTGATGGGCTGCATGTGTATTTGCATTGGAATCCTTAACTCCCACGACCACTCGACAATGATAGGTCTTGTGGCTTGCATGGCGTTCTTCATGGATGCTGCCAATGGCGCGAACTTTGCAGTTGTCCCTCATGCTTTTCCTCATGCCAATGGTATGTTTACATCCAGTTGAATCAAGGCTTCATATTCTGACAGGGGACTACAGGTATCCTCTCCGGGACCGTCGGTGCAGCAGGAAATTTCGGAGGTGTTATCTTTGCTATTATCTTCAGGTACAACGGTGTCATGTATGGACGCTCCATCTGGATCTCCGGTCTGATAATGGTTGCGGTAAATCTTGGTGTTTCATGGATACGCCCCGTTCCGAAAGCGCAATTGAGTCAGTAGTCTAGAATGGTGGGTCAGAGTTTAATGCCTTATGAATGGGGACAGTTGGGATGGTTGTACCATACGGGTGGGAGATGTCGCTCAGTCACCGTAACGAGAGGATCTGAGTGCGTAGTGGGGTTTTTTATGTGTAATGTCTTTCTTATTAATTTCGGTTATATAATGGGTTGTGGTATTCAAACCTGACTTACTTTCTTGAGAGGTCAGAATCCGTGATTCGAATAAACCGATTGCCGAAGTGTTTGATGCTGCTTCTTTCGCTATGGTGTGTTTGCGGCCCAAAGTGTCCAGATGGAGATGCCATCCAATATCAACGCCTCCGCACAGAATCGACCTCTGCATCAACACCACCAGTATCGAAAAAGTTTGCGAGGTGAAAGAAGAGAAGAGAAGACGCGAGGTAAAGGAGTCCGCAATAAAGGGAACATTCTGTGTAGCCCAATTATCAGTACGTAACGCCAAGCCATACTTCATTCAAGGTTCTCCGCGGATTGCCATTACTGGTGACATCAGGAGACAGCAAGCAACAAACAAAACGTCTGAAAAAGAGGGCTTTCTGACAAATTCAATCTGCATTTCTCTCGTAGACATGCTTGAAAATTGACTGTGGATGAAGCGACAGCGAAGAGTCAATAATAAATCAACTCGCCAAAGACTGTATTCGTTTGGACGTCGAAACTGAACGAAGTACATGTACGGCGACCTTTGGTCGCTGACGATAGTGACCGGGTAGAATATTCGGTCTTCATGAGTATCTCCATGGGACATTTGTTGATATAGACGCGGTCACCCGCTCATACTAGTGTGGTGTGGACTGAGCGGAAATCTATTTCTTGATGGGTAGCACCCATGCTCAAAAAATAACGCTGCTACCATACACACTAAGTCTGAGGAAGGTAATAGCAGCCTTCTAGTCGAGGTCTTGCTAGGGGTGGGCTTTTGTCTCCTACGAAGTCATACTTTTGGTGAGATTGAAGTTGGAACATGTCTGCATGGGAAGCAAGTGATTGCAAGACTTTAGGATCGGTTAGTCCTGTTCTCGCTTCCACACTAGGCACGGGAGAGGCGTGTTACTTAGAAGGAGTGGGGTTTGTCATGATACAGCAAAGTGCAATAAGTGGATTCATAAAAGCCATACAGAGATGCCTATTAGGGAATTGAAATACACCCGAAATCCAGCCCACAGACACGAGAAGACCCGGGAATAGAAAGAACCCTGATTGTGGGTGGAGCAAGCCTCGAAGATGTTAATTGTTGTACTGGGCACATTCCTACTGTTGCGACTCTAAAACTGCAAACCGAATTTTGAACTTTCTAGCCACAATTATGGAGGCTATCAAATATGCTCTTGTAGGATTGCCAAATTGAGTTCAAACTACAAAGAGATATTCAGAAGTTTGGAGATCCTTATAAGTAGGAGGCGTCCGAGTGGGCCGGTTCGGAAACATCTCTGGTGTAATGCGTCGACCATTGGAAGGTCTTAAAAGTCCACCCCGAAATTATGAGCTATCACAGAGATCTTAGCTTAGGCTTCCCTCCACTTGTTCACAAATAAAATTCAGTTTTACACACCTAAAAGTTCATGGTTCTCGTGATTTGAGGGCTAGGGGTATTTAGGCGACAGCTAACGAAAAGTACTGAGCTACTCACTTAGGTCCGGACGTCAGCAGTCAGAAGGGGGTGTCCATCCGACAAGTTATATGTGCTTTTCAGTGTCAAGAGGCCAGTGTCCAGTAGGTTAAAGACTGTCTGCACTGAACTATCTAAAAAGCTGAATGGCAGCAATTCTTGTCTGGACGTCCCCCGCAGGGTCATCTGTCCGGCTGCACTTCGCAATCCCGCTACATGTCCAACACCTCCTGCACCTTTTCCTCTATATCCTTCTCCCCTGTACCCCTTTCTCTTAAGATTTATCGCTATCATTACTATGTCCTATTATCTAAAAGCAGTGAGAAACGACTGTCCGATAGGAAAACCCCTATCAGCACCTACAGGTATCCATACCACATTAAGCAGTACAGTACTTGAATTTAGGCCAGATGATTTTCTCTAAAATAGCTCAAGAGGTACGGCCCTACAATCTACTACTACTCGTGTGGTACGTGACGGAGCTTAAGCAATGGAGGAATACGAGGTGCACATCATAGTGGGTCTTCTCCTACTCCTCCGTATTAGTTCCATAAGGAAAGCCTAAAAACGATCAGGAAGTTAAAGGATATTAAACATCAACGTCAATCAAATCTCATGGAATCTCACTCACTTCGCATTGTGTTTATCTGTTACTATAGTACTTAGGGGAGAACCGTGTGTTGATTCTATGATATAGTGAAGAGAAGCAGAGAAGGAGAAAGACTCGATTTATATACAGAGAATTATGAGAGAAAACTTTGATGCTTCGCCACTTGCCACTCTGAGTCACTCGCCACAGGATATGTAACATTATCACTATTTGTGGTTATTTTCTACAAAGTCCGGATGCCGCAGAATATAGAGACATATATAGCCGGATAAGATCTCTCTCTATCATTTAGTACTGGCGGACTTTTGGACCGAGATTTGTATCACACATGATTCGTTTCTCAGCCCAGCGTTCCCATCACGCGTCAACCAGCAACAACGCAACAAGTCATGAACTCACAGCAGCTACTATTATACGGGACTAAGACAAGCTTGATATTTTCATTCAATATACACAAGTATGTGCCTGCAAAGCAATCTCGAACCCATACGTCTGAGTTAAGACCCCTTCCTCGACGTTTGTTTCTCGTCGTACTATTGTAAGTCAAGGTACTGAACACCACCATCGGCCTCACGAGTACCTAGGTCCTCTGCGGCGTTTTTCTTCTGCTTCCATAAACTTGACCGCTTGGAGGCACTCTGCGTGATTATTCGGATCAGCCATTATGGTTGGTTCGTTGCTGCCCGCCAGGATGTATCCTACACAGTCACCAGTAATGATTGGCATTGCTGTGAGTGTGGTACTGGTTTCGGTGGATGTGGGTCCGTTGATTTCTTCAGTCGATTGGTGCTGTTGACCCGAAGGGGTAACAGTTGCGATATGATCGGTAACAGAGGTCGTGGGTTCCCAAAGGGTATGGCCTGTCATGAAGAAATAATTGATGCTAGCGGCAATCATGACAATGATGAAGAACTGGGGCCAGGTGATCCCCCTCGTCTCTTTGACAAGAACCACGTTCTCTTTGGCAGGAGCCTTACCAGCTTTATTCTTGTTTGTGGTGACCCACGTTGGCTCCGGGGCTTTAAGGTACTTCTTGTTCGTTCCAACGTTATTCTGCCAGGCCTCAACAGTTTCCTTGGAAGGTATAAATATTGGTCCAGACAACCGTTTTCTTTTTGCCCATTCCTTGTATCCTAGCCCAAATTTAGGCTCTTCGACATCAGAAGTTCGACCCATCCCACAAAAGTTTGCCGCACTTTGCTGAACGCTGAGATAGGGTTTCTCTTCCTGACGCTTGACATTGTTCACCTTCTGAGAGATAGGAGCTGTCGGTCCTCCCATAGTACGACGGTAGTTTTGTCCGACTCGGTGTCCTTCGTCCTCAGTGGATGGGATATTCATCTCCATCTTACCCTTTCCCTTGCTTTCTGAGATAGCAGGCTTCTCTTCAACTATAGCTTCAGTCACCATCGCTTCACCATACTGAACCTTGATAGGCGCTGTGGGTCCCTTTCCAGAAGTTTTGTTTTGGGGTGTAACTTTGGCTATTTTGGTAGCTTCCGTTTGCTCATACTTAGTAGGATGGGTCATCATTTCCTTCGTCGTAAAATCAGAGAAGCTTTTCCCCATAACTTCAAGCCCTTGAACTCTCATTATAGCGCACTCCGTGGTAGTGTAACCAGCGTCTAAGACAGCTATACGAGATCAGCAGCCTTTCATTGACAAGGCAAATGGAATAGCCTACACTTAACCTGCATCAATTGAGCTGGGATGCGTTCCATCTGGACAAACTGGTCCTTACTCCATTCATATTCCCGGTTAACGGGAGTGCTTTTGAAGGCAGCGGTTTGCGCTTTCATACCCTGAATAATGTAAAAATCTTGGTTCCCAACTTTATTCCTCTGCCTTAGGGGAAAAACCTTTGGTGGACACATCTCCTTCGATGCGACAATTTTCGACGAGGCTACACATGATGTATTAGTTAGCGTTCATCCAACCAATTCGGGAGAGGTCTTTCTTACATTCAATCATTGGTTCCGTCTTCGGGGTATGCTCAATTTGAAGTGAGCCAGCTTTGCTCACTTCGTTTGCAACCGCAGGAAAAGAAATTGCAATCCTCCGTTTCAAAGATTCTAGCTGCGTCTCAACCTCAGCCTTTGGTGTGATATCCATCCTAGCGTTGTCCGCCTCAGTTGCGGGACCTTTTAAAGTGCCCAAATCGACCGAAAAGCGTCTAGAAGCCGAACCACGGTCCAATACCCTACGGGAAATCCAACGGCGCTCTTTAGGCTCACTCTCACCGCCAAAGCTACGTCTGGAAGACCCCAAAGAGTCAGGGAAGCATGAAATTTCCTTATCAATGGAATGATTACAATGTCGTCTCTCCATAATGTAAATGGAGTTCCTGTGTGGCGAGAGGGTAATGCTATAGTCGCTTTGTTTTGTGGGAAAGCGATAGTTGTTGTCGGGAGATTGAAGAAAAACGTCCGTATGGTGAATTTCACTAGTTGTAGGTGTCTTTGGTCGGTCATAGTTCGGCTCCTGTACTGGGACACTGCTACTGTTCGGAACCCCACTTCTGGCATTGTTGGCTGGTCCACAGCGCCTTCGAGCCTGTGGGAATGTCGGAATTAGAGTCGATGCATCTGAAAGGTGTGACCCTAGAAATTTCTGTTCCAGCTTATCACCTGAAGAATGCAATGGGTCATCAAAGGCATTAATGGCGGAAGATTCCGGTGTATGGAACAGTTTGAGTTTGGGTCTACTCAACGATTTACTCTCTGTGTCTAAATCGTCGTTCTTTGCTGGAGCGCTCGGATGAATATCAGTCGGTTCAGGCGATATAGGTCTGGTTGGCTCATCTTTGGTTACTGATCCATCTATTCCAGGACTCGGACTTCGTGCAAGCTCAGGGTAATCTGCGTACTGCTCGTGAGTAACAGGCTGTAATAAATGGGCTGGTAATGAGGAAGACCTACCAAATATCCTCTCAACGTACGTATCCACTGCTGCCCCGTTGGCTAGAGTGTCGATACCCCGAAGCTGTCCATGAACTGAGCCTTCAGGAGATTCGATGGCAGCAAAGTGTGGTGAAAAGATACTACTGTCGTTGAGAATGTCTGCTGGATCCACATACTGAGTTTTATGGCGGGCCTGCAATCTATCCGTAATACCAATAGGACGGTTATCGTCATTATCGTCGACATATGAATCATTAAAGGAGTACCGAGCACTATCAACGTGACACTTCAAGCGCTCCTCGAAGATATGTGGTTCAGCTATCTCACTTGCTATGAGCACACGTTAGCACTCGACACACTCACCCGGTAGAAGACAAATCCTAACTCTCATCAACCTTGATATACTCAGCGCCAGAGCCAGAACCAGAGTCAGAACCAGAGTCATAAATAGTGTAATTGGAAGAAGCCACCGGAACGAATTTCCTGGTATGTGCAAAGCTGTCGAAAGAGACCTTCTTGTTGAGCAGCATCTTAGATCGCGAGGGAACAGTAGCTCTCTCACGGACCTCTTCACGTGTAGCTTCCAGCTTCGGCCACGGGAAGGTGGACCATCTTTCGATTGGAGACACTGTAGTCCCGCCATTATCCGCGTACTGAATAATCTGGGGCACCTCGTCGTCGGAGGCGATATCTAGCGACTCCCAGCCAATATCGGGCACTGACATGGTAAACAGATGGTGATGGTGAAACGGGTATGTGGCACCAAAGGTGGGAAGCTGGATGAAGAGGTGGATGGTCAAAGATCGGACACAATCCAGAAGGATGTGTTGGTTGAAGGGTGTGGTTATATAGGCATGAACCAGTGATCTTAGCATATGGGGTCAAATTACACATCTTCCTTTACCTAGAGCCATACTGTGATGGAGGGTTATGGGGGTTCAAAGCTGGCCCACTATTGCAAAACGTAAGAGGCAGTATGATATCAGAACCAGACCCTATGGTAATCTAACGCGGTTACTACCACCGTCTATTCATCAACGTACCATTCAATGTCTGTCAGGGCTGCATAACCTTAGAGTAGATCTAGGAAGGAACATTCCAACCATATCATATCACTCGATATCTTAAGCACTGATGCTGTTACTTTGTATGCATCTTTGACTTGTTGATTAACTTGATTAATCCTCTCTATCTCGAGGGTCAAAGGCCCGTATATGTACAATCTCCCATATGCGTACGCGTATGCTCTATCTGACATAAGACGCATCACCCTGGTCCTGATACATATCCTCATACAGCCACCATCTTCATACAAGTCTTCATTCTCATACAAGACATCAGACGATGCTGAGACTCACGATCCAAGTACACATGCAACAGATGCTGTTACAGGTGTACTTTGTGCCAGAGATATGTTACAGATCTGATACACGGTGACTGCTGCAGGGGCTGATGCCTCCTGTATATATCTCGAGTCTTTCTCCTTCTCTCTTCTTTCTGTACCATAGTCTATACACATGGTTCTCCCCATATCGTAACAGATGCTGTTGCATGTATATATAGAGCTGACCGCTAGCTAGCGGGGCTGGTAGTAAGGGGCACACTTCTCTCTCATATATAACTCGCGTCTTTCTCCTTCTCTCTTCTCTCCGTATCTAAGTTTATACACGCACGCGGTTCTCCCCATATTTCAACAGATGCCACACCCTGTGTCTTCTACGCTTTCACGAAATGATTTCCTCGGCAGGATACCCGAAACCCTGAACTCGATGATCAGAACATTCAGACCAGATATTCTGTCTCGGGTCTTCCTTGACAGTAACTGGCGGTGATTTAATTTACGTCGGAACGGAGGCTGGCTGGAAATATATCACCCCCTCCATTCAAGCTCTACTTAGCCTTATGTTTTGTTCCCCACAATGAAGACCCTTGCGACACGTACCTAGCATTAGCCTCAAATCCAGGCGTTACAATTATTGAAAGAGGGAAAGGCTAGGTTAGATGTAGGTAGATAATCATCTTAAAAAGCATCGTCATACCGGAAAGTCAAAGGAGACTTCAACAAAGGTCCGTCGTGACTCTTTGCGGCATCATTCTGCACGAAATCTAGGTTCCTAACAGACACAGCATCGCATCCGACAAAGAAGTAACGCCAGACTAAGATACCGTCCGCGGCAGATGAGGGCTAAATATTTAGTATGGCTGCAGTCGTTCAAACCCTACTGCTGAAGAGTGCTAGCCTCGATGAATTTTCGATAGGTGGCAGTTGATGTTTTTCTTAATAAAGACGCCTCTTGGTTCCGTTCAGCTTGCGGACTTCCGCCTGGGATAGCAACGAAGTTGGCGGGTACCGTTTTCGATACCACAGCAGCAAAGGCAGCATCGGTAAACGAGCGTGTAGCCCAGACGAGTCTGACCCACTAGAACTCAAAAAAAGAGAGGAACATCTCTATCAATGGTCTGGAGATATTCTAGTAATAGTAGAGAAAACTGACGGGAGACACGACTACACGAGAAGATCACGGCTATATCCAAGGACCTCGAGAAATACTGCAATCCCAATGTTATCCAGAAGTTGCCATTCTCGTACGCAGGTGTCCTTCCTAGCTAATTCAAACTAGGCGGGGGGGGGGGGGGGGGGGGGGGGGTGAGGTGGGGGGGGGGGGTGGGGGGGGGGGGT
>Ga0307514_10000366_pt1 | contig 103468 bp, 105 predicted proteins | sample 16_EM_MG_FD_203088 | JGI IMG/M metagenome (GOLD analysis project Ga0307514, IMG submission 203088) | Populus trichocarpa ectomycorrhiza microbial communities from riparian zone in the Pacific Northwest, United States - 16_EM | ecosystem: Host-associated > Plants > Roots > Unclassified... | reverse complement strand
GGCAACACCATGGCGATTCATCCAGTCTTTGAAAGCGGCCTTCTCTGTAGCGGTCGCGTTTGCTGCTGGCTCTTCTGGCTTGTCGTCGTATCCTTTGATGATACCATACACTTGCTTCTGCTCGAGAAGTAGTGCCATCTCGGTTGCCCATTGTGCAAAGTTCGTGCCATTGAACTTGGTGATGGTGATCATAGTCGAACTCATCCTGTAATGAGATGTTATATCTTGTATCGCAATCGTCAGTTATCGTAGTCTCTCAGACTGTACCGGTGACGTCCAGCAGCCGCCGTCAGAAACACGGCAGAATGCGGGGTAATCGCTTACCTTGTGGAGATGCTTCTCCGTGACGATGTTGACTTCCACTCGACAAAGGAAAATGGAAGTAATTGATCGTCGGTTCTCTTTTTAAATGCAAGAGCTCATAACCTGTTGTACGGTGGCGTGTGCTCGAGTAGTCGAGTGTGTGCGGGCGTATGCGAAGCTGTCCATTGTATCGTGTAATGAGACATGTCGCATCGACATAAGGCCGATTGATGACTAATGGTGCTAACTACAAAAGAGGCAAGTTACATCATAGTCCTTGGTATAGTGATATCCGTACTTCCAATCAGCTCAACATTTACAAGATATAGAAAGAGCAGTTAATGCCGAATGCGAGTCTGTATGAATGGCAATCATTATGCTGCATTCATCTATGCATCCAACTTTGTAACTCTCTGTTGAGACTTGGTGCACATGGTCAAGACATTGAAAATTGTTAATGTGGTGTGATGGAAATCAACGAGAAGGTGCTGGATGAGGAAAGATGAGGATGTCAGGCTCTATATATCAAAACCTAGTGGATGGATCTACATGTCGTAAATTGCCAGCAGCAAGTGGTAGAATATGATGTGCTAACGTCATTCTTTGCTGAGATACTGTGTATTGTGGTGGATCAGAAATGGAGAGGCCATGCAGCTTTTGGAAGCAAATGATTTTACATAGAAATGATATATTGGCTGGCAATGAAGACTATATGTATTTTTGCATATCATTGTTGAATACACAATGACTGTTAGTATGTCTTTAAGATGACCATCAACAGAGCTTCAACGAAATTTACTCTTACACCTCTGGTTATCAAATGGGTGAATAGTCATATCATTCGAATCTGAAAGTATTGGCCATCTTTATAGGTAAAACCCACATTGACAGGCTCATTGCCCCATCCTAAAAATTTATCATCAATGGAGCTTCAACAATTTTTGGTGTTTCATGTCTGATTAGAAAAAAATAACTTGGTCATTGTGATACATCGTCAAAGTATTGACCGCCTTCCTAGGCCAAAATGTTAGCAGCAACATTGTTACTATCTCCCAATCATGAGTGTCAACAGAGCATCAATGATTTTTCATCCTGCATTTTACATAATCAAAGGGCTATATTACATTATTAACCTATATTCAAAGTATTGGCTGCCATTATGGGCAAAACATTTAATGGGCTGGGTCAGGGATAGTCGATATTGGGAACAAATACTGTGACATTATAAACCAAACAAATACACTCGAGGTTTGTTTCGAGGGATCAGGATAGACCAAGAATTGAAGCTATGTCAAAGTCGTAACTTGTTGTGCTATATGAGACATCAAGTAAAGAGAGAAGAAAAGAAAATACTCCTACACCAAACCACCTCTCTTTATATACAGTTCGTATGCCACCCTCCAATCATCCCTCATGCTTGGATGTACCTTCTGAATCTTTTCATATGATCATACGCACCCCCAGCACAACTCTTATCAACACAACCACGCCATATCATTCAAGATCACAACACCTCAGGCCATTTACTCATTGTACCAAATAATTCCGCCACCTTCCCACCGCATTTTCACACCCTCTCTGGGTCTCCAATTGTCTCTGCCATTTGGTAACACCACTTTGTTCCTGGTTCCCCCGGAAACATTCCTCTGTACATTCCCTGTATACACTTGCTGGCTGTGTCATGACAATTATGCGAGTAACAATATTCCTACAATTTTGTAACAATGAACATCAATGGAGCGATAATGGTTTTTGGTCTTGCATCTTGGATAATCAAAGGGCTGTACAATGACATTAACCCATAATCAAGGAATTGGTCACCATCATGAACACAAATCCTAGATATGATATCGCCACCACCTTCTCAGAATGAACGTCCACAGTGCGTCAATGGTTGACATGGATGTTTAGTATCCTATACAGTAATGAACTATATTGCACTGTCGCTATATTGAGTTTATCACGGTCAGTCTTTTCGATATGTTTTTGTATACAACTACACAAAGATGAAGGCAATGTATCACAGGTTTTACTTTTGTCTTGCTGGTAGCACTAGAGTCAATATTTAACAACCAGCTGTCAGCTTGACTATAATGAAACATGTGACAGTCTCTCAAGTCAAATTACTGAGATGTGAAAATCCTACTGCCATATTAGATTCAAAATTGTTAAGTAAGTTATTGATAGAGGTTATGATATCTGCAAAAAATGAACATGTCTTGATTTGTGATTTGAGCAACTATACATTAAAAGGCGTATTTGATACTTGATGGGCTGCTATGAATGTGGGCTCGAACCATTTGATTGCTTGGAATAATTCTATACATGTGTCAGCATGGCATTTCTATCTGCACTGCAGAATTGAGCAGAACGGCAGCCCTGGCCTGATATGTATCGTTTGTAATCAAGTTGTTCGCCATTCATCAGAACCCAGCACCAGCTCAACTGGAAAGCATTTGTTGGCAATGGTCAAAATGTAAACATTTGACCAACCAATAGCATCAGATGTTACTAAATGAACTAGTTCAATGGCTGATGAAACCACTTTTGCGATACCGATCAGATACGGAAGTCAAAGAAGTACAATAATCAGTTTGCAAACAAAATTTGTATTCAACATTTAAGTACCATCTAGATTAACTGAATTGTTATACAAAACGCTCCGAACTGCCAGCAAAGAACCTTCTAACTGGCTAATTCCACCTAGACACCGGGAATTGCGATATCAGTCTAGTATCTGTTTTGCCACAGTTTCCAGGAAACACTATACGCAATCCTGATCCAAGAAGGTCATATACTGTATTACGAAGCGAGTCTGCCTTACCTGCCACCAGCACACATAGCAATATTAGCCGTAGGAAATACTCACTGATAGTGGACTCAATTCAGATGCTATTGCAATCATGAAGTCAAGTTAGTTCAGCTCTGAAAGGGTGGACATCAACAAACAAATTAGCCATAACATCAGTCATTGTGTACTGTATGAATCGAAATTGTGCATTGCAAGAAGTAAAATTCTCTTTTGATAAGGTTGACAGCCGATTCTTTTCATATTTCGAAAGCTCAATCAGAATGATAGGTCAAGGGTCAACATACTGGAATAAGGCTAGCCATACATATAAATACATGTTCAGCATTAATTTGAGCTTAGAGACAGCCGTGTACTTGTAATTATGACTAATACTGCTTCTTCCAACTACTTCATGACTCGCTAACTACAATCAACCCTTGAGACCTCCATATTCAAGTGCCCTGCATTGAGAAATCACATACCATGTATTGTGCACATCATTCAGCTTGCCGTAGGTATTTTGATGGGTAGTATGTGGGTAAAAGGCCACACCAAGTCTTGGAAAGCCAATGAGTATGTTCAGTAATTTGAAGAGAATGAATAAATAGACAAAGGGAAAACCCAAGGGCTTTGAGAAGAGGGCAATGCTAGAATCAACAAGGTGTTCGCCATGAGACCTGGTTTGGGTAAGATAATTGAAAAAGTACGTATTTGAAGAAATTTTGAACATCCTGAAGATGACCGTCATACAGTAGCATATCCTTGTTGGATCGATTATGCTGACCCTGGGTTATCAAAACGAGTTCCTTGACTGCTAAAAATCCAATGTGCAGATTGCTGTACTACCAATGATGGATGTAACTATACAGCGGGACTTGACACTGCATTTCCTTGAGCAAGCCTACGGACTATATGAATCCACATGTGAGTGGCTTATGAATCCAAAATACAGTTATTACTGGCCACTCCTCACAATGCAGCAATAATGGACCAATGTCTAGTAGGTCATTGAAGCTTTAAGGCCAGTCCGATACTCCACCCTGTGGATGTCGAAAAGGCATATGGTTACTCTTCAACATGTTATCACTTGCTACATTGACATGTTTCAGCATATGGATGGTGTTGTCCAAGATTTATCTAGGATGGACCCTGAATGGAAGGAAGACATATACTTCGCCGTGACATTTGCATGATAGAAGCGGCCCGAATATTATGCTGCTGTTACTCCAAAGATGGATATGTATTGCATTGCAGCACACATCCTTGAATCTTTCTGCACCTTGTGATCATTTTCTCAGTGGGACAATGGACTGGATATGAATGCTGAGGATGAGACTTCTTATACTACCCAATACCAAGAGGGGTTTCTGAAGTATGTGGGAAATAAATACTGTGCCAAATATAGATGTTTGGCAGTCATTAAACCTTGAATCGTGCTGAGCAACGATCTCTTCCCGACTGCCATGGTATCTGGATCCGGTCAATCTTCTTGTGATCCATCTGATTGTCCAGTGATAAGGAGGCATACTCAATGTCTAGTAATGTAACTGATATGACACTCAGATGAAGTGATTATGCCACATGCTTATTACCAGCTGCAAGGCTCTATTTGAATTCGCTGTCTGAATTCCCAAAGAACTGGGGGCAAGCTAATCCGAAACTGAATGATTACCACTCCGACCCAGTGGAAATGACCAGTGCATTTTGGATATGGGATATCACTGACTGGAGGTGTCGATACGAGAAACCGCATTCAAAGTCCGCAGATTGCTCTACTGGGGCGTGCTATATATTCTCTCTCATAGAACATGGTGTCACAGTGGATGCCAGTATTTCCCTTGGGGAAGATGTGATTGGCTACAGGCAGTCAGAAACTACAGGGGAGAAAGTTTGTGAATAAGTTGTAGTAAGGCAGTTTGCTTGCATCGTTAATGGGATATTGGCAGGCGATGACCCAGCATTAGATACAACAAAAACATAAATTTACTTGGAAATGACGAGCGAGATGGATGACACAACGTCACACATAATGGCCTAGGTCCATGACTTTTGGCCACTGTGGCAGGGCAGCCGAAATGTACATGTCACACACAGGGAATGTTTTCCTTGGAACAAGCATACGACAGCCATAGGATACATTGCAGATACTGAAGAGATTTTGAAAGCATCCTGGTCAAACTTTCAACATGGTGGTGTGGCTGCATTACAATGTCGTAGAGATCACCTATGCCACCAGCTGCGTCTGGAAAAGCTATCCTGGGAGGACGAACACAATTAATGAATGTCTGCTGAATGAACAGAATCGACCAGTATCCAGCCGACGGTGATGAGTATAGTCCACCCGAAAGACATTCGGATACCACAGTTTGGCACAACTGGAATGGTTCCTTGGATGGTCTAAATGATAGCAAGGACAACTGGGATACAGATAATGAATCCAATATAAGCCTACAGAATGGCATCGACGATCTGGACAGTCGAAAGCAGCAGGGTGCGAGGGTCGCAGCAAATGTTCCTGCATTGATTTGGCCAACATGGAGGTTAAAGAAAAATGCTGAAAAGTGGTTGATGATGGTTAATGCAATGGAAATAAGGAGAATGATGAGAAACAAGAAAAATCCGCACAGAAGGCGTCAATATGATTTCACCAGGTTGTTTATGTTGCTTGACCAAGAATTTCATTAAGAGAAAGATTATGGAAGAATAGTGAACAGTCGCATGTGAATATTGGTTGATAAAGAGAAGTATCATGGGCGGAATCGTTCATTTAGCAAGATATATAACTCTCCATGGAATGATAGCAACCAGTGCAAGAATATGACTGGGCTCAGCTTTGACAAAGGGCCAAGTCTCAATCTGTCAGAATGGCAACCAATAAGTTTGACCAATTATAAATACAAATATTGATGGCAGCAGAGTTTGAATGAATAATTCATTAAAAGTATCCTCAACAGAGCACCAACAATTATTGATCTTGTAAGTAAGGTAATTGTAATTAATTTGGTTGCTGTTATGCATAACCAACATATTGGTAGCCTCTATATGGAATGGAGAAACCGACATGGTTACTACTCCATTCTGTAACTGAGCATCAACGGAGCGTCAACCGTTTTTGTTTTTCGTCTAGGATAATCTATGTGGAGGATGGTAACAGACATCCATAAACGAAGTATTGGCTGCCTTTAGGGGTACATATAAAACTGTCATTCAGGAAGTCGTATTCTTGATATGAACGTTCACTGAGGGTCAACCATTTTTTAGTTTGCATCATTTGAAATATACGTGTCCCTGTGTGACAATAATGCATATATGATGTTGTGGTGGCCTTTTCAGGCAAACAGTGGATGACATCTAGCTTACCCCATCATGAAAATATGTCTCAACAGACATTCAACACATTTTCGTTGTGCATATTGGGTAACCAATGCATTGCACGAATACTTGAGCTTATAATAGAACTGTTGCCCACCATTATAGGCAAAAATACAAAATATCAAGGGAAACACACAGATTCAAAAATGATTGATATTGCAAACCCCAAAACATGAAACAAGAGATTATGGAATGTTGAATAAGTGGTTTTGATAAGATAGTATTATCAAACCGCAATAACAGGCTCATTACATGAATTTACTGATAGACTGGTGAGTGACCTGCTGACAACCGGCACAATTCAGATGAGTTGGGAGACTTCCATTGAATTGTGCACAAATGGAAGGTTGAGGTGTATTGACAACCTGGACGGCAATTGTAGAAACAGATTTGTTTCAACCTGGACTGTCACGGAAAGTGAAGATTTGGAACTGTTGCGTAGACAAGTGAGAACATCGATAGACTCAATGGCACATCATCACACTTCACTCTTGCAGTGTGAATGATGATACTGGTATGTGCAAAGACAGAGTAGCCTTCAAATGAGCAATTGGTAGTTATCATTTGAAAGTGTCTGAAAGCTAGTGATATGCTGATTGGGCACAACTTCACAAACCTGTTCAGGGATGAGTACTCCGGCAGCATATTGGCGGTCTGCACTCTTGGTTGTTGGAGCTCCTGGACAGTGCTGGAAACATGCAATTACTTGCTGTATTGCCAGTAGCTTTTGAAACATGGAAATGCTTGATCTCCGTACTCAGAATTTCATGGAGTTCCTTGGAGATGTCCACAGACAGTTGATTTGCATCGACTGAATCGGGGTTCATATACGAATTCTGCAAACCACTACATCCTGGGCCAATTCCCACAGATTCGTTGCTTCCTGGATGTCACCTATCTTGCGATATTGGTGCCGGCCAGTACAGATAGGGGACCGATTTAGTGGTAGCATGGTTCAAACTGACGGATTCCGGTTTCAGTTCTTGTTCAGAACCGAACTTGAAACGTTGCAACAAGTTTTACCCCATCAAGGGAGCAAATCACACCTCCAACCATGCATTTTTTGGCTGCGTGTAATGTCAACTCTATTGCACCTAATCAGTAGTTGAGTTCTGCAGTGATCGCAAAATGTTATATATGTGAATTATGTAGTTTTGGTTGCTCTTTCACCTTCCGCTTTCAGATTTGCAATCCAATCGATATTGAGTGAGTCGCTGGGGAACACACTTACTTGTGGTGTCATTTTCAGTAAAATTTCACACCGACTGTACAAATATTCATCAGATCGCAATTCGGAGAGCGGCAGATCCAGAATATCCAAAACTTCATAATCCTCATATGTAACATATTGCGATCCAATCAGAATTGAATAATTTGATTGCAGTAGAAAATATGGGAGTGTGGGGGTGGATCAAAAATGAGGCTCTGCACCACCTTGTACCTGGCAAAATCCCAGCGAGTTTCGGTTCTGTTCCGGGTTCAAAGAGCTTATTGTTGCTCGGTTGCATATCCTGGAAGTTCCAGAACTGGATGTGGGAGTCGGTTTGAGTTTGAATCCGGGCCGCGGGTGGGTACGCTGGAACCTTTTCTAATACTAGACCTATTTTTCTTCTGTATTTAGGTGTAGCGTAAGTCAAAGAGGTTGCACAAAGTCAAAGCTAATCAGGAAGTGTTGCACTTATCTGCTGAGGATAGTTCTCCTGGTTTCCTTGGGAAGTGTCACGGGACAATTGGAATATCTATGTATTGTCAGCCAGAGAGTTTAATATTGGATGTGGGTGTGGTGATAACCTCCCACTCCCCGGGTTGTCAGGAGAAAGAGTGATCGAATGTGCCTCGGTATTGTCACTCAATGGGGGGGTGGAAATTTCAGCTTCTACTTGTGCACAGCTGGTTGTCTGATAAACTGGGTGATCACCACTTGATAGTGTCAGTCAAAAGTAGGTATGGTCTTATGTGCTCCTCCTAATCTATCACTGGCTGTCAGAAGGACTATGTTTTCACACCTAGAAATAGTCATGCAGATACAAATGTCGAGCTGGATGCATCATTACCCTGCTTAGTTGTCCAAATGGGAAGAATGACTATCCATATTCAATATGTATGTTCTTCAATGTAGGGATTGTCATTTACCATCATTTTCATGGTTATCACTATTCTGCTGGCTATTCGAGCATTTGTGACCGCCATTATCACCACCAAGTTGGTGTTGGTGTCAGCCATTGCCATTGGAGAGAGGTGGTGGCTACTAGTACCTGAGTTTTAATGATCATTGTGGCTCCTGCTGCCATGGAACCTGCCACTGGGATTTTGACCAGTGTGGCCACTGCTGCCTTCAGATTTTCTAGAAAGGTTGCAGGTACTGCTGTGAGATCTGTTTACATTTGCCATTCTGTATATTGTATAATGCTGTACAGGTTTGCATTGGGTGTAACAGCCTTGCATGTACAATGAATGTATGGCTAATCACTGTGAATTATCTAGTGTTTGTATATCTCCCGTCACCTAGGGACAATCTTGTCATCGTTGAAAATAGACCTAATATCTTTGGTTCCCTTGTTGGAGTTCTGGTTTATGTGAAAGTTGAAGATATGCAGTATATGTGTTAAAATCCTGTTCATTGTCAGAGTTGAGATTTTCCCCTACATGTTGGGTCTTGTATGTCAGAGTCGATGTAATCACTGCAAAGGCAAGGTTGTTTCCAGCTTCAGAGTTGGGTAGTTGTCAGTTAGGGTGACTGTCATTGTTGGAGTGATAGTCAGGGTTAGGGTGATAGTCAGAGATATGGTAATTGTTAGAGTTAGGGTGATTGTCAGAGTGAGTGTTATACCATGTACATTGGGTCTCCTAAGTCAAAGTTGAAGTAATGCAGTAATATGGATTGGGTTGCTTCCCATATCAGAGTAGGGCAGTTGTCAGAGTTATGGAAATTGTCAGAAATATGGTATTTGGCAGAGTGAAAGATAGACGGTATACATTGGGTTCTCCCTAGTCACTGTTGATGCAATGCCGTATTATAGATGGTTTTGCTTTCTATATCTGGGCAGCATGGTTGCCAGAGTTATGAAAATTGTCAGAGTTAAGGTAATTATCAGAGACGAAGTTACATTGTATACATTTGGTTCTCCCCAGTCAAAGTTGAAGCAATGCTGTATTATATGTGAGGGTACTTTCTGTGTCAGAGTAGGGTGGTTGTCAGAGTCAGGGAAACAGTTATAGTCAAACTTACACTGTATTGGTTGGGTCACCTGAGTCAAAGCTGAAGTAATGCCAGATTATTTGTTGCATTGCTTCCTGTAGCGGTGTAGGGTGGCTGTCAGTGCAAGGGACAGTGCCAGAGTGAAGGTAATTGCCAAAGTTATACGATATATGTTGGGTCTCCCATGTCAGAGTCAAAGTTATACTGGACTTTCCCATGTTTAGAGTATGTTTTATAGCTTCCATAAGTTAGAATTGAGATTATACCGCTTGGTTAAGTTGTAGTAATCTGGCAACCTTCTCAACTATATTTTGCCCACAAACCCCAACATTGGGGTTCACTATCAGGCCTGTCTCCCACAATCACTCTGAGATCTTGCCCTGCAGATCCTACCACACTGGTGAATTTCAATACATTACAGTATAATCTTTACTGCTATGTGAGGAGTACGGCCAGAAACAGTGGCTAACAGTGTGCTCTCACAACATCAGCGGGATCACTCCACCAGTGCTCCACAGGCAACGGCCGCTGATCCGACCTGAGGGGAAGCAACATGATGGCCTTATACGTCAAATATTGCAATGCAAGTAGTCTAGCATCATGAACCTGCATATGAATAGGGTTCAATGGAAATTGCGGTGCGGCCCCCAAATATACGGGAGTAGGTATCTAAGTACTCTCAGGAAGCAACATTCCTGGTTAAGTGATGAACAACGTATATGCCTATGGGTAGTAGTTCTTGTTGGTTAGTGGTTAGGCCACCGTATCTCAATTAAGGCAGCTGAGAGGGGTTTGGTTGGACCCTGTGGGCCGCTCATATCCCATATCTGGTTTATGACCACAGGTGATTCCGGATCTAAAGTGGAGTAAGTAGTTATTGTCAGCCATACGAATCTGGCACTGTGGTTGATTAAAGAGCCGGATATGCTTGGCAGAGCAACCTTGTCAGAGGGAACTTGTTAGAGTGACCTTGTCATTGCGATCTTGTCATGGCGACCACGTTATGGCTACCGGGTGATGGTGACCTTGTGATGGCGACCACCTCATGGCTACCAGGTCATGGTGACCTTGTGATGGCAACCTTGTGATGGCAACCTTGTGATGGCAACCTTGTGATGGTGACCTTGTGATGGCAACCTTGTGATGGCAACCTTGTGATGGTGACCTTGTGATGGCGATCATGGCATGGCGACCTTGTCATGGCGACCTTGTCATGTCACCCTTGTCATGTCACCCTTGTTATGGCAATCTTATCATGGCAACCTTGTCATGGCAACCTTGTCATTGCAACCTTGTTATGGCGACCATGTCATGGCGCCCATGTCACGGCAACCTTGTCATGGCTGGCATGTCATGGCGACAATGTCTGAGCCACCATGTAAGTGCGCCTTGTGTGTGCAACCTTACCAGAGCCAAGTTGTACTTGATTGGCATATTTTACCCACAACTGGGCCATGTAATTGAAATTGATGAATCAATGTCGCAGAACCATTGTAGTTTACTATTTGACCTGGGGAATTTTGCAAATGAATCGAAATTACCAACCCATTGTGATTTACAGTGTTGTACTTCTGTTGATCTTGGAAACTTCATGTTGGGAGTATCCAGGATATATATAGGCCATGGAGTACTGTGGTGGCACCATCACAGGCGCTAGAATTCGTACTCTTGTATGTCATAGAATTCCATTCTCTACCCATGTTATTCCCTACTTAACTCCCAACAATACCTGCTGCAACTGGTCACTTGTCCCAAAGCCTCAAATGGTGCCAGTCTGATGATAGGATATCAGTTAACAAGATGAAGAGAGGAGCGGTTACTCCATGTATCCGCTCTTAGCCAATCCCATCAATCACGTGCCATGTCACATTAATATCGCAAAGTGTTAAAGCATCCCTTCTGGGTACTGTGAATATCGTTCATATCTTTGAGATGAATACACACTAACAACAAGCTTGAGCCCACATCCAGGGGGTATGGATATTATGTTAGATAGGAGTATTGTTCTTTTGCACTGCATATTTATGTTGTTCGCTATGTTGTGTCTGTGGGGGGTTAGTCCTAACTTTAACCTGTATTTAGGGAGTTCACCATAGTTTACCATTGCAGTGCCCCATTAATATGGTTGTAGCAAGTACTGAAATCATCGCCCATTCTTGCCTTGACTGTCGAGTACTTGCTTGGGGATATGCTTGGTGTGCAATTACCAATAGCGATTTCACATTGTTAAATGAGGAAGATATTTTGTGCACTGAGCATAGTCGTGACGAATACTTTAGCAAGTTGCTGTCAGCGCTGTTGTCAGATTGTTGTCAGAGTTGTTGTTATTAGAGGGCTTCTGTCAGAGCGGCTGTTATCACAGTGGCTACTGTCACAGTAGCTGCTGTCAGAGTGGCTGCTGTTGGAGTGGCAGTCAGACTGGTTGGCAGTCGATGTCAGGGACCAATTACTCCATTTGTCTGTAGTACTCATCAACACGACGTGATATCTTCCTAACCCCATTCATGACAGAATCTAATCATGACTCAATTCCCCGCAGGGCCTATCCGAAAACCCAAAAAGAATTCAAAACTGAAAACCTGAAGAAGAGATTCCATACCCAAGAACCAACCCAGAAGGAAAAACTGTGCAGACCTGAAAGTGGAAAGTATAGAAAGATCACAAATTAACTAACCTCCATTCTTGCATCATTATATTGTCCAATCACAGCAGACCAGAGTGCCTGTAAAGAAACCTTTCTGATCAAGATATCACATACTTGATCAGAATTGAGATAAATGTCCACACTGGCAGTGTTTTGGCGAAAACGCGGTGCATATAGCAATGACGATTGCTTTATCTGTGGGGTCATTTCAATGATCCAATCCAATGTGCGTAAGGTTGACCAATTGAGTTGTGAGTTGCATACACTGTTGACCAATCCGCCAGACATGTGACTATGCCTGATGTTCCATTCAGTAATTTAAACCCTGTTCTACCATGTCAGAATTTTGGTAATTACAATGTAGATTCAAGCCCTCAATGCTTCTCAGATAGGACAAGACAAGGATACTCAGCAGCGTATGGTTGATACATGACTTCTTCATGCCGGCATGTGTATTGGCACTCATTGAGGTCTGCATATCAAAGAAATTGTAGCCAAAGTGGGGGCAGTATTACGCACAGTTACAATTATTGTCTGATGAATAGTCAAAGCCAGAGTTTAATGTCAGAGGTGATATGAGAGGCAGAAAGTGGGATTGTAAAAGAGTGCAAACCTGTTCGATGAGCCATTGGGTAAGTGGTGAATATATCCACAGAATTACTTGCTCCCCAGTGTTTTTCGCTGTAAAGGTGTTCTGGAGACATTGTATGAGCCAATTCAACATACGTGCCCCAAACCGCAACACAGCCTCGAAATGGTCATATGTTGTACTCTTGACCCTCCCAGGCTGAGGGATTCAATTCTTCTTTGCTGGGAAAGCCTGTGCAAACTCACAAAAAACAGTCCACTGCATGATGAGATTCAGTCTGCCAGTGTTAGTAACACCAGTGATGCCCTCACTAAACCCTGTATAGCAACTGCCCATGGGATCAATATAGTACTGTCCAGCTCCAGAAGACTTCATGAATGTAACATGACTGCTGGTTACATACCTAGGAGCCAGGTTAATGATGGGCTGTTGGTTCTTGAATGGGATATGGCTCACAATTGTTTCCCATGGCATTAGTGTACAAATAACTGCAAGAGTATATTTCACGATAGTTTCCTCTTAGTGGTGCTCCCTGATTACTATTTCCGATATTTGTGTGGCCTTTCTTAATTTCCCCACTTCACCAAATAGAGGCAACATATATGCATCCAGGTTTTTGATGTACAGTGAACAAGTAATCTGATTTCTCAGTATTGCTTATACAGATCTGCAACAGGCGTAAACCTTGCATCACGGTTAGTACAGGATACATCAACAAAAACTAAATTTGCTTTACAAAATTAATTTGGTGCATTATAACTACAATCTCAAGATAATCAAATCAAGGTGTCACTGAAATATGGCATTGATTGAACATTCCTGAGGATTCTTTGGGTTGTCGAGATGCCTTTCTCAAGAATCACGAAAATTGTACCCACTTGTTTCAATGTGATAAGAAGCACCAGATGAATGGTTCACACTTTCTTGGCCAATATCACAAATCATCTCTCGGCATGCATCTGCAAGGCCAATCGGGATTTGTCATCGTAATGATGATTGTCCTCACTCACTAAGTGTAATGAAGTGTTTCGTTCTTGTCTTCAAACATCTGTTATGCCTCAATTTGACTAATGATCATTTCCCCGGAAAAGTTGTTCATCATAGTTGATTTGTTGATATAACATCTTTCAGTGCTTTGAATTGGTACTTCCATTGCAAAAGGGATAGGCATAACCGTAATTATGATATTACATGTTTGAGATCAGACTTCAGCAAACTATCAGTTGAATGCCACTTCCTACTATTATGGTTACCCAGAATCGAATAGAACTCCAAAGAAATCCTGAATCCAATCACTAATACCGTTACTAATTTCCATCGTATCAAGCACTTGCAATGATCGTTCTTCTCTCGATTGATTCTGAAATCGCCATGCTGGTGATGATAGTAATGCTGGTAATTCCATTGCTGTTGCTGTTGCTACAGGGGTCTGGCCGCCTGCTACTGGCAATGGCAGACCCTCCCATAGACAAACCAGCTGAGAATTGCATGCTAGCATCCGTAGCAGCAACATGCTTGCTGAGACAATTGAATGAACTGTCGGACTGCTCAATCAGCTCTCCCGGGACAGATTCAAAAAAGAAAGCTTCACAGGTGACCTGATTATCATGATGTTGAGCTATCACCAGATCTGTACCGGTTGGGTGGATCATTTGGTGAATCATACTGCACATATTGTTTCACTGTTTGGCATGTGCCTCTGCCAAGGAAGCACAAAAATCTGGGTTGAGATGACAAAATACATCTCTGTATGCATTATTAACCATCTGATTAATGTTCCTTGTATCACACTAACTTTGTGCTCCACCTCTGGGATAAAACATTGGCAGAACTCTAACTGGAATGTTTTCCACATGAGCACTCAATTGATGTTGGCCGGTGTGGTGAAAGCAATGAATGGCTGGTCAACTCTATATAACAATGATCAATCTTTCAATCCCGTTTGGTGTATGCAATTGAAGTATGTCTGCCGAATGCCATCCGCGAGTTCAGTCCCTGCTTATCGAAACTTACAATGCTAAATTGATCCTGAAGACAACAATTAAGCAAGGGAACTTTGAACGTACTGCATGAATGTTCATAGGGCATCTGAACTGGCCCCTGGCCAATTGCATGGCCACGATGTTCCGGATTCCCACAGGAGTCTCAATTTGAAATCTGGAAATAGAGTACATGAAAGTCTCGTAGCACTGTTCCAATCCTGTATCTGAGGATGTAATCTTTAGAAGAGCCTGATACTGAATGACAGTAATGAAAAAAATCATTGAGATAATTTATTTTCCACTGAAATATAGATACATGCAGAGTCTGGGCATGTCTGGGTTGTATGAACCCTTGCAATTTCCTCATACCACCAACTATGAATCAGTACGGTCTTTACTGCATGCATGGCACAGGGATTTTCAAACATCACATAATTGAATGCTATGGGTTTCACACATGCCATGAGCATCGCTGTAATATCTGAAAGAGTGGTCTGTGTGTTGTTTTCTGCACTGAAGATAAAGCCTGTTATGTTGTCAACATAGAGCTCATATTGGCACAGATATCCAGCTTTCCATACAACCAATTTCTCACTGGCTTCATTTGAATCCTCCCACTGGGAAATATATATATAAGCAAGCGAATTGAAAGATTTATATGTTCAATCCAATACCTTCTTCAATGCCAATGGCACAGGCTTGTGTTCATTCTCTTCCACTGGGATAATATATACGTCCTGATGCTGAGGATGTAGAAGTTGTGCTGACATATGACTTATGTGAGTTGTCAGGACTTGTATTACAAGTGTTGATGGGAAGGAATCATTGGATGGCTTCTTGTGCATTGCATTCCTGGTAAGTTGCCAAAGTGGCTCATCATCAGATTATAACTTGTCATCTCGACGATCAATATAATTGTCAGGAATCATGCCTTGCTAGTCATTGAAGTCATTCTGGTGGATGGATCATCTCCATCGCATGGTGCGGAACTAAATCAAGGAGGAGAATGGCAGCACCTTCGTGTCATGATATAAAATGGTAGCGAGTAATAAGCATGAAAAAATTAAAGAAGTAACTACTGGAAATGTGAATGTATGTAAAAGAAAAGATTTAAAGTGTTGCGTAAAGAAAAGAAAGTATTAATATGATCAACAGGCTGGTCGTAATGTGTCTGTTTATCACGTCAATGATGGTAGGATCTTGGTTTGTCTTGCCACATTGTAACGGCAGGCGGTTAGGATTCCCGCGAGTGGCATGTGACATGTCCAGGGCCGGGTAACTGCCATTCTATATAGTCGGCTCGCCACGAGACTTAGATCTCTAGTGATGATCGTACAATACACTTATACATATACTATTACTCGAGTCCACGGGTGAAACCTTATCCACCCAATTACCATCTATACCGGTATGCAGCCGGAGGCTGGCGTACGCGCCCTTACACTATCATCGCTTTTGCAGTGAACAGATGCGTTTCGCTCACGGGATTTGCTGATGACACTTTTACTTCTTTTCCGACGCGTCGCTATCACTCAACAATCGGACTATGAGAGTCAACTACACACATGTTCAGAGATCTACCAATCCTAACGATGATCATGGACGAGTCTACCCCGAATTGAGTCAACTGACGAAAGCAGAGATGACTTCGGAAGCTGCATCGCTAGTGACACGCGTCAGTGGTCAAGTTGACCAATTCCCACTCACCAATAGTCTAAACCAATCGAACAAGAGATATCCTATACATTCGAATGAGATACATTGACCAATGACTGCCAGTCAGCAATGACTTCAGAGAAGCTTCAACTACGAGATCACGTCACCCCTTAACGCGTCAAGTCACGCCAGAAGCCCCACAAAATCAACACATGACATCGGAGTCAACTTAGTTACAGATTCTACGATCAAGTTTACATACGATTGCGTTCCTCACGCCAACAGAAGAGACGAGAGGGCACGTACGTAGGAGTGCCAGCCAAGTTGAAGCTCGCTTCCGGCAGAGATGAAGATGAAAAAGAAGGGGAAGAGTTAGTCCACAGTCGAAGCTCATTTCCGGCAGAATCGTTTCACGATTACAGCGCATCTACGCTGGAAGTATAGAGGATGCGGAAGACCTACTACAATTACGTAAAATACAAAGATCACCTCCATTATGAACGATCAAGATCGGGTTACCATTTCAACGAATACCGCCTCCAGCAGCGCACTGATCAGATGGTCAATTCCAATGACCGAGTCCGACCTATTCGGATGACCTAGTCAGATGACACCAAATACCTTTTCGGCAGGGGTGAAGTTAAACCTCCATCGCTCCATACACCAGTCAAATCGAGCTTTGTACCGGCAGATACAAGGACGGCAAATTTCATATATCCAGGCAGGAGAGAACGAGATCAGCAACCGAGCATGATCTCATTCGACCGCGGACAAGATTCCATCCTCCATAGTTTGTGCCTTACACACACGGAGTTTTATCGATCCAGCTTGTCTTCGCCGAGCATCTGAGATCAACGGCTTTATGGCTAAAGAACAGCTGGCCAACGTGTTCCGTATATATATATACTTTTGTAACTCGTCACATCTCGTTGTGGATGGACAGTCCTGAGGATCCCAGATAGAGAAGGGGCTTGATAGTCCTGAGGACCTACGAGGAGAAGGGGCAAGCACCGGCTGCAGATCTCAACTGTACTCTGCAGTCGGAATTACATTTCATAAAAAAGTTCTGAAAGCAGATCCCATTTGTACTCTGCAGTTGGAGCATAACGCAGTGAGGCCTAAAGAGTTTCTGAAGTACTATACCGGGAGCACCGCATATATGCCGACCTATCCTGCAGGCTGGGCCTCATGGCACTCGCCCTTTGGCTGGGAGTTTGCACTAGTGTTGCTGAGGGCTACGGGAGAGCGGTCTCACAGAGCTGAATACCCTCGTACGCCTGACGAGCGAGCAGGAGCAGCGGCATTAGTTGCGGCAGAAGAGCATCCACTTATGGGATCCTTGAATGACTGCTACTGGCTCACCGAGACACAAAGGGAGCAAGCCATCTGTGTACGGCTCCATTGTGACCACACGTTTGTATCGCTACTTCTGGATTACTCTTCACCGCTTCCATCCTCTTTTGCATTAACAATTGGGCTAATACAACTAGATGGAGCTAGAAAATGCAATGGCACCGATGGGGCTACTGGAGGCCATACAATCAGAGGTCTCCGGATTACCGCAAGAATGGATTACAGACAACTAAAGATACCACAGACAGAATCTTGGCAGTGAGACGGGCCTGAGGCTTTGCAGAGGCTTTGCAAAGTCAATGCGGCACGGAGACTGTCGCGTATACATGCATGCCACCGATGATATCAGTCATGCAGAAGGCGATCTTTATTGAGCTACTAAGAGCTATGGCGGAGGCCACGGAATTTGGAATACAATCTACTGCCTTGGGCGATACATGAGGTTATGTGGAGTTTTACCCTTATGATCCCTCACGCTAGATGATATGTTACAAGCTAGCACATCAGTCCAGATACGGAGATACAGATCCACGATGAACGGGGAGCATAACTGCACCAAGTGCTCTCCTGAGAACTATTTGCAAATACACAATTACAAAGTCGAATACAATCCCGACTTTGATTCGGAGATCCCAAGTTACTGAGCTACAGAAGTATGATGGCAATCACCACCGAAAGGAGGATATACCAGTCGATATGACACTGAATGAAGACGTTTGATGAGATTAGTCGTCAGCGGGGCAACGACCTTTAAAAGAGAGGGATGACCATACGGGAATCAACCTCAACCTATACCGCAGACACTTACCGTAATGGAAGTGCGGAGAGAAATCAAGGCGATGTGCACTTACCGGTAAAGAAGGCTATAAGCAAGAAGCTCACCTAGAGAGCGGCGATATGCACATCGACAGAAAGACAGAACGAAGCACCGTGAGATTCATTCATCAATTGAGAAGGCTGGCAGCGGCAAGTACACATAGGGATGAATTGACTAGAGTACTCAGAGAACGACGATAGAGAACGATGATAGCGAATGACGATAAGTGCACCTAGTCAAGTGATGGCAACACACCTACAGATGATTCAACAAGCACACCCGGAGGAGATCCAGCGAGCGCACCCCGCCATCTGAGACGATAAGCTCACTCAGCATATGACGGACGTCCAGTAACCTGCAAATACGCTGGAGAAAAGAAGATAAGCCAAACGAGCCGGATCCATGCCGAACAAGTGCAAATAGGGATACCAAAGCAGTTCCGAACGAGATTCCGAATGACTGCAATATGGCTATCGAAGAAGTTCCAGATGAGATACCGAACGACTGTCATATGACCACCGGACATACTGAATAGCCTACCGAATGGCATCACGAGAGAGTCAAGACAACTACCATGAGATGATCACGGAGATCTCACAGCGACGGATAGCACTGCCGAAAGACTTCACATTGAGATACAAGGACTACATGGATTTATACAGCAAAAGATATGGCAACTCTCGCACTGCACCTTTCAAGGCATCCAAAGGGAATTCGGGAGGAAGAGCGGTTCCGGCTCAAGGAGCGTTGGAAGAGAGTGAGATGAAATGACAGGGTACCTGGCCGTGAGGAACCACACAAATTGCGTGGATCTACGAAATCTCGGAAAGAACGAGTGAGACCAAGAGCCGGGAAAGATAGAGAAGTAGAGTTGAAAATTGTCAATGCCTACATCGAAACAAACCTAGCCAATGGATTCATCCAGCGATCATCTCCTGCTCCAGCGCAGATCTTATTTACAAACAAGAACGACGGCCAACTACGGCTGTTGCGTGAACTTCCGAGCCGTCAATAAAGCCATCTTCCACTGATCCCGGAGATGCTCGACAGGACCTCAGTAATGCCCATTACCTCATCCGAATCAAGAAAGGCGACGAGCACAAAACCGTGTTTCGCACCTGGTACAGGCAGTTCGAGTCCCGAGCCATGCCGTTCTGGTGGACGAACGCACCTGCTCAATACCAATGAGAGGAGATAAGTCGTCGGCAGAGCAACGACCTTTAAAGAGAGGGATGACCCTACCGGAGGTGCCGGAATGAAGGACCAGAGTGCACTTAAATGACAGAGAAGTCCAGTGGCACCCGGAGAGCGGGGATAAGTGTACCAGAAGAATCAACACACACACCTAGCATCTGGAAGATGATAAGCCCACCTAGAGAATTCACGGCCAAAGCCCAAAAGTCAGAGACAACGAGAACAGACAAGCGAAGTCTAAGACCTCAGAAGTCCAGAGACAAAGGATGCCGAATGACGCATCGGTCAAAAAAGAGATGTACCGAACGGGATTACGAAAAGTCGACCGAAGCATAAGTCTACAGAGCCACAAAGGCAATCAACAACTGATTGGAGTCTAAGTTGTCGACGGAGCAACGAACTTCAAAAGGGGGAGATGACCGTGTCGAAAATGCCTCCAACTAACAAGTACATAAGCCCACCGGGATGCAGTCAACTCAGGTAGGCACCGAGAAGCAACCATGAAGTCGACCAAATGGTCACCGAAGCGGACTTCGAACGATAAATTAATGCCGAGTACCACTACGCACCGGCTGCAAGATATATTTTCCAGGGCATGCTGAAGCACTGCACAGAGCTCAGACAGCGCCAGCGCACTTGAACTTGGTAAGTATAACCATTTTAGAGAAACTTATGTGTTAGGTGTCTCCGAATGAGACTGGACGCAATTGACGTATACGATCGATGATCGATGATCACCATAGGCTACAAATCGATGCCAAGTCATCAGCAGAAGCTCTACCTTGATGATTCCGGCAAAGACCTATGCCACGATACGAGCTATGGAAATGATGGTCGTTGGAGCATGGGTTAGGAAGTCAAGATATGGAGACGGGGTCACTTTTGGATGTTTTCTTGTTTATCTCTTCTCTTCTTCTCTTCTTTGGATCTCGGCCCGGTACAAATGGCATTGGCATGGGTTTTACCACCTGTCACTGGAGGTGGAGTTTCCCCTTCCGCCAGATCTGCCGAAAGATCGCCCTGTGCGGTACCAATCGGTACGCAGCCAGAGGCTGGCGTACGTGCCCTTACACACATATGGTTCAAACTTCTTTGAAGGATGTAAACTCAGAACAATTATTGGCAGTTGACAAGTATGCTGCAGGGTTGGTTATTGGTTTCTTTTGACGAAAGTCATGATCACAATGAGCTACAAAGTTTTTGTCTTTGACTAATCATTCAAGCTGATTGCTGTGGGGCAAACATACCAAATAACCAATTTCATAATAGCAATGTACAAATTGCTATTCTTGCCACTATGCACTTCCGAAAAACATGCATCTCAATGGTTAATCCCGAAGTCCTGAACTCCCAGCACAGCCCATCATGCATGAATACGACCAATGCAATAATAAAATAAACACAACACCAAAAAGAATCCCAAACCATCTCAAACAACTTCAAATGATTGTCCATCTGTCCAGTTTCGAAAGTGCCACAACAATGACCACCTACACTGCGAATCTTTCGAGAACCATCTGGCCAGTGCATTCCATCCTCACAACAACTGATTCAACGCTGGGCGGCTATTAGTATGCTTCATATTCGCCAATATGCCAGTAGTGTGAGGATTCACAACATGATCGTGCTGGTGTAGCCAATCCACATTCTCATCAGCAATCACATTTTACATTTAATCAGTAAAGTGACCCAGAGTAGAGTTTCAAATGACTGCAAGGTATTGCTGCTGTCTAAACATCCTCATTTGAAGCTTTCTTTTGAACATTTGGACAACTGTTGTTGTCACCAGGAAGCATATTGTATTTGGGCACCGCATCATCATTATTATCATCTGATTCCCTGCTGATACGATTGATAATATCCTCGGCTGGAGGTGAGAGGATGTCACTCTGAGGATGGTCACCGGGTCCATCATGCATTGGTGTCTGGGTGCCCAATGTGCGGTTGGCTTGTTGGCTACGAAAAATAACACATAGAAGCGTTCGGTTGTGTAATATCTTTGCCACATTTGCTCATCGAGTAGCTGTATTGTTACTGAAGATTGGGGTAACCTTACTGCTATGCAGAGCACCGTCTGCATTAGTGTCCTCCCAGTAGCCCCAAATGTCCCAGATTTTCTATCTGGCATAAGTCAGGCTGGCAAATGCAGCATTTACAATTGACAAAATGGATCTATTGACAGTTCGTGTAACTATCAGAAGTACCAACTCATCATCGCCAGGTCAGTACCATGGGAATAGCTCTGTATTGGTTTCAACCACCCTCTTCCTGGCAACGTCAGGATCCACATAGGTGATGGTATATCACAGTGGCTTAACAAGCAAATTTGTCAAAGACTTGCACTGCACATTTATCCGCAATCTCCTGTGATCCGCGGATTCTTTGTTGTCCTATTGTATATATGGACAACATTAGGAAGAACAAAGGAAGCATTGGGGTGATGAAATACATACCAATATGGACAAATTCCCTTGTTTTAGTCAGGGTTTTGTCTATCATATTCATTTTCTTGTAAAGGCCAACCTCTTCAATCTCATCAAGCGCCACCTTCAGTTTCGGATCATTGAAGATATTGTTGTCTGCCACGCACCATTTCCAATCTGGAAAGGTAGATGGAAGATTACTGATCCGAGTTATGCAATGATTGGTTACGTGATTCCATTAGTCAGAGCCAGCACCTTGTTTGTTGCCGAAGCTCATGGACTGGGCAAATGCCCAGACACACTCTCTCACTGTAGTATCTATCCCTTGTATTGTCAAGCTACACTTCTCCTCCCAAATCGCCATAGTATCTGTTGCCCATTGGTTGACTCCAACACATGAATTCTTGGCCTAGATGTGGACATATTGAGTCATCATTTGGATTGTAGTAGCATCCGCAACGACTGATTTCGGCAATCTGAATGCATCTCCTTGCATTTGATGTTCCGAGCGGTTGTCAATGATTGAGTGGTGGATATTAAATACTTGTTACTCTGAACAAGCACCAGGAGTGTTGAATACAGTATGACAGATGATACGATGCGGTTACTGAGGTGAGGGGGATGTGTCGAGTTTTCTGGACAATGTACATCAATTAGGCATGCAATGCAAATATATATGTTGGCTTGAAGGGGTTGTCCCGATCCAGTGACATAATGTTTGCTGGTTTTCAGCTAGGTAAAATTTGGTAAGCATGATCAAAGCCCCACTGATCCATTAACTGAATACTTGAATTCATCACAAAGACAACTAAATGGATGCTCTGCAATTATATCTCCCTCCTTTCTCATTGAACTAGTTCTTGTACCACATGATGTCATCGCTGGTTCGGTAGGTAATGAGAATGAATGCTCTATGTATGATAGAAACTCAACAAAAAGTGATAACAAGTAATTAGGCAATGCGCATAGGTGCATCGTGGAAGGGTGCACAACAATTGCCGGGATAAGCTGAATGCAGATTCGGTAAGGGATTTGTGATCCAGGAGATGTTGAATACCAGAGAGCTATAAAGTCCTGTGCAAATGTGTGAAGCAGAACGAGAGACATTCTACATTTGTAGTAGAACCCCAGTGAGGAAAATGTACATCAAGGTGTGGCTTTGTCCGAGGACCCGCCAGTTTGAAGTGGTATATGTAGCTTCATAGCAGTCAGGACACTGTGTAACATTGTTGTAATATTTCATTTTGCTAACAATACATGGATATTTGTCAACAGTGTCTTTGCTGCTTGCACACATGCTCCTAAATCAGCACTTACATCACTCACCTCCGTCGCAACCCCAAACCATGGAATGTCTATGTATTAGCCAAACTACTGCCAGATGATTGTGTTGCCATCAAATACGATAGTATTCTACTTCCATTTCTCCATGCAACACATCGTGACCCATTACTTCCCCCTTCTGACAATGATATACGCGATACAGAAGCTGATAGCCCAAATGTGGTTGTCGATGAACAGTAACCTCCCATTCTGACAGGTCTTCATAGTACTCCACAGTTGGATTACTGTCTAGCAAGTAAGCTGGTTAGGAATGTGTCTTGTGATACCTTCAATGATGGAATTGAGCGATGGTCACCATGCTCTTGTATGGTGGAATACCGATTGGCGCATTGCTGTGGCAAGCATAACTTGAGGAGAGCTGCTCTTGGCATGCATTTCAGAAACCTTACAATGGCGACTGTCAGCAACTTCACTTCATTCCACAATTTGTTTAAAACTTAGATTTAAATGTCCTACAGGATGGGAATTGAAACTTGCAATTCAGGCAAAGTCTGTTATGATCGTTCGGCCAATCTGAACAACCTTCGTGATGAACATTACTGATGTTTGGTCTACCTGAACTATGTTGAATGAAATGGGTTATTCAAGCAACACCTTGGGTTCAGGGGATATATGTCACATGGTCCAACAAAGGAATTCAGTCCAGGAGCAAAACGTTGCTACTCACAGGTGAAATCAAATACCTGGTCATGGAATACTCAGGTTCAATAGTTCATTGTCATGACAGCTACGATGATTTTGACCGCTTCAATTGCTATGGTGGTCACGTGGAGCTACAATTGTTTGTTGATTCCGCAGTCCAGACCAGATACATTTTACACACTATTCAGCCGACAAGACACAATGGCCTGTACTTGTTAGTCTGGGAAACAATGACTTTATGATTAGATCAAAGCCTCCTAATCTTGCATGCATTCTTGTTGCCCATCTTCCAGTTACTGTGAAATCAGATTTTACAGGACTTGGAAAAACATCTACCATGAAGGAACGACAGATCCAGAATCGAAAGGCTGCGTGCAAGGCTTCCAAGCTGATTTGTTGTTTTCTCGACGTCCTGTTCAACACTGGAAAACTTATGCTATGTGCAGACTCTCAGATCCGGCAAGGTCATCCTGACATCTGTGCATGGACAGCTGACTGCATGAAAAACATTCACTTGCACTAGATTGAGCAGCCCAATTGCCAGGTATGGGAAGCAACGAAACTCTACTCTGAAGAAAGAAAATCATTGTTATGGCAATTGAAAGACACTGGGCTATGCTTTCAAACAATGATACTCATGACTGAGTGAGATGAGACTGACAGACGGGAAGTAAAAGAATGTCTGGAAGATCAAGTGATTGGACTCTCAGAAGGCATCTTCCAAAACATGAAATGCATCTCACTGGTGATAATTATCACGCCCGATATTCATCATGATGTTTATCTCCGAATTATTTAACATGTGATGGAGTCGGTAACGTTCTTCGTCAAACAACATTACATGGTTCACATGTTCAACTATTGTCAGATGATAAAGCCTCCATATTCTGGCTTTGCTCAATTCAACAAGCCATACAGCCAGGTGACACAATGGAATGGTAAGGAGATGAAAGCATTTGTGAATGTGATTGTACCAGTCTTCATGTTGACTCTTTTGAACCCATTGGCAAGTGAGATTATACTCTTCACCAAAGCCACGTTGTGTTTCAAGCACTTTGTGTATTTTCACCTTATAGCACAGTACAGGTACCATACTGAAGCCACAATTGAGTACATTGAGAAGTATCAGGAGGAGTCTCATTACCAGAAGAATCAGATCTGACAATTCCGTACCATTGTGTCCATAAAGACATCCTCAAAAGCGTGTACAATTCAGCCTACTTTGGACACACTGTTGGAATGGGAGAATGACCTCACTTGGAACAATGTCTGGGCTGTTGCTAAGTGTCCTTGTGTTGATGAAGGTTCAATGCAGATCAAGTCAGAAAATGCACAACATCTTGTCAACAAATCAGATTTCAGTGTTCGGAAGATAAATCTTCTATATCACATCTCTCACGATATCCTCCAGCTTGGCAACCGGGACCATGCAAGTACTGAGATACCTATAATTTCTTATAATCGCTTTGAATCAAAAAATGGATTATTTTCAAAAGGTTATGTGAAAGCATATAGAAATGCGGTAATGGGTATAGATGCTCCACAATTTACAATATTAGAATATCCTTTAATTATATTATTTATATTAATAGGGGCTATACTGTCAATGTCTAGTAGTGACTTAGTATCTATGTTTTTAGCAATAGGTACAATATTAAAAAGTAAAGCAAAATCTGCTCATTCTGAGCTAAAGCTTAAAGAACATAAAATAACTAAAAATTCTATACTTAAATCCGACTAAACAAATATCGGTCGGATCGCAAATTTTAAATCTGGAGGTGAAAGAGTGGCTAACAATGCACAATGTATGTATTCACCATGTCACGATACGATCAGAACTCAGATACTTATTTGCAGCCAAAGATCAGCCAAAGTTACAGGAACTGAAAAATGGAGCCGTGGTTCATTTCCAACCCGGCTAAAAACCAGCAGTTTGATGTCCAGTCCTGGATAAAACACCGCCAAGAAACAGCGGGTCGGGTCTTTGTATGGGTCTATAACCAAACTAAACTGTATTTGCGGTCCAAACCTGGACCGCTGGTGAGTTCGCCAGATCCATTGGTAACTCTATCTATCATTCTTTCCATGCAATGCCTCATTCAATTTTCAATCATCTTAGCCATATTGACCAGGCCCACTCTAGCTAACGTCATCTCAATCTTCTCCAACCTCTGATTGAGCATATCCCAACTTTTTTCATCATATTCTCCAGAAACCTCCACCTCGGTCAACACTCTGTCTGTGTTCTTCCTGATTGAAGACATTCTTGCACTGGTATGATATCGCCTCACAGCCATATGCTCTGCTTGCTTATTACACCCCTAGTCATAACTCATTTCATATTTTTCTCAAGCAATCATTAAATCTCTCAGTCCATTAGTATTCCAAAAATACTCACTAACAATAGCCTCCAGGTTTATTGCTCCATTCTCATTGTTCACCTCTTCTGCCGGCCGGGCCCAATTAGCTTTTACCTTCCTTCTGTCTGCTGTCTACGGCATACATAGCATTGCACATTCCGGCATCACATGCATCTTCACTTCCTTTGCTGGATTGCATTTCTTTCCCTGCTTCAGTGGCATCAGGTAAGGTTCCTACTCCCTCCATTCCACCTCTTTCATTCCGTTGTCCCTTCCGCTATTTTCGAAGGTTAGTGAACGGCTCCTTTTGGGTGACTCCGGCATTCCCTCCGCATCATCCTCTAACGCATGCATGCTGATAGTTTTCTGGAACGGAAGATACCTGCTTGCAATAATTTCTGCATTTCCGCTCGTTCTTGCGGACAACAAATAGATCCTGAGGGAATACGCTCGGTGGGAAAGCTGCAAGATGTCCCCCATTGCGCATTGTCAGTGGTAGTGACAGCTCCGAACAGTCATTGCATCCATAGCGCATTATTCCTGCAACTCCCATTTCTCCCGTGAGGTCGGAGTATACTTTAATGACGTTGTGGTTGTTTGGGTGGTGTCCTGAGTCAAGTCTTGGAGTCACTCCGCTGTCTTCGCATCTCATCACATGAACTTCAATTCTGGCTTTGTGTGTGTCGTATTTGAATCAATTTTCTTCTTCTCCAGCCTCAAGTCATTCGTACTCAGCCAGCCTGAGAAATTGCCTATGCTCGTTGTCACATGTAATCTCGGAGGTCGTCGCTATTCTTGCTGGGTCCAGCTCCCGGAGCTGTCTGGGAATCGTGTTTAACAGTCGTCTGATATGGCTGCGAGAGACATCCCAGAGCATAGATCTGGCTTGTTTGGCCTTTTATTTCTCCAAATTTTTGTTCTCCTCTCCCCACAGTTCCTTGAAGTGGTGGGTTGTTGCTTTTCTCGCTCTGCAAAGAGTTGTCTTCTGATGCTTCTAAAAGGTGGACCTTTGTTCAACTGACAACTGAAGGAAATGTTTTCTTCTGATGTGAATGCTGATTGAGTAAAATTGGGCTTGGCAAGACTCAATGTTGGTGTGGTGTGTTGTTGGAGGTGTAACCATCGATAAGAGTTCACGAACTGACACTGGCAACACAGTCCATCTGCGAAACACACCAATCAATATCATCTGCCGCATGGGTAAGGTTACCCTCCTTCACACCAGCTAGTTCCACGTACTCTGCAGTTGTAGCTCAATTCACCATTCAAAAAGACACAAACCATTCTGAAACCAATCACCAGCGTAACCCAATGATTTCGAACTTATGGGCAACACTGGCAATGATATAACCTCCACCATGGTGGTTATGGCAAATCTCAAATGTTCCCCACGCAGCAGCACCCAGGACATGGGCCATCATCTCCAGCTGTGCCGAGAGTGATCCCAGGACTGCCAGAAAGCAATCTGGTCAATCAGCCAAAATCCCCTGGTGTAAATGCTCCAGCTGGACTTCCTTCAGGCATTTGGGAGACCCCCCAATAGCCTCCCAACGAAACGATTCCTGTTGTCCGCAGAAGTTTGGTCAACACATGTGGCAACAATTGTGAACTTCCTATGATTGGTAGAGATTTCGTATGATGATAATAATGCAGATGATATGAGTGACTATTCATCGGACTTGGACAGTGTGGGGGGTAAACCATCAGTCCGCTTAAAGCAAAACGAACTCACCTAGGAACAGTTTTCCAATATGTTGGAGCAGGCCAACCACATTACATTCAAAAAATGGAAGAAAGTATGGGTGGCTGCCTGTCTTGAGAAGATATATTAGTGAACAATCCAGGGGCAGAATTGTTTGAATGCACTTCTAGATGGACCCCTGTACTGGGAGACAGCAGTTGCAGATTTAATGGTAATATTAGAGAACTGGCTGCTGTTGGATAGTTTCAATCATGGTGAATGAATTTGTCAGCCTGGGGTGGAGAGGTTGTGGAAGAAATGTGGAAGCGAAATTGCGAAGACGAAGAAAAAGGGAAGGCACAGCAACCAGTGATTGGTGATCGATTTGGGTGATTATGCTGGCAAATAGGTGACTGGTAACTTCCCAGAGTGACCGAATACATCATTGAGAGTTGGGATTTGACGGGCGTCCAATGGCAATGATATTGTTATATCTCGCAACCAACTCCATACCTTATCTACTAATGTAAGGCACCAGGAGGAGCTGGTTGATTTCATCCACAGAAATGGCAACCAGAAAGAGCCATACATTCTAACAATAGTGTTCAAGTGCACCTTGGAGGAGGACAATTTGGACAAGTAGTATCTGAATTTATGTACACACAGACATGTGATAATGAAGCTCATATATGGCCAGATTTCATACAACTGTTACCTGTCAAATGTTTTCAAGTTGAAACTTCAACAAAATCTGAAAATAGTTTTGGTCAAAATCAAGCAAGCTACTGCAAAGGAGATTGATGAGAATGTAATTAGACCAGCAAATCTATTCCCTCCTAACCGTGTTAAGGTGAATTGTGCCCAACTGTGAATCAAAATACATAGACTTCTGAAGGTGTGGAAGAGGGTCCAAGAGTGGAGGGTGATGAGCATGGTGGGCGACAGAATGATAGCTGTATTAATGTAAGTTCTAATTGAAAGAATTGAATTGATTGCATTCCATCCATAAATATTCGTTCCAATGGTTGCTTGTCTGTGAAATACCTACCATTGTGATAAATTTCAGAACCACCTGTGTCTGAGCCCATCTCCCCAGCATATATCAGAGCAAATCAAAGATATTATTGAGGACAAAAAGAACACTGACAAAGGTGCAACGTAGATTGAGAAGCAAGTTGAGGATGGTGAGGAGGTTCTCGATCGCAATATAGCAGTTCAGTATTCAATACTTCTCTCAATGCTATCAACTCCTAATTTGGACATAAGTGTCTTGATGCAACAGCCTGGCTGCTGAATGCTCAACAGATTCACCAATCGAGACATTACCATGCTCCAGGCCATAAGTATTCAATTTGAGGTTTGCCTGGAACCCAGTGTCAGATGCACCAGGATTCAACAATATGGTTCTTTGTAAGCAGATGGGTTTGGGATACGGATATGCCAGTAGTACATGCGATGGATGAAATGGGTCTTGGTATGACTTTCAGCTCAGTGGCAGTGACAATAATATTAAAATTGCTGTCTAGAAAAGTGGTAATTGAGTTGCCGCAGTTGATTTTATGAGGGAATACCTGTGCAGAGTTGGTGAAGATGGAATAGAACAACTTTACCAGAAATATCATTGAGTAACAGAAGGGCTATCTGTGGCAGAGACACCATTTAGTGCCCTGCCGCCTTTTAGAGATTTAGACAACTCCACCACAGGGGTATCCAGTGCTTACAGCAGCCCCTGAACCAATCCTAGTATTCACCATGCCCAGCATGTCAGAGTGATTCAATAGTGTCACCAACAAAATGACGTATGGAACCGATTTCAAACTGGTTAACTTGTTGCACATGGAATATGTGAATCTCAGCCACGTGGATCTGGACACTGGCATTGGTGAGCTGGAAATCCTTTGAAATATCCACCATGTATTGTATGTTACCTTAATATCCAGAGTGACACCATCAAGCAATGGCTAACTCTCCTACTGTCTATGGAGTTTTGAGATTTTTGATAAGTCACATCAGAACTGAACTAAAAACAGTGTGGGCTGGTCATTTGCGATGAAAGTGCAAATTGGAATTAAACTTCAAGTCACAGCTATGCCGGGTTTCCATTCACTCAAAGGCTAGAGTTATCAGACGATGTGGCTGTTTTCAGGTGCCCCTGAAGGTCCAAAGGATAATGCTGTGCCAGATCAGTGGTGCAGATGTAATCAATCCCACTGCAAAGAATTTGAGGCATTCAATCCAGACTGATGAGGATGATGCATATTTCAATGCAGCGCACCGGATCATAAAGATTGCAAAGTGTTGGACAATAAGCAGCTGGTCAGAATTGAAAAATGCCAATCTATAGCCACTGGCTGGTATACCTGCAGAGAATTCACACCTCATTGATCATTAGCAGGCTGAGTACGTGCAAGCAAAACAGAACCCTCTGGTGGAGAGAAACACTCCATGTGGTGCTTCAGGAGCATCCAAGGTTCATTGATAGCAGCTAGAAGTATTATTGTAAGAGTTGGTAGATACAGAGAATCGCAAGAAGATTGCTGGACAATTGTATAATGAATGGCAACACGATACAAAGGCAGATTGCTTGACTTTCCGATCGCTGGGAGAGATATTTCTGTCAAGGCTCGTCAACAAACCTGGGGACTCTCCCAAATCTGGTGGAGATGATGAATCAAGAGAGGTGCTTGTTCTGGAACAAGAGAGATATAAAAATGCTCTCCCCAGTTCGCCTCCTCCTCCACATGAGATAATACTATTACACCCTCTTCCTGGCCAACTTCATCAGTTGACATGGTGGCTAACCAAGAATTTTGAGGGTCGTGTGAATATAGTGCACATGTAAGCAGGAATGGGCAACAATGAATATACAGAAATGCAGTTCAAATTTCAATATTCACAAAATCACGTTGTATTCATATCTATATCCAGAGTGGGCGGGACAGGCTATACTCTCACTGCTGCAAACCATGTGGTTATAACCCAGATGTTCTGGGTATTAAACAAGTAGCAGCTGGCATGTGCACAAGCTGACCAGTTAGACCAAAACATAGTCCCACACAAATGGTTACTTTATACCGCTCCTGGTGGCTATGATGACCATGTGAGTTATCTTCATCCCCACTGTGGAGTCACTGAAATGAGAGTTCCACATGGCTTGATGAGTTGACCAAACATCACAATGTCGATGATTTACTGAATTCTGGCGACTTGTCAGTAATGAGCTGATTGGAAGTACGGATATCACTATGACAAGGACTATGATGTAACTTGACTCTTTTCTTGTTAGCACCTTGAGTCATCAATTGACCATGTGTTGCTGTGACATGTCTCACTATATGATACAATAGACACACCTTTGCATAGGCCTGCACACACTCGACTACTCGAGCACATGCCACCATACATCTGATTATAAGCACTTGGGTTTAAAAACGGAACTGGTGATCAACACTTCCACTGGTGTTTGTCGAGTGGAGGTTATCGTCACGGTGAAGCGTCTGCACAAGTTAAGTGATAACCCTGCATTCCGCTGTGCTTCTGACCGCGGCCGCTGGATGTCTCTCATAGAGTAATAGAAACTACTATGACTGATAATTGTGATAGAAGATTAGGATTGTGCGAGATGAGTTCGATGACAATCACAATCACCAAGTTGAATGGCACAAACCACACACAATGGGCAACCAAGATGGCCCTACTTCTCGAGCAGAAGCAAGTGTATGGTATCATCAAAGGATACGACGACAAACCGGAAGAGCAAGCAGCAATTGCGACCTCTACAGAGAAGGCCGCGTTCAAAGACTGGATGGATTGCCATGGTGTTGCCAGATCGACTATCCTGGTCGGCAGGAAACCGAGGATAGAAGCGGAATATACAGTCGTCAATGATGCGAAGACACTTTGGGAATAGCTAGCATCAGCCTACAAGTCAATGTTGAAGCTCAAAATCTTCGAGATAAGGGAAGACCTTTGGAGCATCAAGCTACAGGACTGCGGAGATGTCGACAATTACGCTTTGCGGATCGATTGGAAAGTCAACAAACACAATCTCTGCGCAGGGCGAATCACCACTGACACGGATGCTGCCGATACAGACTCTGCGAAGACAATCGCCAGGATCAGTGAGCAGAAGCACATCTTCTACCACCTTTGCAGAATGCCAAGGAACAACAAGTGGAATGTCTTCCTGGAGCTCATGATGGACAACAACACCACGATGACCGCCACCCCCGATGACATCGTCAACAAGCTCGTCGAAAAGGCAGCTGCAATCAAGAGACAGAATGGGTTCGCTCCAGAAGCTCTGGTCTTTGCAAAGAATGGTGCCAAAGGTGGCAGAGGAGGCAAAGTCGGCAACAGTCCAAAGAGGGATAAGAGAGATAATAAGGGGGACAACGATACGAAAGAGAAGAATCTGCGGAAATGGTTTCATTGCCAGCGGCAAGGGCATATCTCCGAGAACTGCTTGAGCAAGCAACATGGTGATCCTCCAAAGTCTGCCAACACTGCAGCAAAAGCGTCAACTGAAGCATCAGGTGCGTTGACACTCACCATGTCGATCAAGAACTATTCGATGGTGGCGAGCACAAGTGCTTCATCTAGTGATTAGGTCATCGCTTGCGGATCCATGACGCACGCCTCCAGCCATTGATCAATGTTCATCACCTAAACCAAATATCCTCCGAATACGAAGATGGTGAAGGGATACAATGGGGTCACATCATTTTCATCCGGATATGGAAGTGTTAGGTTGATTTGCAAGCTGGCTGATGGACTGATGGAAATGATCATACTTCAAGAAGTGGTACATTTGCCAGGATTGTTCAATCTCATCTCACAGTCTCAGATCATGGACAAGGACGTCAAAGTCGAACCAGTGAGTCACTACGGTCTCATCCGCTACAATCGCCATGGCAAGTTGATTGGCACTGCACCTCAGGTTGATGGGCTCTTCGTTCTGGATCCAGTTATGGATCGGAAATCGACCGAATACACCAATATCGATAACAGCTTCCTGCTGGCACGTCAGACAACTAGGCATGCATCTCCGAACAATGCGGAGAACCGGATGGTATGGTACTACTGCTTGGCACACGTCGGTCTCAAAGCGTTGTAGATATTGCTGACGATCACTAATTCTCCGAAGATGACCGGAAAGTGGGATTGCGAGAGTTGCAACAAGTGCTAGTCAGCTCGGATGCCCTTGACTCCGACAACCTCCCGCTCCACTGAACCAATGCAGCCAGTGCACTCGGATATATGCGGTCCACTGGAAACAGCCATGGAAGGAGGTCGATACATGCTGCTCTTTATAGACGATGCCATGAGGCATACCGATGAGTACATATTGAAGTACACGTCGGAAGCACTTGAGAAATTCAAACAATGCAAGGCTCTTAGAGGAAAAGAGTTGAGCAAGCAAGTGAAGCGATTTCATACAGATGGAGGCAGTGAGTATACCTCCAAGAAAGTCGCTGAATACCTAAAATCAGAGGGCAAAATAAAGGAAACAACGACACCCTATTCATCTCAGTGCAATGGAGTTGTCGAACGGGCGAACTGCATGTTGCTGGAGCACATACTATGCATGCTGGACGATGCTGGACTTTCGAAGATGTACTGGGCATTTGCAGTCTCAGTGGCAGTTTGTCTCAAGAACCGCACTCCGAAACAATCAGTAGTCGGCAAGACTCAGTACGAGGCATGGCAGGAATCTGGTAAGAAGCCAGCTTCGAAGTGTCTTTGTGTGTTCGGATGTTTGGCTTTCATGCACGTTCCGAAAGAGAAATGAAAGAAGGTGGATTACAGAGCCACTCCCGGCATATTCGTTGGGTAGAGCATATCGACTAAGCAGTACAGCGTGTACAATCCATTTGCGAAGACGCTTCACCGCTCCCGAGATGTCGTCTTCTGAGAAGGGAAGCAGTACACAGCACTAAATGCTGCGGGTGAAGCGATCTCGAACAACCGCTTCTTCAGAGATGTCATCAACGAACCCAAACCCACAGAGAAGCAGCCAAACAGAGAATGAAGTTCCGAACGTCAAATGGAGGAGCCATTGGACAACCATTCACCTCTGCATCCTCCAAGAACAAAGAGTAAGATGTCATGTGAATTGGCCGGGCTTGGGACGGCAGTTGGAGATGCATGGAAGACGCCTGCTGAAGGTAGTCACCAGAACCACACTGAATAGGATACGGTGGCAGATTCTGCCCAATTGGCTCTCGAAGATGAGGAATTCGAGAATATGATTCCCATTGATTCTGCAGCTGCGATCTCCGATGATCATGAGGATGGCATCGACGATCCATAGTCCTAAAATGCAGCAACCGAGTCTCTGCTCGCCGACAAATGGGATATGGTAATGAATGAAGAGTTAGACGCAATTGGTCAGCATCAAGTGTTTGTCGATTTCGTGGAGAGTCTGGAAGGGAGACACGCTTTGCCAAGTCACTGGGTATACAAGATCAAGCGCGATGGAGCAGACAATGTGTAGCAGTTTAAGGCCAGGCTAGTCTGTGGACGAAATCACCAAGTCGAAGACATCGACTGCCAGACTATGGATGCACAGACTGCTCAGTTCGGCTACATTCCGCTGGCACTCGGGATCACCGCCAAGTACGATCTTGGGATCCATCAAATGGACATCTGCTCGCCTTTCTTGGGAGTTGACTTGGAGAATGAGATTTGTATGCGCCCACTGCAGTGATAATTTCGTTTGCTCCACCATGGGAGCAGATTCAGCAATCTAAGATTAACAAAGACTTCGCAGAAGATGGCACTCCACTCGAGAAAGTCTCTATATGGCCTGAAATAGTCTTCGAAAGTTTAGAATCGAACTGTTAACGACGTCATGATCTCTATTCGGTTTGTGGCTTCACGTGTCGATGAAGGACTTTGTGTGCTCCATATCAAGGATCAAGGCATAGTTCACGCGGTCATTCTGTACGTTGATGATCTCCTCATCATTGCTCAGAAGGGCTTGCTGGGGCAGATCAAGTATCAGATGAAGAAGAGGTTCCGGATGGATGATTTCGGGAGTATATCCTTCTATCTCAGCATGAACATCGAATGCAATCGGGAACATTACACAATCAACATCCATCAGCACAGCTCCATTCCGACGATCATGACCAAGTTTAGCTTGGATGTGTCCCGACCAGTTGCGATGACAATGGCGATGAAGATTCACAAGTGAAAGTGCGATGAAGAAGCCTGCAATCCGACCATATACCAATCGATCATTCAAAGCCTTCTGTACGCGATGACTGCCACTCGGCTCGATGTTCCATATGCCATCAGAGTTCTCAGCCAGTATAATCATGACCCGAGCAATGAGCATATGATGGCTCTCAACGTGTTTTTCGGTACCTTAATGGCATCAAGAACTGGCGACTGCATTTCAGAGGAGAACAAGAAGGTGCACTTACATGTTATGTCAATTCGGACAATGCGGGATGCCCGGATGACTATAAATCGAGAAGTGTACTGGTCATCACCTCTGGAGGAGCGGTCAACTGGTAATCGTGAAAACCGAAGTCGACTGCCCAGTCCATGACCGATGCCGAATACTATGACTTTGGAGTAGGCTGCATGAGACTAACACGGATCTCCCATCTCTTGAACGAGCTCGGCATCCCAACTATCCCTCACTTGTTTTCCGACTCACAGTCACTGATCGTGAGCATCAAGAACAGAATCTACCGCAGAAGTGTAGTTGCACACATTGCGACCAAGTACTATGTTGCTGCATATATGGCTAGAGATCGAGAGATCGACTTGAGCTAAGTACGGACTGCTCAGATGCTCGCTGACTGCTTCACAAAGCCACTGCTGAAGCCTGCCATCTTGGAGTAGTGTGCTGCGATGAGAATGATCGGAATTGGACTCGGAAATGGGCTTGGTACAATCAGAAATGACCTTGCAAATAGTCACAGAAATGGTGTCGGAATTGGAAATGGAAAAGGCATCGGGAATGCCATCAGAAAGTAAATTGCTTTGGCATGTTTGTTCTGAGGAGATCCACGTTGTTTGATTGGCTCCTCTTTTCTCTTGTTTACTATTTGTTGTTTGAAAGGGATGTGATACCCGTGCTAGAGGAGTGTTGAGCTGTTTCGAACTACGGATATCACTATGCCAAGGACTATGATGTAACTTGCCTATTTTGTAGTTTGCACCATTAAGTATCGATCAACCTTATGTCAATGCCACATGGCTCGTTACACTATACAATAGGGACACCATCACATATGCCTGCACACACTCAACTACTCGAGTACATGCCACCGTACAAGAGTCAGGACCATACAATGTGGCTTACAGAGAATGAATACACTTTATGGTCAAAGAAGGCATCACCTGAGATTGTCATGAAAGCTTCATCAAGCTATGCCTCTTTAGACATTCAACCAATGTAATCTTCTCAACTGATACAAATAGCCACAAGGGTCATTTGTAAGGCACACTATACTGTATAACTGAATCCTGTCTCTCTGTCATTGTAAAGTGAATCAAAGTTCTGATGTTGGAGTTGTTGTGAATTTACCCCAAATGACCCAAGTGGGATTTGATTGATGATCTTGATTAATACTACTGACGACCAATAAGAGATGAAGTCAATCGATAAGCTAAATGACAAGTTCCCAGGCTGGCCTATCTCAGGATAAATGACCTGAGTCTATCTTTGGGAATGATGCAGTAAAGGGCTTTGAATCATGAATCAGTAGCGAAATTAAGATGCACCAGAAACTTAAGGCCACATATACATTTTGAAGTTAGAAGAAAAAATAAGCATCACTCAGTCTCATTCAGGCATACCCGAGAATCATGACCATATGTTATGGCTCTTGTTTACATAGATTACACACTACAGGTTTGGCAATCCAACTTGCCAATAGGGTTAGTCAATGCAATATTGAATTGCTGTGTTATACTATGAAACACGGGTTTATTAATCCCATGGAAAGCTGCAGCTGTTGCTGCCATATGATTGAATGTCAAGTGCAGCAGAGCATCATTGGTATGTTTTGAGTCGCACTATGACAGATCCAGCACCACATATTAGCCAATCCAATTTGGCAAGGTGACAGTCTAGGCAATATTAAGTACATGTGTCAGAATATGCAACATGGCTTGCTATCTGGTGGCAATGCCACAGCCAATGCAGGCAACTACTCAATGTTCAGGTGCACTGGAGAGTCCTGGGCAGCTATCGTTTTGACTGTCACTGCATAATTGCCAATCCCATTCTGCAATCCAGACTGTCTGCACATTATTGAGTTCCTGTGGAAGAATTTGCCATATGGGCTCACTTATTCATAGCAAGGACGCCACATGCGGAGTAATATTATGCTCTGTCGGGCACACCATTGGTCGATATCCCAGAAACTCAGAGAAGAATACCTGGCTAGTGTTAGCAATAGTCGGAAATTCCAGGTTCGGGTCTATTCTTAGCTGGGATAGAATCCACACTGTTATAATGGGATTTATATCACCAAATGCCTGGACCACTTCAAATGAGCCAGTTTCCATGCAAACACTTGCTCCTCAAATGTAAACAAAGATCACTACATTCAAGTATCTCACTACTCATTCTAAGGTGACCTTACCTGTACATGAAATCTCCAGGTCCCTAGGCGCTTTCATCTCCCTGTCGCCAATGTATAATCAGATCAATATTCATTGAGTCAATATTGAAAACTGCTCATGTTGGCGAGATGTCTGGCTTCATTTCACAGCGAGTCTACAAATATTGAACCAATCCCAAATCAGAGAACGGGAGATAGTAGAGGGCATGTACCTGCATATTTCGCATATAGATTATGTTGCAATACAATGACAACTAAAATACATAATTGAAGTGAAAGTTGAAGGAACCACACAATGGAACCGCAGTCCAGTTTCTACATCTTGAAACATTCCTGGTTTTCAGTCCTGTCAAGGTAACAACCTGGTGCTAGTTACCCGTTTCAGTTCCTTCGCAGTGAACACCCCAGACCGGAGACTCTGGTTCAGTTCAAGCCCAGACCACCGTCACGTAAGCTGTAACCATAGATAATAATTGACACAGCTCAGGTATTCATGGATGAGCTACTGCTTTCACTGCTGGGTATGTCCTAGCCTATGATAGACGTTCAGGCACTACCAGAATCTGCAATCCAGTCCCAAATGACATTCTTGGATGTGCCTGAAGCCATCTTCTACAAGCTGCGACTTATCATGAATGTATTATTCCAATCCAGGCACACCTCAACAGCAACAATTAGCCTCCAAAGCACATGTACCACAGTCCATGGTGCACCTATCATTATAGTTTGCTTCATTCTCATTATATCTTCTTTGGCTTTGACTAAGTGCACGCTATACACAAAATTGTTATCTCTCAGCACTGGTCACATGCAGGTTCATGTGGCTCGTTCCCCCCGGCCTCTGCTCATATATCAATCTATACTTCATCAGTATGTGATGGCCACCTCCAAAATGCCTTTTACTGTCAGCTCCATGTCAAGTGTCCATTGGAGGAAGATTGCCCTCCACAACTAAACCATACATGTATAGAGCTGGCCAATAATCAACCTCACTTCACTCGATATTGCCTAAGTAGTACGCTTGGGCCTGTGCTTCCAAATACTAAAATAGCTTCTCCAAAATCGAGCTCTGTCAAAGAACAGCAAAGTGAGCAGGAAAATCTCAACAGTCAAATTCGGCTCAGTAACCCTACAAGATTGCCCGCAACTCCCGCTCACTAGTATACTGCACATTCTCAACGAGGCAAAAGTTCAGAATGCTTTGAATGTAGACTTAACTCAATTCTGACTAAATGTATATTTCGGCCGCAAAATCTCATATCTGAAAATGGATTATGTAATCCGATATCCATCATGGGACAAGTTTGAACAGAGAGAATCTTGAAAGCTCAAGTAAAGATAAGCCAACTTCAAAGATTGCAATTAACTGTCAGAGGAAGGCCAGGCTGCTATCCCCAGCCAATTGATTCTAGCAGAACTATTCAATCTTCAGTGCAATTCAATTCCCTGGAAATGCATTCATGCAATCGCCATTTCTCTGTCCATGGTGAAATGACATATCACTATGCATTTCCACCATAATACGATATAGCTTTCAACTGCAACATGTATATATGTCTATAGGGTAGTAGTGCAACTCAGAATAAATATTTAATTGAACGCTATGCAACTTACTAGAGATTAGGCGCAAAATCACAATGGGAGTGAGTATTTATGACTCATTTGTTAGCAATCTTGCCATCACCAAGTGCATGAATCCCTAAGATTGCCTCTAGTTGATACATCGTACCTGGCTATTCTTGGTTTATGCCTGGATATAAGTGCATGAATCTCTCCTTCATATACCGAATTGTCTCCCTTTCCCATTGCCTGAAACATTTGTGTCAAGGATATTCTGCAGACACAGCCAAGACAAACACATGAAAGAGAAGTAATACTTCTGATATTGCCTAATCGACCGCTAACTTAGCTGCAGTTTCCTGTCACAATAGACTATGGTGAATATACAGGTGGCTTTCTGGCGGATAGACCTCATAAGGAGATTCATATTTCTCCTTGATCAATAACACACTGTGTATAACTCTTTGCAACTGAGCCATCACTCCTCGAGTTCTGCAGAGTATCAATGCAGTACCAATTCTATCCAATGCAGTCACCTCAAAGACTCAAGCTTTTACGCTAACTTACCGTGTTCAGAGGAGGTATGTGCAGGGGTACACATTGACATTCAGGTTCTCAGTACACCATTTGGCAAGCACCAATGGTTATGTAATGTCATGTGTTTTCTTCCAGTGCGTCTGGTTTAAGTGGGTCTGATTGTAGTCTATGTGTAATGGCTTTTGCCCACCTCCAATTCTTGCATTCATACCGAGTGTTGTTGATAGGAGTTGCAAACATTCGGCATGAGGAATCCAGTCATTCCGGAGCACCAGGTAAGGAATCCATCCATTGGAGTACACCTCACCACTTCCTCAATCATCACACCAGACTGCCGTGCTTAATATACATATGAACCATTGAAGTGATTTCTCCTGAAACCATCAAGGCAAGCCATGAATTGCATCCTCCTTGACTGTCTGTATCTTCTTGCACCATTTGTCCAGTTATTGTATTGTACTTAATTTTATATTCACTGCTAATACACTACTCTCATGTACATTCCCCAATGGTCTATCTTCATTACTGTGGATGGAATCTATGCCCTGCCCGGTGATGAGTTACTATTCACAGGTGAATCAAGAAGCACACAAGCGAACAATTTCATTCAAGAAAGCAGCCAATATTCATTGTCCATCAACTGTTTGTCAACCAATTATCTTCCTTGCTGCATCATTCTGCTGATAACTAATGTCACCAATATCATTAATAAGGCGTGATGATGATACAGATTTGGAGATCAGTGATGACGAAAGTGAGAACACCAGTGAGCCCACCTTATTATCTAACGTTCATACAGATGATTTGAATGACCAGCAGGAGGTCCTGCTTCTAAGCAAGGCACTCTGGGACAAGTCAGTATGAATGAGACAGGTTCCATTGCCAAAGAAATGGAGCCATGCCGATACTGTTATTGCACCCCCTCCACTTCCAAATTCCTGAAAACCACATGGGTCATCAGCACCACCACTGCTGAATCGCCAAAAGTCAGCTCTCTTCAGCAAGTTGTGCAAGTCTGACTGAGCTCCAAATGTGCAGGCACTGCAGCAACGCAAGACTGGTGGTGACCAGAATGTTCAACAACCCAAGCCAAGTGCAGATCAAAAGTTCCCAAACACCAAATGGCTACTTCGACATAGTGAAATCATTCATGGAGGCGATTATTTTAACAAATTCTACTTGGCCAATATTATCCAATAACAACTAGTTGATGGTTGAAGAAGTTTGGAAACATGCTGTTGATGCTCAGCATCCTTACTAGGCATTAGTAGGTACTCCTGTAGATACACTATTAGTGTGTCAATTGCCCATATGTCCATCTCCCAAAATTAATCCAAAAACATGAGAAGCTGTTAGTCTTGGATTCTGTTCAATGCTCCTCAACCAGATATATGATATTGACAACACCCCAAAATATGTATAGCTCAAACTGAAGATAGATACAATGCAAGAACAGTTGGCAGATGGAGCACATCCAACAGGTGTCCGTAGTTACCAGCTTCACTTCCACTCCAAGACTGAAATTTGTATCCAGGTTAAGGTGCTCCTGTTTGACAATGCATATCTCTCCAAGGTTGTCAATGATAAGAAATCATGGTTTATGCGAATGAAAGTGCATGATCTCATATACACCCAAATTTTCTTCATCCTCAAAAGCTTGGGGCGCCTGCCTACAACATCTCAGTATTTCAAACCTCTTTCTCCACAGACTTTGGTACTGGCAACCACTGCTATTCATTGTGCCCTGTCTGAGTATATCAGTGGTGAGAATGCCACTGTGATGTTCTCTCAAGATTAATATCGAAGTACATTTTGCCCATCCCTCCCAGAGTATTCTACTGCAGTAGCTACTGCACTCATCAATCAGATGTCACTTGGCCACTTCACTCTTTCCCTCCAACCCTACGTCACATGTTCACTCTGATAGATGCTCCCCAATGTCTGTCAGCACTGCACTGCTTATATTCACTCTGTTCTATTTCATCGTGCTGCCAATTGCTGCTCTTTCCGCGTGCCTCCTCTGGGATAGGCATTCCTTAATCCCTTCTGACTTGATTGGTGTTCTTCTGTTTCATTCCGCGGTCTTGATCCTGGGATGGGAGCTTTACACTTCTCACCACCACTGCTCGGTCTGGATTGTCAGTACTACATTCCATTCCGTACTGCATAGTACCCTCCCCCCCACCGTGTGTACATTGGTGTCCCTTCTCCGCTTTGAGAGCCTGCGTCGATTCATATCGATGCTGCTCTGCATGCATTGGCACTCCTCCATTACATTCTGCACAGCTGACCCCCCACTTTTGGCACTCTGCCGCTAGTTTAGGCACTCTTCAATCCCCATTGGCACTCTGCAACCTAGACAAGACACTCTTCTCCTTCATTCTGCACTCCTCCAACACCGTCTGAGTTCTCCCCTTGTCCACACAGCACTTCCCGTCTGGCACTCTTCTTTTCCAGGCAATTAATCCCCATTTTTGTTGAAATATATTATATTGCCTTTCAATCCACTATTTAGATTTGCAGCTAGCTAAAATCTCAGTACTCTTGTGTTAGATATTACAAATCAACTTAAATGACATTGGAATTCAGTTTGAGCCATTCACCACATATAAATGATTTGTAAATACAAGTAGCACCTCCAACTTCTTTGTGCTATTGATGAAATGTGTGTTCCTGCTCTCGTTGGCACTGATGAGATGGGAGAAGTAGTGGATGATATTAACACAATGTTTGATTGATGTCATTTGACAGCTCAGTCCGGTTATTGTTTCGGTGTACCCATGTTTATGATTCAATAATTTGCCATTGTCTTTGATTCCTTAAGGTAGCGAGGCAATCCATACAATGTTGAAGAAGATGGTAGCTAGTATGATATAGAATTGATAATGAACAACAATCCATGCATCATGTTTGCAGTTGAGGTGAACCGATACCCCCTGGATATCTGGAGAGTTTCGGATAACACCTGCATTCCTCTGAATGAATGTTTATACGATCGCAGATATCTCTCAGGGTTTCGTTGTGATTTCAGCATCTCTTTGGCGACATGCCCAGGTGCACCCAATGTTCTCTCTGGTACTCCACAATATTCCCAAACCTATCACAAGCACTCTCATGGTACTCCTGCACCTGTCATCAGTGATCCCTGCAACACCATTACTCATAATCAGCCATCCCAGTTACTCTGAAGGCCGGATGGAGTGCCCTCCTCAGATCTGGTAATCTCCTGAAATTGATTCTTCTAAGTTTACATTCCCCATTCTTGCAGTTACTCCTGGTGGCTCCCAGGGATTACAATACATGTTGCTGAAGGATGACTACAAATCTTCCAACAAGGTTAACTATATTCTGCAGATGTTACGATGGGAAACACGCCTAGTTGATATCACGTTGAACATCCGCATATTACTACGTATCATTAAATCAGCTACCCTCCTGCCACAGGCAGATAGTCACAGAAAGCTTCCTGCAGGGGATTCTCTGCCATCTGACAAACTATCACCTAGTTTGAGATATTGTATCAATGGAGTGATGCAAAAATGCAACTTACTGGTAACTCTGAAATTTCCAGATGATATCAGCACGTCAGAGTTGATTGATGTTCTGACATCCCATTTTTTGAGATTTCAAGTGTATATCAGTACCAGGCTAGATCTACAATACTCTGGATTCCGTCAATCATGGATACTGCGTCGATAAATGTACCAAGTGAATGGTGTCACAGTCACTATACAGCTGCTCAATGATCCAGATACAGTTATAGTTCAAATGGCAAGGTGTGTGGAGATGTGGTGCGGACAAGGCAGTCGATTCGACAATATTTTGATTCAAGTGGATCGAGCACCACGTAATCATAGTTGGGTAAGGCCACCCGGATATGACCTTGTCAAACAGTTATATGCTTTTCATTTTAATGATAAAATCAATACAGCGGAAGCCAATGCTAATGGGAGTGAAATATGGCGGATGGTATATCACGACATAATGTTTATAGAGGATTTGGAGTATCTATCTTCTGTGATGCCAAACAGATACCATGTAATGCTAATGTGTTGAGATTCACTGCAAAGAGTATCACACATCATAAACGTATATTCTGGTCTTACACCCAAGCAACGTGTTCCGAGCAGTGAAAAGAACCAATACCTACCTATCCACTATCCATCATTTGAATAACATAACATGTTATACTTGATTGATTGGATATGTTGATCTTAACAGGGATGCTTGGTATCCAGTGGCGTCTTTGGCACCTTGTCAGAGCCAAACAATACCAGAACCTATGTCAGAATTGCTGTTGTGACTCACATTTATTGCAGCCGGGATTGTCTGATTATGTCAGAGCGCACTTGTCAGAGCCATGTTTATCAGAGCCACGATTGTCAGAGAACTTCGCAGAGACCTTCTCAGAGACCATCTCAGAGCTACGCATGTCCTAGCCACACTGGTCCAAGCTACACTTGACAGAGCCATACTGGTCATGGCCAAGTTACTTAGCTATATAATATACTTTTTCTTCCACAAAATGAAAGATTCTTTAGATCCAAAATTCAATCCTGAAGATGCTAAAGGAGTGGTACGTTCAACTCAATCTTCTTTAAAGCCCAAAAGAGCCGGAATTCATTTGTCACAGCCAGTATTGTTAGATCTTATCATAGCGCACTTGCCAGAGCCATGTTGATCAGAGCTGAAATTGTCAAAGACTATGTAAGAGACCATGTCAAGGTTGCACTTGTCAGAACCACAGCTGCCAGGGCCACACTAGTCAGAGCCTAATTTATCAGAGCCGGAAATGTTCGACAGTCTGTCAGAGGGCACTTTCATAGCTGAGAATATCAGAGACGATGGCAGAGTCAGATCAATCAGATCACGGTCATCAAAGACCATATCAGAGTCACATTTGGCACAGTTGTGCAGTGTTCAATACCAGGTAGTTGTTGCAGTACCAATCTCATGAGCAAGATATTGATCATGTAAGGAAGATTGTATGCTGCTGATCAACAAGTTAAATGAAGTTATCTTCGGTATCTGCACATTGCCTTTACTGGGGGAACATGTGTCAAGTGTCTTATATACCCACACCAGTCATGTTGTCTGATTCACACTGTGATCTTCGACCACGTAAAACAGTAGACATTCCAGATTGCTTTACTGGATTCGCGAGAGCTATAGCCGGAGTGGCAGCACTGCGGAGTATTGTTTATTGATTTACCTAAACAAACTCCACACCAAAAATGAAGCATAAAGCTTGATTAATCATATAATGGCTCTGATATAACATGCAATAGTGACTAATTGTTATTGCTTGTGAATGCCAAATTGTTGGGATTACAATCGGTATGAAAAATCGTCTGTGTAAATTGACACTCTCACCCACGAGACGTCATATCATCTTGCAATCAGTCATAATATAACTGAATGTACCATAAAATACCTTAACGTATGGTAATACACCTGTAATGTGCCATGGTACAGTGGTAATATCAATAACATATGGTAGAACCATGCTAACAGCCATAACATATCGCACTTGTGGCAATGCCAAAGCCGTTCCGGCTGTACCCACTTGGTCATCAGTAACTGTCTTGCATCAGCAACAAACCTACTTTCCATCAGGAACACCCGGGTGTGCCTGACAGCCCTGACAGCTCTGTCGGAACCCCGTACCCTCTGATGGCGAATCCAATGTGACCCGTCGCATACCGCCCCTGCAGCTGCTATTATACCATGTCCCTTATGCTTGCGACGCGTCGCGTTGTGTATTACCTTGTGAACGCTCGCTGCCTCGGAGTCAGGCTTCCGTTACTTTGCATCCGGAATGTGTTGACGTATACGTACCATCAGAACGACACGTGTATTACACTATTCGCAGGGGCTTTACCCACATTCTAGCCGTTTACCCAATGCCTAGCGCTGTTTATGCCCTTCTCTCACCGAGTGCCAGAGTTTACATCTCTGCTCATGCTATGTATCGGATGCCCCACCCTCCCATATATGTCTAACTTTGAAATCTTGTCACTTATTACATTACTGTCTACACTTCGGATACATCGTTTGCCATTGCATTTACTTCGCCATTATTGTATTTTACAGATCTCAAATATACTGTCCAATTTTCACACTGTCTAGTACTATACCCTCAGTCCTCCAAAGTCTGCGTTAATCCATCATCGGCTTCCGATGCTACTTCCTCCTCATCCGCATCCGCATCGTTGCCACCATCACCAACCTTGCCTACATACCCGTCGACATCACTGGTTCCCAGATCAAATCTCGCGTGTTCAGTTGTGGCCCATCGTCACTGGCTGGCGGTGGGGATGGTATCCCTCTCCTCAATGTCATCACCTTCCTCGTCGTAATCCTCGCAGCCCCCTGGCATCCCGAAATGCAGTTCATCATCTGTACAAATGTTGTCTATTGGGATATATGCGTCGGTGCTTCCGATCTCTGGCTCCTCAAGCGCCACTTCGGAGGTCAAATAGTCAAGAAGAATAGCATTGTCAACACACACTGCTTCCGTGCTGATGACCTTGGCAGGCGTTGGGTTCTCCACCTGTTAGATGTGATGCTTGACTGTAGCAAGAGTGTTTTTATACAACCTCTGTTGGTAGCTCCCCGGTAGTGTGTTGCAGGTATTCATCAACAATTTATACGTGTCTGCAATGCCAGGTGAAGTAAGCGACATGCGCAGCGCAGCAGGATGCGTTCTTACCACCATCTTGCTTGTAGTCAAAGTAGCTCGAGCTACCAGGTCTGTCTGCTTTCTGCTTTGACTTGGAAGCTTTCGGATGAACACCTTTGTTCTTTTGCCACTCCAGGAGAGCATGGCGCAATGTAGTGCAGGTAAACATAATCAGTGGCGAGGGTATATGACTGTCATTGTCGTCAATCGTGGGATTATACAATCCAGCAGCATACTTACCGTGGTCATTCGCACAATGATGAAATTTGATGTAGATAAACCCTGGCATTGCTTCCGCCAGGAACTAAAGTGTATACTGGGCATTCATTAGCAGCTTTTGACACTCTCTGCCTTGGATGTGGACTGTATACACTATCTTCCACACGCTCCGGCACAGGAAAAATATACTAATTGTCTGCCAGATCGGAATCAATCAATTCCAAGCACTCTGCGTCAGATTCAATGCGGTGGAGATCATAAAGCTCTGCCATATGGTCCCTTGTTGATTGAATAAAATGGGATTTAACTTTGTCAACTTGTGCTTGAACCTGGTACCGGTTTGAGCATGTAATATCCAATGTGGACTGTTGCTTCAGCATACCTCTTGCAAGATCTCCTTGGTGCATGCCTCAAAGGCTATGGACCAAATGTCGTTTTGCTGCATAGCGGTGTTCCAGTACTGCTCGATTATCTGCCAGTGTGGGGCTTCAGCTAATGGTTTCGCAGCGCATCACGTTGCATAACTTACCATCTCCGACTCACTTGCACTCATACATGGCAGTCTGTTCCATATATAGTAGTGGAGGACTAAAAAAGAAGGATAAGGAATGTGGAATGATTTACAGGAGTGCTGGTGGGATTTAAAATAAACTGATCGCTGTAGAGAAGTGCCAAATGTGGGTTATGGGGTACGAAATCAAGTGGAGTAGCTCCAATGCAAATTGTAAGGATTGGGGAATACCTAACCCTTCAGAAGTGTGCTGAATGAGAAATAATTTCGTGTAGAATGACATTGAGTATAGCTAGGCCATTAAGCACCAATGCGGGGGTTGAGAAGCACCAATTCTGGTAGAGTTTTGCTGAAGAGTAGGGAGAGGGTGTAATGTGGCCCACTGAAGTGAGATTAACAAGTATAGTGGCTCTTAGAATATAATGTATCACAGGTAAAGGGCACAATGTACCTAAATATTCATCCTGGGAAAGCATTACAATAGTTGTCATTGAGGTGGAATATTCAGACAGTGCACAAAGAATAGCGAGAGTCACCAGCAGTACATTCTCAGGAGAGAAAGCTCAAACGAACTTGGATGTAGTAGGCCCACAATCAATGCAATAAGCGGTGACAAAAACATAATGGTTTATTCAATTCAGAACTTTCTTTTGAGTGAATAGGATATCCTATTTTCCACCACCTTTAAGAGATTAGTATAGTCAGAGAGAAGGTCCTGATTCTGGATTCGAAGCTCAGCCTCAGAGTCTAATATACCCGCGACACCTGACTCTAGGCTGGGTATGAGCCACTGATTATGGGTTACGGCTGCACCACTTGGATTGGTATCGAATCTCATGCCACTATCCACTGTATATATGTGCCCTTCGCTGTGTGTGCAACCATATCTGTATATTATATGTCTACAGCCAAGTGTAGGCATAGGTGCCTTTATACAATATTCAATTTTCAGTTATCTGATTCATTTTGCCAACTAATATACAGATGTTTTACTCCAATTTTGAAAGACAATGATTCAGCTGATAGAAAATAAACAATCTGCGGGTCAATTTTACCATTAATCATCCACTATGCCTCCTAAGAAAGTTGCCAGAGCTCAATTGCGCTTGCCTAGTGTACATTCAATTACAGAAAACCTATAATCCCCTCTGGCCCGAATCAATCTTATTCGCACCCAACTACCATCCATGCTACAGGAGGATAAAATCTATGGCAATAGTAATCCCGATGACAAATAACACACTGCTGACAAGAATGACAACCTGAGCAACAATTTGGAAGAAAACCTGATCAACAGTCTGGAAGACAACCTGAGCAACAATCTTGAAGACAACCTGAGCAACAGTCTGGAAATCAACACCAGCAACAGTCAGGAAGACAACCTGACAAAAAGTCTGGAAGACAACCTGAGCGAAGGTCTGAGCCACACCCAGTGTGACCTAGAGTCCACATGGAAAATGGAAAGAGGGTCCATGCAAACGAAGATGAATGAACAGGGAGAAATACTCAACGATGTTGTCCAACAGGATACTCCACTATGCGTGCAGAATGCCAAACTGCTGGACCCAAACTGGCAATACAACCGAGGGCCTAGTTGACCTGAAGTATTTAAAACTGAAATCTTGGACATGACTCATCCAGACCAGGACTGTGCCAGAGGAAAAAAACCTCATAATTGCCTTGACATGTTATGGTCCAACATCCAATCCCATGTGCATGTATTCTCACAGGGTCATCCCACAAAAGTGAAATATGCAGTGAGATGTCTCACCATATGGAACAATAATTCAGACCACGCACCACATCTGCAAAAAAAAATTCCGTCTGCACGGACTGGCTCCGTGAGAGTGGACACAGTCCATCAGAGCTGCCAGAGACATCCTGGTGGCGGCTGACTCCGCGCCCGGCTTTAATACCACACGTCACGTTGCATATTGCCTTCCCATCACAGTTTCACCTTTTCTTCTCGCTCTGACAGTCTTCTATTTTAAGTGAATACTCTGTTGTTATGGGCAACTGTGACCATACATCGGAATGGGTTCATTGGACACACCCTTGCATCGGGATTTCAATGCGAAGGGTGACACTGTGAAAATCTCTCCTTGTGTTCCTTCAACATGTGTGCAAAATGCAATTCTCTCTTTACTAATTATACACATCATTCCAAGTCGCCAGATATATGTGGCTATTGACAATCCAACGCTCGTTCCGTCCGTCTCCTGTGTTATTACTGGCAGCTATCTCTGGATTTACGTGTGTGCAGCAGACTATGTTTGGCCTGCTGAAAACTTGAAAAGCAACTGCTGCCAGTGCTATCTCACTGGTACAAATTTTGAGACGAAATCCAAGTTACCCAAGGTTTCAGGTATTGTGGTGAGCACCCAGGCAACCCAGTACTCAACACAAGCTCCATCCTCGTTCAGGAGCTTCATTTTGAATAGTCATTGCAGTTTCCACTGGGACGACCATTCAGCACACAATAACATCTCCCAGGGTGTTGCTTTACCCACCCGCAGTTGTACCGTCAATCCCCTCAGCACCAGGTCCGGCTTCCTGTGCATCTGCAAATCTGAGATACACATTCACTTTCTATGCTCTCAACTTGAACCTCAATACAATGGTAAATACAGAGCTCAATTGTGTGCAGTTGTTCATCCGATATATACGTTTCATTACGACTTTTATTCTTGATGATCTCCTGTGTGCTTTTGTATATTGTTATGCGGTGCGTTGCGTCTTGCGTAATATCAAGTAATGCTCTAAAGTCTTTCATCATAGCGTCAGGATGCTTTCCATCACGGCAGTTTTGGGGTCACATGAATTCAGGCTTCCCATATGACTGGGAGCTCAGGGGGGCAGCCAGATCAGCGCCAGAAGTGACAACATTGTAGGTGGCAGCGCTGTGCTCTCGACGCTGAGCGAGGGCTCAGAGAACGAGCCCTCTGATATCGAAGCAGGGAATGTGATGCTGAAAGGTGATTACTTGCGGCAGGTAGTTGAGATTGTGATTGGAGGCGTTCCAACCATCCTTGAGATTCATTTTATGAGCTTGTTCATGTCTCTAGGCAATATACTGTTGCAAGGCTCCGTATCGACGAATCTGTTCGACCCAGTAAAACGTCAAGTTGATCTTCGGAATGCTGAAGTCCGCATCCAACTCCTTGGAATAATCTCTCTCATGGCTGATATAATCCCGCCAGGCATTCGCCTCTCGCCGCTTCTTGGATGGTGTCCAAATCTCAGCATGTGTCTCTTTGTTTACCTTTCACTTCTTCAAGAGCTCCATTCTCAGGGCATTTGCTTTGGCCTTTGCCTGTTTGCTGGCTTGCCAGAGTAAGAAAACAACCTTGAAGGTGTAAAAACAATGCAAGGCGTCTTCCATGTAGCTCAATGTTGCATCATCGTGAGATTTATATCGAGCATGCATATAGAATTGTAACAATGCCCGCGTGCACTCAGTTGGGCAATTGAATATGGGATGCTGAGCGAGGCTTCCTCCTCGTAGAGACTGGGTTACAACTCCAAGCAGGTCCTGGCTCATTTTCTTCATCTCCTTCCCATTCCATCGACAAACTTCCTGATATGACTTAGTTTTTGGTGTGAGGTCGTGGTAAGGAGGCATGGATAACCATATTGCATTGTACTTGTCAAGCCGTTTGTACGTCTTCATGCAGTGGAAAATCCACTTGTGGAAGTGATCAAGCATGCCGATTTGCATTGAATGGAGGCGGTTGGGCTTGGAGAGGTCGCTCACGATACAGGGAATATGTCGAAACACTGTGAATTCTTGGTGAACATGGTGCAACGAGAGTTCGGCATCAGCTGCCTTCGTGTTGGAATTGCTGAGTGTTCGATAAAGGTTGTGATCCCGCCGGGGGTGTTACTTGTCAGGAGGGACACGATCTCCAAGTGCGTTCTTTGGACACTCACACCAAACACCGTCATGCCACTCGAGATGATGTAGGTTGCTATACTCAGGGCAATCTGCACACCATGCTGCTAAAACCGGTTTGCGATACCTACAGTTGCCATCTGCCCAGAGAACGTTGTAATACCCGCTTTCGGCGCTGGGATTTTCTTGAAAGTTGGGAGGCTGTAGTACCCGCCAGAGCACCTCATTCAGCACCTCTCAGTTTGTTTGCCACTGCTCATCCAGCTGGTTTTGAGGTATATTGCGGTTCTTGAGGAGAATCGGCAGGAGACTGACCATTACGATGCTGTGCACTGAGAGTATCTGGCAGATCTTCGAATATAGATTGCCAATTGTCATATATGCGGGCCACTATTTCTTGTCGCCAGGAAAATTGAAGAGATGTATTCCATCGGACATGAACGTCAAGCGAACCAGTTTATCCCCCACACTGAGCGTTGACTTAACGTCACTTAGCACGTCATTATCCTCGGGTATCTCTCCTTACATGTGTCTCCCACCACAAGTACGCAGTGTGCATTTTTGTTTAGAGGTGTTTTGGTGGTGTATTACTGATAAAGCAATGCTGAGGGGCCTAGAAAAGATGCTCGGCATACAGTGGCTGCCGCATCAAACATCTCATGCTTTTGATGATGTCTCGACTCCAGTATTCGATTGGGCATTAGTGATTATCATTCCATTTCATATCCTCGAGGGTGTGTTGTTACCACTCCCTGATAGCCTCACCATCTGGCATACTAGCCACCAGTTTCTGGAAGCAATCCACGTTTTTGAAGCGTTGGAAACGCAGAGTGGTGGTTTCTTCCTTCAGGACGTTGTCATATTACGTCTTCATGCCCTTCTTCTTGATCCCACATTGAATATATTTGTACTTTTCACGCGTCGCAAACGGGTAGTAGGAATTGTTGTGTAGGTTCGTCTCAAGGTAGCCCTGGGTGTCGCATTCCCATGGGTCAGCAATATATTCGCGCAGCAGAGCACTGGTGGTGGGGTAAGTTTCCGCCCGTGCCAGGGGAGGTGGCTGTGGTTGAGACTATGAGTCTGGAATGTTTTCAACGTGTTCGAGGTAGGGAAACTGGTCCAAGTCTTCGACTGAATCTTTGTTAGTGTTGAATCCACCATGCTGAGCAGATTCAAAGCGTCGGGGCACGCTGCGAGCAGTCAGATTGTTCTAGTGTGCAACTTGAAGGTGTTCAGGATGGTGTAATTTGATATGATTAAGTTGCCAGCTGTCTGAAATGAACTTCTTTTGGCATGAAAATTCGGGGTAACAAAAAGGGGTCTTCTCTAGCATTGTCGACAACACGCGAGGAGTGAAGTTTTCACTGTAGAAAGAGACAAAAGTTGGTGCTGGACCTGAGCACTCTGGTGTGATACAAGCGCACGATACTTTCAGCTAACTTGAGAGATTTATTGAGCCTCAACAGCATCACAAGAAGGTTCCTTACACGCCGGGAGTTGCAAAAACACTGCATGCGCGATGTCCGATAATACTATGAATAAATCAAAAATGAACCCTGAGCAATTCAAAAACCTTGCGACACGTGTAATTATCAATGCCTAAGATGAACAGATTAGAACAAAGGAAACAAACAAGGCCACAACCCTAACCCAAACAAACAAAACACCTCTACACGTACGTTAATCAGTGCCTGAGATGAATAGATTACCGAAAAGGTAACTCACAAGACAAGAATGTGACCGTAAGCCGAACACACTCCTCTTCAGCGACTCGAGGCGTGGTTCACTTCTTGCCTACGGAACCAATCCGCCGCAGTTCCGGGAGCGGGACATCGGGGATAGAAACATCAGGGAAAGGGACATTTGGGAGACTGTCGCCACCTGCCGATCCGACTTGTAGCTGCTGCTCCACATCGACATCCCAGGTGTTTCTCGCTGCGTCAGTGTCTCGCAGGGTTGGCGCCGCTGGGCGAGGTTCTAGTGGCGTCACATGCCCAAAAACTGCAGTCCTCTGAGCGTATGAGTCTACGGAGTTTGTGGTCATGTGCGAGGTTCCGGGGTTTGTTGCCGTGGGGCAGGCGCGAGAGGTTTCGGCCGGGGGGTATGCTTGCGCATCTCCTGGCCCTACTCAGGTAGCACGGTTGGCTGATCGTGTACCATGGTATCTCATAGCCAGCTGATGTATTTACGATCTCTCCCTGGGCAATAGTCCGAGGTTCATTGCCATCATCCTCAACCTCATCCTCATCCTCATCCTCATCGTCATCCTCTTCATCCTCATCTTGCTCCTCTTCGACTTCCTCCTCTTCATCGTCACCATCCCTTTCGATATCCCCATCGCTGTCTAAATCAACGCCATACGGTGCGTCCACATTATCCTCCATGCGCATATCCACATCAGAATCATGTTCTGAGTCAGATTCACCGTCCGACTCCTCGGTAGAGTCGGTATCAGCATCTGAGGACATTGACATGGTGGGAGGCTCTAAAGATACCCACTCTAGTTAGCCCTCAGTGTCATGTTGCACTTGCTCCATGTAGCCTTTCCATCGCTCTGCGAGCTTTCTCCCTCTGCAGTTTGTTTAACAATACCTTTCACTTTCCCATGCCTGTTCCACTTCCCCTTCCCCTTCCCCTTCCCGTTCTCTTTCTCCGTTGCCTTCCCCATCTGGTTCCTGTCTTCAGCCGCCTTCTGTTCATCCTGCCCATCCTTTACTCCCTTCATTTCCCCAGTTCTTTTCCCACTGCCCTGCATTTCCTCTTCACCCTTGCCGTCATCATTGTCATTGCCATCGCCAGGACGGCTCATTCCACCGCTTGGCACTCTGGGATACGCCCAGTTCTCATCACTATCATCCTCGTTGATAATCTCATCCCTATACAGTGGTCCAACTGCCAGGAAGTAACGTTGTTTGTACTGCTGGCAGCTTGGCGGCTGAATCTTTACCCTGAGATCATCGCTACCGTACCAAGAGTAACCCTCCCTGATGCGTTTAATCTTCCCTGAGCTGGTTTTCTGCGGATTGGAGCGAACGACTTGATCCCCAAACGCATGGGGGTTGTCCCACCTCCAATGGTTCATTTGGTCACGGGTTTTCTCAAACATTTGCACGATATATGAGCGGAAGGCAGCCCACGACTCCCAATAAGGCGAACTCCTGCTCCTACATTATGGCCATATTAGCTGGAATTGTGAAAAGTGCCGAGTTGTAACTGGATCAAGAAAGATTTTATCATAAAAGAGGTCCCATGCCCTCTGATGCTTGATGCCACAAACGTTGTATATCCGTATGAGTCCACAGATATGTTACCGTGATGAATCCATTTATATGGTCCCAATTAAATGGCAGGTGTCGATCTAATACCGATGTCAGCATCTTTGCTCTAGACTGCCCCTTTCATTTGCTACTGCCCTTAAGTGCCGTCGCTGTGAGTTGCAAATGAATCTACATCCGAAGCTTTAGCATTATGATACAGTTGCCTGTAGTGGAATGAAGCCCAGAGGGAAAGAACAAAGTTGTGTAGGTTATCGAGTGTGTTTTCGAATGAGAGGTGTTGTCCTATGCAAGTCACCTGATGTCGAGACCAGGATGCTGGTGGTGTGTATAATATGGGAGAAACAGAGAAAGGAGGTGTAGCGGGAAGATGGAATATATATACTCGAGTTCCGGCGATTTCTTGGTTCAACTTGTGCGTTTTGTTTGGTAACAAACACAAAACTGCCCAGCCTTCATCTTGCACAACCGCCAGGCACCTGATTAACAAAAAGCCTCGAGATGAGATTCAGTACTCGCGGTGTGGACAGTTTATGATTCCGGGTGTTACTTTTGCATCACACACCACTTTTACCGCTCAGACCTCGTGCATCTCTAAGCAAACTGTGTTGTTCTCAAGTCGTCCCAACTGTGCAACTATCCAATACAGCTACCAACACCTAGCGGTGAAATACGCACACGCAACTGATGTCATAGGATAGAGAATACGACATTGTTTGCTTTGCGATGCTTTTAGCTCTGCCAGAGGGGGACTTTGACTGGGAAGCGGAAGATATACACAATCGATCGTTCGATGTAGTGTACTCAGAACGAGCGCAACACTATGATAATTGCGCCAAGTAGATATAAACACCCTTCAAGCGGTGCATGTAGACCTTCAGACGTTGCTGTAACAGTAAATATCAATGCTGAGTCTCATCTGAGTTAAATCTGATGGCAGTGAACTCCAGAATTGAAAGCTTTTCAAGGGATCTCGTGCCCGAGTATTGTCACGGGCAATTGTGATTCAGAGTCTAGGGCGGTATACCCTGCGCTTTTTTTTTTTTTTTTGAATTCCTCCCTGGTGGCTCAAATGGGAGTCTACATCACCTGCCATTGCATATGCATGCTGAGGAAATTATTCCTACATTCTTAACGTCGAATGTCTATATTGGACTATGCCTTCCCAATGCGCTCACACTGACACGACTCCAGTCATACGAATCGGTCAGAAACAACAAAAGTGTAGGTGTTTGGGGAATTCTCAGTCTCCCCTTGCTAAGTGACGCGTTTCCATACCGGCTGGCGAGAGGGTTCCCTCTCCAGGAGGGAGTTCCGTAGCTTCTACAATTCCTGGTCAGAACTCCACCCTTTCATCTTCACTGAACAATTTTGCAGTTGTAGATATCAATCACCTCGAATCTTCCACCCAGTCCACTACACAGCCACAGTCAATGATGACTCCAACCTTCATGCCCGGTACAGGCAGTCGTAGCACACCAGCACCTGGAGGAACCTCACAGACAGCCTGAACGGGTCGCGTTGTATCCAGCCTCACATCCAGCATTGCTAGCACTCCCCATCCTCTCAGTGGTCTTGACAACCTGCTTACCTCCATCCCTCATCGAGAAGCCCACACGACCATTACAAAACCACTGGGAACGTGAGCTACAGACAGGAATCGGTGATAGAGGCAGTGGCAATTGTAACGCAGGCAGTGTCTACAACTGAGTCAGTGGTCTCCAGCAGTCACAGCATCGATCAATTTGATCACTGAGATATGACGTGTCTTGTGTTTGCAACGGGCAGACTCATGGAGCTCTGTAATAGACACTCTGTCATCACTATCAGTGCTTCTCTGTTTGAATCTGTGCTTCCCTATTGTATTGCATACAATGCACCCTTTTGGTACTCCACTGGGAATATCAGCACTGTGTCGATGCGACAGGTGGTCCACAATTTGTATAGACCCTGCTTATTTGAGATTGGTTCTCTTCCATTGCGATCTGTATTCCTTCCTCACATTCTTTGTACTTTCTTTTCTGCACAAGCACTCCCCATCTGGTGTTCCTCTTTCCCAGATAGTTGCTTCCCACCATCATCTGACTTTATCATATTGTCTTTCAAATCTTATTTTGATTTGCAGTTTGCAAATATCTCATTGCACCTTTGTGAGATGTCACAAATTGAGCCAAATGACATCAGAAGTCAATCTTATGTACCCACTATGCATATATTGTCAGCCAATACAAGGCGCCCCTCCAGTATCTGTCAACTACTGCTGAATTGGGTATTCTTGTATTCATTGGACTTATGAGTTGGGAGAGGTAGTGGATGACGTTCATATAATGTTTGCTTGATATTATTTAATCACTTAATTACATTGTTGTTGTTGTATACCAGCTTCACTGTTAGAAATCAGTCACCTTGTCCTCTGGTTCCATAAAGTAGCAATGCAAAAAATAGACTGTGGAAGAAGATGTTGTTAGCTACTATATGTAGAATATTGAAGTCATAATGAATAACACTCCATGTATCATATTTGCCATAGATGGTAATCCATTCCTGGTGTATATCCAGAGAGGATCTGATATCAACTGCAGTACTAGGAATGAATGAATATATGTATCCAGGTATCTCTCACTGTGTTTCTGGGAATCTCACATTAAATGGGCCACTCTCTGAGGTTCTTCGAATGCGCTCCTCAGCACTGTGACCTGTTTCTCCACTCATCAGAGTTCACTGCTATGGTACTTCTGTTCCAGTTCTCAGAATTTCAAGATAGTATCTAGGCTGGCCCGAATGCCCTCCCATTGTCAAATGGTTTTCTGAGATTCAGGTCTCTATCTGGACCCTCCACCTCCTATCACATTGTGCTGGAGGGTCCAATCAACTAATACTCAATTTGATGGTGTCGACATCTCTTGCTCCTGCTGTCAATGCTGAGTCTGTTGTTAACATAATTATAGTCAAAAATGATTTATAATGTAGGTGGACTTCAATTCTCCATAATACGTGGTTACTGTGAGGTCATCGTAGTTATTATTGTTCTCACAGTCACTCTGCGGGATAGTGTAGATCATTTACTGTAAATGCTCTTCATGCTCTGTATTATATTGCTGCAATAATTTCACATTAGTGAAGGGAATGTTTCTCATTGTCAATGGGATTCAATCATAAGGTGACTTCTAAGTAACTGCACTTCTCTTGTAGAAATAATTGTGCTGGTACGTATTCTTTGTTTCTAGACTGATTCTCCATGGTCAGAATGGGTAGCCATACCGTACCTCTAAACACTGATTTCTCTGAGGTTGGTACAGCCGTAGGTTTTCAAGTGAAGTGAGATCAATATCAATTATGCCGATGGAAGAAATGTACTCCCAACTTAGGTGATATGTAACTCGACCAAGACTTTGTGTTTGATTGTTGGTATTGCCACCTTCCAGGGTTAGAATACTCTGTCCATGGTAGGTGCTTTGGCTTGAGATTGCATTTAATTAACCTGCAAAAATGGGGTCTTTATTAAACTGAATCTTTTATATTGGATAATTCTCAGCCATTAAGTCAAATAGTGGTATCCAGTGCTGTTGATTGACATCATTATTGTAATAGACAGGCCTCATTTGCCAATTCGTCTGGAACCAAACTCATGTACCATCATATTGCCCCAATGAATGATGAAATGTTCAAAGAACCATGTACTGCTGTGGTCATGGGTCATGATCATATTTCGAAGGATATAATCTCAATTGTTTGGTATGGTGATTTAGTATGTTTATAATATGGTTGACTTACCAAATTCCCTGCGTGAAATGTATCTGGTTACTGAGAAAGCAATGAATAGTGTGAACTCATATATTCATTCATGGGCTTATATGAACATATACTAGTTGATACTATTGGAAACAGAAATGTAAATATTATATATTAGTATTGAGGCAAGATTATTGCTCAAAATCTAAGGCTTATGGGGAGGCAACTATATTTTATGGGCATTACAATCATATGTTAGCCTTCTACCAACTATTAAGTTAGCCTAGTGAAATAACCTTTGAAGACAAAAAATACATTTAATCTTCTTCAATGTTTCCAATGCAAATTCATCTGAATAGTACTCAGTTCACAATGCATGGATATTGTTCCATGGGTGTTATAGTTGTACTTCCAGAATTATACAAGATTACTCACCATTCCATATGTTGATACTTGACCCAGAATTACAAACTGTTACTCGTCATTCCGTATTGGATCTATGTTCCGGATTGGTGTACCTATTATCTAAATCTCCATTACCTGACTGTTTTATCAACAGATTCATGATAACAGTCAAGCGAAGTGCAAATCAGATGTGAATCATCATTGGATCAGTAATAGTTGTGGGTGCGCCATTCCCACCAGTTAATCTTTATCGGCAAGAAACATTATTCCAAGTTGCTGGCCAAACAACCATTCTCTTATGGTCTAATTGTTCATTCCTCATCAAATAAATTTTCATCCATATCAGACCACCATGGCATCGGAAGATATGCAGAGTCATATATTGGATCTGTTAGGAACGAATAATCGATATATCGAAGCCCTGTCAACGAAGTGGAGTTATCCAAAGAACCCTTGATTCAACCACACCTTTCAGTCTGGGTGAATACAACCTGGGAGTCGTATGTCCTCAGTGGCGTGGGCTACTCTCCATTCAATATATGGCAGAACAGCTCGGTTGCAGGTTGCTCCATATTTGGCTCCAATAAAGCACAGTCAAATCGAGGGTTCTGTGATTTGCAGCAATTCTTAAAGCATTACATACCCGGTGGGTATGTCCGATGGCACTCTAACTGGCTCTTGGTGGCATGAACACATTTGTTCATAATGAGCATCAGATAAGCATGAATCTGGACAAGGTATCACCAAATAGCAATTATGTCGCAATACACACACATTATCTTAATAACAAAGTTACTACTCCTGTGAGTTAGAACTTAACTTGGAATAATAGAGGCCTCAGATGATGAGTGCATTAGGTATGGGAACCCTGAGGCAGGTTTTTGCAGTCTGCGGGATCTTTAGTGTTACCAACAGGTCCAGGAAACCCGCCAGTAATCTGGATTTGGATTGCAAAAAAAGAGCAGTTCAGGTTCAGACCCATCCAAATACCCAACCAGTTGACTCTTGGCGGGCCAAACCCAGACTGATACCCATCAACCCATGGGTTTCACTAGGTTTTACTAAATTCATCAGTTCCAATCTCCGGTTCTCCATTTCGGGTTTCATATTTATGGTTGCATTCAGATGTGCTACTGTTAATCATAAAATATTGACATCCGTACATTATCTTTTCTTTTCCACCATTTGCTCGCCTTAATGAGCAACATGAAAAGGCTCACATGCTTTACCACTTCTTGCAAATCAGAGTCATCGGAGCATCAATGAATGTTGCTCTTGAATCTGCGGTAATATGAGTGGTGCTTGATCGCAAGCATTCATAAACAAGCATATAGCAGGCTTCATAGGCATATCTGTACTGGATATTCCCGCCAAATCCTCTGGGACAGTAAAAAGATATTTCATTTACAGAGCTACCACTAGGAATTCTTGCGCCTTTCACAGTAGACAAACAGTCAATACGATGTATATAGACCATAACGGCCACATGGCGCTGTGATTAACCATGATGAAAGGCCAACAATTGCTGACACTCCATTGATGCTCAATGTCAAGATGGGGCGGGGAGGGTTTCACTTTGCCTTTTGCCTATGAAGGCGGCCAATTCTCCATTTCTCACTATTGGCAACCTGTCGCCCCCCAGAATACCAAAGATACACGACCAACAACCATTGATGCTCCATTGACACTCATTTTCATGATGGGGCAAGGAGGGAATTGCAATGTTGTTTCCTATAAAGGAGGCCAATGATTCTTTTATTACTGTCTGAAACCTTTTGGCGGTGTGATTACCCAGGAGGCAAGACCAGAAATCATTGACGCCCCATTGACGCCCATTTTCAAGGTGAGGTAGGGAGTGTGTCATTGGAATTTTTGCCAATGAAGGCGGTCAATACATCAATTATGTATAACGACAACTGAATCAATATTTAATTACAAGGCCGATATAACATAGAATTGTTGATGCTCCATTGACGCTCATCTTGCCACTGGTGTATCCACATTATGCAATCATTTGATTTGGCATAGTCCATTATTCACATTGTTTTGGCAGCTATTTTACCGTTTTCATTTACTTTCTTCTTAATCACTTCATGGTTTTTTAATAATAGAAATCAATATAAAATATCAATCTCCGAAATCCGGTACCATTCGATCAATGCTCGCCATTACTGGTAGGTTCACTCAATCAGCTGCCCTGGACTTCAAAATGGATGTTTGTTGCATTACCACACAACAGATAGTGCACTAACCAGTGGATGTTCCTTTATCAGTCAGTATATCTGGATCGAAATCTGTATTGTGCTGGCTATATTTGGCAGATGCATCAAGAGTAAAATATTCAGCACAGGGAACATCGGTATGTAAATACATATACCTGGCCGGCAAGTGGATGATTTGGGAACATTGAGCTCCGGAATTGTCACCGGTTGGCCCTGGTGGCATGCCAGGAGGAGGCAGCTGTCTGAGTCGGTTGGGTCGAGGTGCACCTGGTCCTTTGCATCTGCAGTGTATCAGCCGCTTCTGTAGGGGGCCATTTTGGCATGGAGGGCATCCAGCCGTGCGGTATTGACGAAGCATAGCCGGGTGACATTCTATCGCAGCCTTCACCTTGTTATGCCCAGGAGACTCCACACCCCGTTTCTTCAATTCTCAGACTTCGGCGTAAAGTTTCTTGATTAGATAGGTCATTTTCTTGATTGTGGCGTGCGAAACCCCTACCTTGGTGATTTTGGCCATATTTAAGGCTAGGTGCATGTCAGACTGTTCCAGCTGTACCCGATCACATTGCCTTGCCATGGTAGCAGATATGTTGAAACCCAACAAGAAATTAGTTGCTACTTCTACCAATGAGATTCGAATAATACCTCAAGCATATACACTTCAGTGGCCTCCTCTGAGGTGATTGAAGCCTGTTTCGCCCAGTCACTGGGATGCTTATCAGGGAATTTGTCAGCGAAAATCCCAGAGCTAACAACATCATGAGAGTTCAATTTCGCAGACTGTAGAGAGAAATGCCTTGTTCGACCTTGGAGAATTGCCATTACGGGTAGCATCAAATGAGTCACGTAGATGTCTGTGGACACCCACTGTGCAGTATATGGTAAATTGATGGCTGTTTGCTTTGATATGGATATACTCACATCCAACTACATGCTGCTTCTTATTCTTTCTGCATCCAGTTTTACGGACAATTTTTCAATGTACATCTGTGTTCATATGTTTGGTGGCTGCATTGCCAGTGTTGCGGTTGAGAAACTGGTGTCTGCATTCTTGCTGTGTGCCAATCATTGCCATATTTGATGTAGCGCCCACAAATCGGCTGGATTTAGATCCGCTCTCACTTGGCTGAGGTGGTTTTGTATTCATGATTTACTATTGTGGAATAGGAGAGAAAGATAATAACGAGAAGAAGTGGGAAGCCCTGAGGACTATATAGTTAGCTTCATGTCAGAGTTGAAAGTGTAGCAGCTAACATGTTTCTTATACTCAAGATGAATCCAGCTGAGTATGGCTACAAGTTGCAGGGGTTTCTCACCGCCCGGCAATTTGCAATAAGTCAGTCTGATGTTGTTTATCTGGTAACAGGGATAAATTGCGATGTACGATAGCCGAAATGGCATGATAGTCAGTTATGAATAGGACATTTTTCAAGAGAAAGGATGTCTGCTGATGTCTGTCTCAAATAATCCGCAGGATATCACATGAAACTGACGCCAACAATTAAGTTATATTGTACAGTTAGCCTAACAATTCCCAATTTATTGACTGTCAAAACAGAGATTTTGCTTTGTTCAAGATGAGTAAATGTACCAACCTTGACATAAAAGACACAGCTTGCCTCCATATTGTTCATGACATGAAACATCCAACATCTTGCCCGACAATAAAGTCAACGCAAACAACAATGATCAATGCCCCAAGAAAGAACATTTCAACACTTCCGGCGGACAAATATGGCAAATGGACAGAGCAGTTTACCGAACGACATCAACAAGAGAATGAAGGCAAGAGCCGCTGCGAAGCAAACAGAGTCCGAGCCCGTGGGGCATTGTGCAGCTTGCGATTCAAAATGAAGCTTGCGCCCGAAAAACGATGAGTAACACACATTTCAAGCAATCAAGCAAAAGAGAAATGGATTGAGGATTATGTTCAGAGAGATACCGCTGGGGCCAGAAACCGAGTTCAAGACGCAGAGGCAGCGAAGAGGCAGGAGCAGGGAGGTACAGTGACAGGTGAACATTAAGAATTGACATCTAGAGAGCCCAAAATAACATTGAATTGGATGATGGTTGCTATCGGAGATAGTCTGGGCGATATCGCACGTTCTGACAATGGGGAGGATGGTGAAGATGCAGATGGTGAATACACGGAGCAGGGCCTGCTGAGCGAAGATGATCAACCCGGCTGGGTGATGGGCACAATCACCCCCACGGTGCAGTAGCTCATGGAGAGATTTTGGCAGAAGCCAATGAAGCTTGATGAATTGACACACCCAGAATAAGAGGATGCAGCCGACTACTTCTGTAAAAGTGACATGAAGTACGGCACATCAGAATTGAGGGTTCTGGTCATCGTTCAACCGCGAACGGATGACAATGCACTGCCACCTGCACTGACAACATTTAGAGAGCCAGTGGAGTGTCTTGACATTGTCCCCGGAATAGCGCAAATGCCACCAGAGACTTCTCGACCAGGAAGTAGTCAAATGAGGCTACATTCTGGGAAGCCGCAGTCGAACAGATCTATACCAGGCCTTTCGCACACAGCGGAGTGTGGTTCATCACTCCTTCAGAATCCGAAGCCAGTTGAACTCTTAAGGTTTTAACCTCACATATAGCCTCCCTAGCTAATCGCGAAATAGAAATCACATTCAGACTATAACATGGTGACGGCTCCTGCGTCAGCTGAAGAATTGCAATGCAAACTTGTATTTTTGATGTCATATATCAGTGAAAAGCAATTTATGCATCAATTGTGCTATGTGTCAGCTATATCTTGATTTCAGTGACCAAATTGTGAGACATGATAATTAGTCTGAGCAAGTGCAAGGGTTGAATGTGCCATGCGAAAGTTCTAGAATCCAAATCAGGCTGTAAGCCGGCGAACACATGCGATTTCTGATTGCCAATTACTATTAAGTGAGAACACAAAAGCTATATTAGTGACGACATATACAAGCAGCATTTAATTGTGCGATATCATACGGGTCAAAGAAAGAGTGGTCAGTACTCAATAAGAATCAGTCTGAATGACATCCGTTATGCTACATTCATCCCTAGATCTTACTACATAACTGTCCGCCCAGACCGTGTGCACACAGTGGAGATTTTTGACATTGCTTATTGCACATCATGGAAATCGAGGTGATGGAGCTGGATGAGGAAAAGTGAGGAAGTTTAGCTATATATACCAAAAACTAGTGAAATGATCTACATGCCATAAATTGCTGGCCGAAAGCACAGAGACATGATAGGGCCAAGTCATCTCTTACTCAGATACCGTGGATAGATGTTACTCAGAAATTGAGAGGTAACAATGCTCCTGGATACAAACGATAATACTTACAAACGCAATATTAGATGTCAATGATGAGAATATGATTCGTCGAATTCAATGATTGAGTGTACGAAGGCTGGTTTGATGTGATTAATGTGAGCATCAACAGAGCGTCATCAATTTTCAGTCTTACACATTTGGCAACCAAAAGGCTGCATTGTCACATTCTTCTAACATAAATGCATTGGTTGGCATTGTAGCTAAAAAGGAAAATGAAACGCTCATTCCGCCAATGTAAAATCCCATGTCAACGGAACATCAACAATTGGTGACTTTGAATCTTGAATGATTCAAAATGCTCCGCGGCGACATTCACTCATAATCAACCTATCAACTGCCTGTTGAGGTAATAATGGTTGAGATACCATTGCCGCTATATCCTGAATATGAGCACCAACGGTGCGTACAGGATTTTAGGCCTTGCATCTTGAATAATCAAGGGGCTGAGTGCCGACATTCATGAATAATCATACTACCACATTCCTTGCTGGGCAAAAATATTTGCAACAACATTGTAACTATGTTCTACAATGAGTGTCAACAGAGCGTCAACAGAGCATCAACGATTTTAGGCCTTGCATCTTGGATAATCAAGGGGCTGGGGGATGACATTCATCCAGAATTGAACCTCTGGCCACCATTCTTGGTAAAGATTCTTGCAACAACATTATAACTATGTCTTAAAATGAACATCAACGGAGCATCAACGGAGCATCAACGGAGAATCAACGGAGCATCAACGGCGCATCAACGGAACATCAATGGAGCATCAACGGAGCATCAACGGAGCATCAATGGAGCATCAACGGAGCATCAACGGAGCATCAACGATTTAACGTGTTGCATCTTGGACAATCAAGGGGTCGGGCGACGACTTCAATCCATAATCAAATAAGCGGCTGCCATTCAAGGATACAATGCTTTCGACGACATTGTAACTATATTCTGAACAGGTGCATCACCAGTGCTTCAACAATTTTCAGCCTTGCATCTACGAGAATACTGGGGCTGTTCAACTACGTTGATCCATAATGATACAATCTGCCTCGACTCTAGGCCACAATGCTTGCGACATCATCGTAACTATGTCCAAAACGTAACGTCAATGGATTGTTTACAGATCATCAACAGAGCATCAACAGAGCATCAATGATTTTTGATCTTACATGTTGGATAAGCTAGGGCCAAAGGAACACAGTTTACGCATAGTCAAACTATCAGCAGCATTTATGGGCCAAAATGCAACTCCCAATATCGTGTCCGCCTCCTACTGATGAGTTTCCATGCAGCGTCAACAATTTTATAGATGCTCAGCAAGCTACACAGCAATGAAATGCATTGCCCTGTTCCTAAATTGAGTTTAATGTGGACAGTCTTTTGAAAATGTCCTTGTATTCAACTTCACAAATACTACGCATGCAATGTCTCACAGATCTGATTTTTTTGCTGTTAGCTCCAGAGTCAGAAATTTAAGAACCTGCATTCGGCATTACTATAATGTTTCTTTCGGCAGTCTCTCAAGTCAGATTACCCAACTTTCTAAATCCTACTGCCATGTCTAATTCAAAATGTTCAAATACCTCATTGCTAGAGGTTGTGACGCCTTCCAAAAATGAATGTGTCATTATCCATGAACTGAGCGACGTTACTTCGCAAATCATCATTGATGCTTGGTGGGCTTCAATGAATGTGTACTCGAAACGTCCTTTTGGTTGGAATAGTTCTAGACATGCGTCTTCATGGCAATTTGATTTGCACTGTGGAATCGAGGAGACTGGCAGCCCTGGAATCATATGTATTGTTTGTCATCAAGTTCTTCACCATGCATCAGATGACGGAACCAGCTCAATGGGGAAGCACTTGCTTGCAAATCTCACATAGCAACGTTAAATGAGTTAACAGAGTCAGAAGTTTCTGAATTGACTAGTTCAACAGACGATGAAACAGCTCTCTCCATTGTGAAGAAGCAAGGAAGTTGTGGAATTACATTAGTCAGTTTGCAGAGGAAATTTATATCTACCATCCAGCTTAATCTATATTGACTGAAATGAGAGACAAAACGTTCCACACTGGCAGCTAAGGACATTGAAACTTCTGAATTTCACCAAGACATGTGGAATCGCTACCTCATGTTAGTATATGTTTCAGCTCATATCCCTAGGATTGATAGATCAAATCTCGAGCTACAATGCTCATCTAAAGCATTACGAATTGACCCAATCCTGCCCTCTGGTATGACCTTTAGCAACCTTTGCCGGAAGAAATATGCAGAGACCATGCATGCAATTCAGAAGCAATTGCCTTCATGAAATAAAGTTAGTTTAGCTTTTGACAGATGGATGTCAACTAACAAACTCGTCATAACTGCGGTCATTGCATACTATATGGATCAAAATTGGGCTTTACGTGAAGTACATCTCACTCTCACTGAGGTTGATTGCCTGTTCTTTTCCTGGTTTGAAAGCTAATCAACAATGATATGTCAAAGGCCAAGATACAGAAGCAAGGCGGGACGTGCATTTGAAGGACACACTCGATCATTGTCAGCTTACCAACGGCTGGTTGCTTGGAATTACAACTGATAATGCTTCCTCCAATTGATCGATGACACGGGAGCTGCATTCAACAATTGAGGCCTCTGGTATCGAGTGGCCCACATTGAGGGACCACATACCATGCATGGCACACGTCATAGAGCTGGCTGTGGGTGCATACATGGGCAGTCTCGGTGTAAAAGGCCATACAAAGTCTTTGAAAGCCCATGAGCGCTATCAGCACTTTGGGGAGAATGAAAGCATACACTTTGGGAAGAGTCAAAGACTTCGAAAAGAGGGCAATGCTAGATTCAATGATGCGTCGGCCATGAGACCAGGTTTTGCCAAGATCATTGAGAAAGTACATATTTGAGGATATTTCGAATGTCCTGAAACTGACCTTCATATAGCACAGAATGCTTGCGGTGTTGATTACGCTGACACCTGGTCATCGAAACAAGTTCATTGACTGTCAACAAGCTCAACTCCGCATTGCTGTTCTACTGATTATGGATATGAAGACATATTGGAAGTCGACATTGGAGTTGCTTGACTGAGCCTACCGACTACGAGAATTCACCCATGAGTGGCTCCAAAATGCACAATACAGTGATTACCGGCAACTTTTCACAACACAGGATGAATGCACCATGATCAAGTATGTGATGGAAGTGTTGCGGCCATTCCGATATTTGACCCAGTGGATGTTGAAGAGGCACACAGTCACATTGCATCTCGTCAGCACAGTCTACAATGACATGTTCAATCATTTGGATGGCGTTATGGAAGCTTTGGCTGAAAAAAAGACTCAAGGGAAGGAAGACTTCATCTTCGGCGTGCAGTTAGCTTGACAGAGGCTGTCCAAATTTGATGCTAAAGTGACACCATCGACGGGTATGGTTCTCATATCTGCACATGTCCTCGAGCCTTGCCAGCAGTTGGAATTGTTTAGGAAGTGAGATAATGGAATGTATAGTAATCCTGAAAATGAGACATCCTATACTAACCAATACTAGGAGGCCTTGCTGATGTATGTGGAAAATGAATACTGTGCCAAACATCAATGTGTGCTGGTCAATGAACCAGAATGAGTACCAAGCAGCAATCTCATCTCCTCAGCAACGGCATCAGGATCCAGTCAATCATCTTTTCATCCATGTGATTTGTCCTGCGATGACAAAGAATACTTAATGCCTAAGTATGTGGCTGAAAGGACTCACCAATGAAGCGATTGTGCAGCATGCATATTAACCGCCACCAGACCCTATTTCAATTCACCGCCAGAAGAAGCGAAGAACTGTGGGCAAATTGATCAAAACCCCAATGATTACGACTCCGACCAAACAGAGAGTAGCTGTACATTTTGGATATCCGACATAACCGACTGGTGGCGTCAACAAGGGGAAATGCACTCAAAGTACGCCTATCTCTCCAATGTGGCGCGTGACATTTTCTCTATCATACCACATGGTGTCGTAGTGGAGGCCAGTTTATGCCAGGGCCAAGATGTCACCGGCTGGAGGCAGTCAAAAACTACCTGCGAGACCCTTCATCAACAAGTCATCGTGAGGCAGTTTGCTGGAGCCAATGACCACAGGTAGGCAGGCAATGACCCATCATTGGATATGAGGAACACAAGAAACAATTCGGAAATGCAGAAAGTGGTGCAGGACATAACATTGCCCAGAATGGCCAAGGTTCACAACATGTTGAAGATGTGGCAGAGCAGCCAAAACCTATGTGCTACACAGAAGGAATCTCATGCTCAAAACAAGCAGATGACAGCTGTAGGATACATTTTGGACATGCAAGAGATTGTCAAGGCATCCAGGTCACTCTTTAACATGATGGTGAGGCGGTATTTAAATTGTCAGAAAGATCTCCTTTGCCACCAGGTTTCTCTGCAAAGGACCTTACTGGCAGACGAACTAAAATACTAAATGTCCACCAAATCAGAAGAATCAACTGTCATTCAGTGGAATGTGATGAGGATAGCGCACCTGAAAGTATTTTGGAAACTGAAAATTAGCTTTCCTGGAATCGCGACTTCGATCATCCAAATCACAGCGAAGACGACAGTGTGGCAGACGTTGTATCTGATATACAGCAAGACAATGGCATCAAGGATCCGGAATGCCCTGAGCAGCGGGATGTGAGTGCCGCACCAAATATTCCCAGGTTGATTCGGCGAACATGGGAGCCAATCAGAGAGGCTGCCAAGGCCATGGTGACGGTCAATGCAACCGAAACGAGGAGGAATAAAAAAGTGAAGCCAAAGTTGGACGGAATGGGTCAATGTTTCACCAGCTTCTTTATCTAGTTTGACCGAGAGTTTCAGTTAGAGATGTATTATGGGCAAATGGTGAGTAGTAGCTTGTGAATATCGATTGATAAACAGATATATAGCAGGTGCAATAAAGATTTTGGCAAGCTATATAAATTTTAGCCGTGTGAGGGCACACAGTGCAAGAATGTTACTGAGCTTGGATTTGTCACAGGGCCAAGTCTTTATCTGGCCGAAAGACAAGCATTACGTTCAAATCAGAATTAAAACTATTATCGCTGGCAGCACATATCGAATCAATAATACATGACATTAATCGTCAATGAAGCGTCAACGAGTTGTGGTCTTGTAAGTACGGTAAATGAACAGTGATTTGGTTGCTGTTATGCATAACCGAAGTATTGGCGGCTTTTATAGGCGAAAGAGATAGAAACACGGTCACTGCCCCATTGTGAACACGAGCTTCAACGGAGTGTCAACGATGTTTGGCTTTGCATCTTGGGTAACCTATGTTCCGATTGGTTGCAGACATCCATTTATGAGCTATTCGCAGCCTTTATTGTCAAAAACAACAGCAATACTCCCCCAGCTGCATTCTGAAAATGAGGGTCAACAGAGTGTGAACAGTTTGAGGTCTTGAATATTTGTGAATTAAGGCATATCGTGGAGCTTCATGCTAATAACAGAATTATTGACTGCCTTGATAAGCCAAAATACAATCTCTCAAAGATAAAACACAGATTCCAAGTTAATCAATATTACACACTGCAAAACATGTAAAAACGTAATATTGGTTGTTGAAAACGCGATTTTGAGAAGATACTGTTAATAAACTGTAAAAACAAGAGCCTTATATGAGTTTATAGATGGACCCGCTGGGCAACCAGCTGACATCCTGCCCAATTCAGACAGGTTGGGAGTTTGCCATCGAACTGGACCTGACGTTGTAGTAGCAATGGGTCCGCGTAACCCACCAGTGGTCCAGGCTCGGCTCCCAGAAACTGTACATTTCAGTTCCTAAACCGTCCAAAAACCTGTTCCGTTGCATCTTGGTGGGCCAAACCCGGACCCGTACCCTTCAACCTGCAGGTGTTGCCAGTTTGAACTTGTCCCGTCTGTACCAATCTCCGGTTCTGTGTTTGGGGTATTTCTATTTATAGTCAGTTTTAGATATTCTACTGATAATCCCAAATATTAACTTGGGTATACCATTGTTGTTTTCGGATTTATCTGCTACCTTTATAAACAAAAAGGAGAGAGACACACTTCCTGCCCCATCCTGAACATGATAGTCAACAGCGTCAATGATTGTTGGTATTGCATCACGGGTAATCTAGGTGCTGATTGGATGCAGACAATCATAGATCAGGTATTGGCCGTATTTCAAAGCAAAAGAAACAGTGACATGCTCCCTGCCCCATTCGGAAAATGAGCGTCCATGTAGCATCAATGGTTATTCGACTTGCAAGTCAGGTAATTGAAGAGTGATTTGGTCTTTATTATACATATGCGTAGTATTGGGCACCTTGATAGGCCAAGGAGAAAACGACATGCTCCCTGCCCGATCTTGAAAATGAGCGTGACTGGAGTGTCACCAATTTGGAGCCTTTCATGCGGGGTAATCAAAGTGCGAGATGCCCGCTAATGTCTATATATGGAGTTTTGATCAGATTAATAGGCCAAAATGTTCAAAATCACTGAGTGGCATATTTGAAGACGAATTAAGTTGTGATTGTCTGGGAGGCTGTCGCAGGGACATCTCTCGCTCATCAGCCTATAAAGGCTTTGAAAACTGTGTTCATAGATGTCTGTGATTATTTGCCACCTAGATTACCCAAGATGCAAGACCAAAAATCATTGTCGCTCTGTTGACGCTCATTGTCAAGATTGGGCAGGGAGCATGCAGCATTCTCTTTTGCCTATAACGGCAGCCAATACAATGATTATAGATAATCACAACTAAATCACATTTTAATAACCTGATATACAGGACAAAAAATCGTTGACACTCATTTCGCCACAGATGTATCCACATTATGCAATCATTCACATTTGCATAGAGTATCAATAACTGTGTCTGGGCAGTCGTTCAATCCTCTTCATGTACGTTTTCCTTCATCACTACATTGTTCTCTAATTGTGCATATAAATATATTCTTTAAAATATACTCTAAAGTATACACTAATTGTAGATAATGATACTACTCAAAAATCCTGTTCCTTTCGATCAATGCTCATCTTCACTGTTCGACTCACGCAAGGGGCTGCTCTCGTCTTTAAAATCCAGCTCAGTTGTAGTGCTACACAGCAGATAGTATACTAAGCTAATCTGGAATATAATCTTTTTTGCGCTTGCTATCCTTGGCATATGCGTTATGATTTAGAAATTGAGTGTTGGGAAGCAGAGAACCTATATACACACACCTGGATGTCATACCTCCTATTTCATTAATTTCAATTCCGCAACTGTCACGAGGTGGAACTGCAGGCGTTTCAGGTGGAGGTGGCATTCCGGGCGGAGGTGCCGCCAGTTCTGAAGGAGGTGTGCTTGTTCCTGTGCGCCTCCAGTGTGTCCACAGATTCCTTGCAGTGCCAATTTGGCATGGAAGGCAGCCGTCCATATAATTGTTATAAAACATTGCCTGGTGTCTTTCCATCGCAGCCTTCACCTTGCTATACTGAGGAAATTCAACTTGTCGCTTCTTCTCGTCTCTGACTTTGGCGCAAGGTGTCTTGATTATGTTTTACATTTCCTTCATTGCGGCGTTTAAAAACCCTCCTTTGGCCATCTTGGCAATATTTAGGGCAAGTCGCATGTTGGACTGCTCCAGCTGTACCCAACCTCCTTGCCTCGCCATTGTAGCAGACATGTTGGAAACCTACATAAAAGTAGTTGTCGCATCTAAAACCATGATTCAGATATTACCTCAATCATAAATAACTCAGTAGCCTCCTCTAAGGGCTTGAAATCCTGTTTTGTCCACTCCCAGAGACCTTTATGCCGAAATTTAACAGCAACCATCCCAGCGCTAACCACAGCATAATATTCGATTTTGGGTACTGTGCGGACGAATGTGTTCTGTGGCCATGGAGCTTTGTCAACACAGGAAGCATGAACATTGATCATAGAGCGCTCTACATACACCAACTGTTCATTGTGTTGTTAGTTGACTGGCTTCTACATCGCTATGGAGATACTCCCATCCGATGGCAGGTTCCTTCCAACGATTGTTTGGTCCGGTTTGAAGTATGTTTTCAAATGTGTGTACTAGGTCATATTTTTGGTTGCTCCAATTGCAGCTTCGGGGTGGACTAACTGGTGTCTTCTCTGCTGCTGCATCTCAGCAAGTGGGGAATTGCATGAAGAGCTCGGCGTTCGGCTCGAATCTGATTGCCTCACACGAGGGTGAGGTGTTTGTGGATCCATGACTTGATCGTGTGGAAAACTTGATAAAGATGATAACGAAAAGTGGGAAGTCCTGAGAAATCTATAGTAAGCTACATGTCACAATGGAATGAATGACAGGCAACTGGCACATTCTACTAAAGATTTATTCCACTGCATATAGCTGCAAGTTCCAGGGGATTGCAAAGGTCCCGCGACTTGCAGGAAGTCAGTCTGATGTCGATTGTTTGGTGGCAGGGATTCATTGACCTGAACAACAGCTGAAATATCATGTTTGATAGATAAAAAAGGGAAATTCTTCGACCAAATGGGCGTTTGCTGATGTTTGTCTCAACACATCACCGGAATTTTACATGAAACACAGGCGAACCATCATGTCGCAACGTACAGTTAGGGTTACTGTTCCAAATCAAAGAAAGGTCAAACTACAGCTTGCGCTTTATTCAAGTTGATCAAACGCACAAATCTTGACATAAAAGACTCAGCTTGCCTCCATGTGGTGCATATGTTGCAACATCCAACATCTGGCCCAACAACAAGGTCAACACAAGATACAATAGTCAAGGCTCCGAAAAAGCAGTTTTTGCCTTTTCCAGTGGGGAAACATGATAAATGGACAAAGCAGTCCTCACATCGACGTCATTAAGCAAATGAAGGCCAGAGCAGCTTCAAGGCAGACAGAGTCTGAGCGTTGGGAGTATTGCGCAGCATACCATCTGAAAAGAAGTTTTCGGTGGAGAAATGAAGTGAAACGTACTGTTTAAGCAATGAAGAGAAAGAGAAATGGATCGAGGATTATGTGGAGAGAGAAACCGCTGTGACAAGAAAACCAGTTCGAGAAGCGGACGGGGCGATTATGCAACCACAGGATGATATGAGTACAGCTGAATATGCGGGAGCAACAACCAGAAAGCCCGCAAGACTGGGTCAGGAGATTTTGAATGCTTTCGGAAACAGTTTGAGCAATCTTGCAAGTTCTGATAATGAGCAGAATGGGGAGGACGAGGAAGATAAAGAAGAAGATACAGAGCTCTCCAAGCTGAGTGATGAAGATGAACCTGGCTGGGTGATGGGCACAATCGTCAAAACAGTACAGCACTGCATGGAGTATTTTCGGCAGATTCAGATTCAGATGAGGCTTGACGAATTGACGCAACCGGGATGCGGGGACGCAGCCAACTGCACCTGTGAGTGGGTTGTGAAGTATGGGACAGCCGAATTGAAGGTTCCAGCAGTTGTCAAGCCCCAGATAGACATTACTACAGCCACACTACCCCAGAGGACGATTGGAGAGCTTATTCAGACTGTTGAAATCGTCCGGTGACAATCCAAAATGCCGGCAGGGACTTCTCATCCAGGAAGTAGTCAAATGAGACTGGATTTGGAGAAACCACAGTGACCCAAATTGATACCGGTTTTCTCCCCCGACGATGGAGGCCGATTTGATGCTGATTCAGGATGCGACGCCTGTTGAACCCATAAGCTTTTAACCCTCCATAAGGCATCCCTACTGAATAACTATATAGAAAACGGATCAGGACGAAGATATGGTGATGGCTCCCAATTCACCAGTGGAATAGATAGCCAAATGGTTAATTTGGATGACCTATCAATTGTATATACAATTTATGTACCTATTTTGCTACGTGTCAGCTTTTTCATGATTTCAGTGACAAAATTGTGAGACATGATATTTCATCAGGGTGTGTGCAAGGTCGTACTGGCCATGCGAAAATTCTAGATTCCACAACTATTTGAAAGAAGCCCGGCAAACTTGATGTCGACTAGCCTGTTATGGTTACATTAGACAGCAAAACCTACAATTGTGACGTAAATTACAGACAAAATTTGAGTCAGTAATGTCATACAAGTCACAGAAGAAGCGATCAGTGTACAGGCTGAACCTGGACGAATGGCGGCTGTCATGCTGCATTGGGTGAACCTGCCAAGTACATAACTCTGCGCTCCAATCTGCTGCATATGATCAAGATTTTAGCAATTACTAATGGTACATCATAGCAGTCGAGGAGAACGAGCTGGAAAACAGAAGGTTAGGAAGTCGGGCTCCAAATGTCTAAAAGCTGTAGATAGATCTGTATGCCACAGAGTGCCAGCAGAAAGCGCTGAAACCTGATGGAGCTACGCTATTTCTCGGACAGATGACAAGACTTGTGGTGGCTCAGCAACTGAGAGGCCTCAATGGTGTTGAATGCAACTGATTATACTTGGAAATGGTATATTGGCTGTCAATAATGACTGTGTGAAGTATAAGCAAAGTTATTGCACACAGAATGACAGTTAGTATGCCTCTCCAGGTGAGTGTCAATGGAGTGTCACCTATTTGTGTCTCATCTTTTTGGCAATCAAAGAGTTGCATAATCATATCGATCCAATGACGAATTATTGGCGGGCTTTTGATGTTAAAAGGCATGCAACATTCTCGGTGCACCATCATTGATATGAGCGTCAACAGATCGTCAACAATTTCTGTTCCTGAATCTTGGATCATCACAGGGCCGTGCGATAGCGTTAAGTCATAATCATCGAATCGGCCGCCTTTATGGGCACAATGGCCAGCGTCAATATCGCTACCTCCTCATAAACATGAATGTCAACAGAGCGTCAACAATGTTTGGTCTTGCATGTTGGATAATTCAAGGGATGTGCAACAGCATACACCCATAATGACAATATTGGTCACCATTATAGGCATAAATGCTACTGACAACATCGCAATCTCCTCCTAAATATGAACGTCCATGGAGTGTCAATGATTGTTGGGCTTGCATTTTGGATAATCAGATGGCAATGCAAGGTAGTTAACCCATAATCGTACTATCGGCTGCCTTTATTTGCAAAATTGCTGGTCATGATATTGCAACTGCTTAGTCTTTGTATGTCTTTGTATTCAACTTCACATATATGTATGCGATGACTCACAGGTCTCACTTTTTTCTTGCTTGCAAATCTGAAGTCAATATTTAAGAACAAGCATTCTACCTGACTATAACGTATCGTTTGACAGTTATTCAGGTTAAATAACCCAGATTTCAATTTCCTACCGTGTTGTCAGATTCAATATATTTCAATACCTTGTTGCTAGAGGTTGTGATATCTTCGAACAATGTACATGAGCGTAGTCAAGATTTAAGCGACCTTATATCGCAAATCATATTCGATGCTTGGTGGGCATGTATGATTGTAGGCTCACAGCAGCCTATTGCTTGGAATGATTCGAGAAATGCACCTTCATGGCAATTCTATTTTCAGTGCAGAATTGGGGTGACCAGAAGCCCTGGTATGATGAGCATCGTTGTCATCCAGTTCTTCGCCATCCATCTGAACATGGGACCAGTTCAATGGGTAAAGACTTGCTGGCAATAGCACGCATCGCAAAGTATAACGAATTAACAGAGTCACAAGTGACCGAATTGACTAGTTCAATGGTTGATGAAACAACTTTGGCCACACTCAAGACCTAGGGAAGTTGAGATATTCCAATTGCAAATTTGCAAAGGAAATTGATATTCAACATTCTGGTTTGGAGTATACTTATTGAATTGACAGACAAAATGCTCTAAACTGACAGCAAAGGACTTTCAAACTGCCGAATTTCACCAAGGCACCTGCAATCGCTAACTCATGTTACGCTTTGTTTCGGCTCTTATTCCGTGGAACACGATGTTTACCCTTGAGCTACGACGTTCATACAATGCATAATGACACAAGTTGGTGTTACCATCAGCATGCACACTGAGCAACATTTACCGGAGGGATTACACACTGATAGTGGATGCAATTATGAAGCAATTCCCCTGGAGAAATAAATTGGATTTAGCTTTACACAACTGGTCATCAACGAACAAATTAGCAGTAATGTCCGTCATTACCAATTATATGCATCAAAACTGGGCTTTGTGAGAAGTACACCTGGCATTGCATGAGGTTGATAGCCCATTCAATTGCTATATAGAAAGCTCATTAAGGAATACAGGCCAAGGGTCAACATACTGGAGCACGGCTAGCCGGACATTTGAAGGAAGTTCTGGATTGTTTCGAGCTGACTGACAGCTGTTTACTTTGAATGACAATAGATAATGCATCCTCAACTAACTTGATGACTTGTGAAGTACAATCCTCCTTTGAGGCCTCCAGAATCGAGTGGCCCACATTGAGCAATCACATACCATGCATGGTGCACACCATTCAGCTTGCTTCAGTTGCAGTCATGTACAGTCTGGGTGTAAAATGCCGTACCAAGTCTTGGGAAGCCTATCAACGCGATCAACAATTTGGAGAGAATGAAAACACAGACAATTGGAATAGTTAAAGACTTCGAAACGAGGGCAATGCAAGAATCAACCAAGTATTTGCCATGAGACCAGGTTTGGCAAAGATAATTGAGAAAGTACGTATTTCAAGATACTTTGAAAGTGCTGAAGCTGACCTTCAAATTGCAGAGAACGCTTCCTGTATTAATTATGCTGACATCTGGTCGTCGAAACGAGTTCATTGACTGTGAAAAAGCTTAATTACAAATTGCGGTCCCAATAATTATGGATGTGAAGACATGGTGGAATTCAACGCTGGAGTTGCTCGACCAAGCCTTGCAATTACAAGACTTCACCCATGAGTGGCTTAAGAATCGAAAATTCAGGGATTACCGGCAACTCTTCATAACACAGGATGAATGGACCATTGTCAAGTATGTCATGGACGTTTTATGGACATTCCGGGACTGGTCCCTGTGGATGCTACAATGGCATAATGTTACTCTGTCTCACGTCATCACTGTCAAAAATGACATGTTCAATCATATGGATGGCGTGATGGGAGGTTTAGCCAAGAAGCAGATACAATGGAAGGAAGGCTTATGCTTTGCCGTGATGTTTATGCAGCAGAAGCTGTCCAAATCTCATAGTGAAGTTACTTCTATGACTGGTATGCGTCTGATTTCAGCACATATCCTTGATCCTTTCCAGAAGTTGCGATTATTAATGAAGTGGGGCAAGGGAATGGTCAATAATCCTGAAGACGAGACTTCTTCTACTTCCCAATACCAGAGAACATTTCTGAAGTAGGTGGAGAACAAATACTGTGCAAAACAGAGGCATGTGTCGGTCACTATAACCGAAATTGTACCGAACAACAATCTCATCTCCTGCAGAAGGGCTTCTCGATCTGGTCAATCCTCTTATGATCGATGTGATTTGTCCAGCGATGATTAACAATACGTAATGCCTGAAAATGATGTTGAAATGACACACGGACAAAGCGATCATGCAGCACGTTTATTGACAGCCACAAGACTCTATTTGATTTCACCTCCTGTATTACCACAGAACTGGGGGCAAATTAGTACGAATCATAATGATTATAACTACGACCCAATGGCAATTAGTCATACATTTCAGTAACCAGATATCATGGACTGGTGGTTCCAGCAAGAAGTGATGCATACAAGGTATGCCGATCTCTCCAATGTGGCACGCGACATATTCGCTATCATACTACATGGTGTCGGAGTGGAGGCCTGTTTTTCCCATGGGTGGAATGTGGTCAGGTGGAGGCAATCCACAACCACCAGCGAGACCCTTCGCGAAAAGATAGTAGTAAGGCAGTTTGCTGGAGCTAAGCACAGATTACTGGCTGGTAACGACCCAGCATTCAATACACCCAGTACTAAAAACAACATGGAGATAAACAGACAGGCGGAGCAAAGGAAGTTGCAACGAATGGCCAAGGTGCACTACTTGTTGGAGATATCGCAGGGTAGCCAAAACCTACGTACTAGACAGAGAGAATCTCGTGCTGCAATCCTGCCGATGACAGCTGTCCAATACATTTCAAATACCGAAGAGATTGTCCAAGCATCCTGGTCAAACTTTCAACATGATGGTGTGGCTGCATTTAAATTGTTAGAAAGATCACCTGTGCCACCAGCTTAGTCTGCATAGGACCTCCCTGGAGGACAAATTGAAGTATGAAATGTCCTCCAAATCAAATGAATCGACCACTATCCTGCTGAAAGTAACCACGATAGTTCACCTGACGGCATTTCAGACACCGAAAATTGTCATAACTGGAATCAGGACTTGAATCATCCAAATGACAGCGGAGATGTCTGGGAGGCAGGTGATGAATCAGATAAAGAACCGGACAATGGCAATAAGGAATCAGAATCCCCAGGGCAGTGGAATGTGAGTGCCGCACCGAATGTTCCAGGATTGATTCGGCCTATACAATTGATAAAGAAGAATGAGGAAAATGCGTTGATGACAGTCAATATAATGGAAACAAGGAGCAATATGGGGATCAAGAAACAGTAGGACAGAATGGGTCAATTTTGTAATGACAATTTCATTAAGCAGTTTGACTGAGAATTTGATTTCCAGAAATGTTATGGGACAATATTGAGTAGTCGTGTAAGAATATTGGTTAATAATCAAAGGTATAGCGGGCAATATGAGTTATTTGGCAAGATATATCAATTTTAACAGGATGAGAGCGACCAGTGCTAGAATATTACTGTGCTCAGCTTTGCCAAAGAGCCAAGTCCTGATGAGGCTGAAACACAACCACTAAGTTCAAATAATTATGAATGCAATTATCAATGGCAGCAGATCATGACTAGACAGTACATTAAGATGAGCGTCAACGGAGCGTCCACGAGTTTTAGTCTTGTATGTACAGGAATTGGAAAGTGACTTAGTCAGTGCTAGCAATAACCAACGTACTGGCAGTCTTTCTTTGCAAAGAACTAAATGACACGGTCACTGCCGCATTCTGAAAATGAGCGTCAATGGAGGGTCAACGATTTTTGGCTGTGCATCTTGGGTAACCTAAGTGGTGATTGGTTGCAGCCGTTCATAAACAAGGTATTCGCGGAGTTCAGAGGCAAAAACACTATCAACAGGCTCCCCGCCTGATCCGGAAAATAAGGGTCAACAGAGGGTCAATGATTTCTAGTCTTGTACATAGGGTAATTGAAAAGTGACCTGGTTGCTGCTATCTATAACCAAGGTACTCGCAGACTATTCTGGCAAAAGGGTACATGACACCGTCACTGCCCCATTCTGGAAATGAGCGTCAATGCAGCGTCAACAATGTTTGGCTGTACATCTTTTGTAATCTATGTGGCGATTGGTCGCAGCCATTTATCAACAATGGATTGGCTGCCTTCCGAGTCAAAAATATCTGCAACACACTGCCTACTCCATCCTGGAAATCAGTGTCAATGGAGTGTCAATGATTTTTGGTGTCGGATCTTGGTAATCTAACAGGCAATTGCTTGCAAACATCGAAACATAAGGTAGTGGCCGCCTTTCAAGCCAAAAACAAAAGTAACATGCTCCCTGCCCCATCCTGAAACAGAGTTTCAATGGAGTGTCAACAATATTTTGTCTCCTATTTTGGGTAATCTAACTGGTAATTGGTTGCAAATATGCATAAATGAGATATTGACCGCCTTTAAGCGCAAAAACAATTGCGGTATGCATCCTGCCCTATCCTGATAATGAGAATCGTTGGAGTGTCAATGATTGTTGGTCTTGCATCTTGGCTAATCCACATGTCGCAATGTGGCAATGATTCATATATGATGTCGTAGCAGCCCATTCATTTGAAACAGTGCGTGACACAAACATTACCCCATCATGAAACTGAGTATCAACAGAGGGTCAACACTATTTGGTCTTGAAGATTGGGTAATCAAGGCTTTGCGTGGATAATTGAGCTTATAACAGAACTATTGACTGCTTTTATAGCCAAAAATATAACGTATAACAGGAAAAGCACGAATTTCATAATAATCAATATCGTAGACTGCAAAACATGCAAAAAGAGATTATTGGCTGTCCAATACCTAATTGCAATGATATACTATTATCCAACTGCAAAAACAAGAACATTATGTGAATCTACAGATGGACCCGCTGGCTGACCCGCTGACAACCTACCAAATTGACATGGGTTGGGAAATTTCCATTGAATAGTGGCCGAATTGATTTTATGGGTGTATTGACAACCCGCACCGCCAATTTGCCAATGTTTCAATTCTGACCCATACAGGGAACCAAAGTGACCATCCAGAACTGTTGCTAACACTAACCCAAGTTGATAGTTCTGTTTTATTGATGACCCTGACTGCCAATTTGGTAACAGTTTAGTTAGGACCCGGACCTAGACTGAGATCCGCACTGACAGTTTGGAACTGTTGCTAACAGTAGGCATGTTAACAGTTTGAATTGTCTAATGTATATTGAGTGAGACCGACCTGGAGGAGGGACATCAATAACATACAATTTACAATAAGATGTATCCACGGATACCTATAAACCTTCTCCAGCAGGAGGTTAGCTCTGAACATAATTCCTGTGTACAATGTATAAGCTTTGAGTCAAAGTCATGAAGAATACATCCCCCCTGAAGTCCAGAGTTGTACGTTTCTTTGCAGTTCTATGCCATGGATGTATCTATCATATCTTTCTACTTCATTATTCTGAGTACCTATGTTGAAGGAAGTCATTGATAGGGAATTGGACAACACTATACTTTGGAGTCCGGAGGATGTCCAAGGCCAGCTCGGTAGCGTGGTGGTTTGCAGGATACTTTTCTTAAGATGCTCCTCAGTCAGCACAACCAATTCTGCAGAGGCGAAACTACTTTGCTGCTTCGGATAGACAAGTCAATACTTGGAGTCGTTGCATTCCTGGGCAGTTGGTCTTTGAGTATCAGTGCCAGTTGTGGGATGATACTTGTGAGACCTCAATAAGGCGATACTCTTGAGTCGCATATATCAGCATTTGATAGCTTCAGATGATAGTCTTTGGTCAATACTATCAATCAGAAGTAGTGAACAGAACCGTTACCTTGTCTCTATTTCAGGTGGTAATCCTCATATGCATCCTGAGTGAAGTCTGATGATTCTTCTCCTGTATCAGTCCGGAATTCATTGGGCATTTCAATTGATCAGCAGCTAGGGTGAGTCTCCCAGTATTACATTTCACTAATGGGACCTGGCTATATGCGATCTGCAAAGGTGGTGTATCAGACAATGTCACTATCTATTGTGGTTAGGAGTTTGCCATTTGATATTGGAACATAGTTTGGTCCCACCTCAATATCAATCACTGACTCTGGACTGGCTTCAACGGACAGCCACATAGTTTGTCTGTGCAGCAGAAACAAACAATGAAGTAATACCTCTGGGCCTAATTTGACAACAAGCAGAATTACTCAGTAGAACTGCTGCCTTTTGTGGAATTTGTGTTCACCATCTCGGTTCACCATTCCACACTAATGTCACTATTCTGGAAAAACTACAAATACCATTTTACTATGAAATTCAAGTTAATTATGGCTTCCAGTGTCAAATTACAGGTGCAGGCAGACTTATTGATGACAGCCAGAAGAGAGACTCACCGAAGTTTATTGGAAAACATACTCTAGGTTCAACCACACAAATCGAAACAAGCCAGGGAAATAGAGATGACTTGAGCTGTTAAAAATAATGTAGGTTTTCCACCAGATACTTGTGAATATCCAGACATTCAAAGAATTTTAATTTGAAATAACCTGGACTATATATAGTAAGTCAGATTATCAATAAGATTGCTTACACACTTGATTTGCCAAGAACTTTCTAGATATACAATGTTTTCAACATATTGCTTTCTGATTGTTATACACAGCCTGCAATAGGCCAATCACCTACAGAATCCCATCTGACTACAGTTGAAGAAATAGTGAAATAAGCAGGTGAAGGGATAATGGATACTGGACAGTGCTGTGGGATGTCGCATTATGTTTTCCAATTGGTTGGCTATGACCATATCCTCCCATGCCGGGTACTGGTTGAGTAGTACGAACATGCATATGACTAGGTTGATCAGTCTGAATGAGAGCAGCGTAATTGGCCATGGGATTTGATTTTTAGGGTGTGGGAGTGGAAATATACAGTCTATGAAAGGAGTTTGAAAGTTCCATCTAGACTCTTGCTTCTTTACATCATTCTCCACTGATTGGAACTTCACCCAGTATAAATAGTGTCAGTATCAGGTTTATCACATCCAAATGTCAGCCAATGGAAGTGACAGATTTCCACCATACCAGTTCCACTTATTTGTGGTGGGCCTCATTGGTTCTTATAGTTTTGTCTATTGGTTGATTGTTTCATTCTGTCTTTCCTTTTCCATGTCTCCTCTAATACCGGCTTTGGCAATTCAGTGGATCTGCACCTCAAAATCAGTTAACAGTAATAGATATATGTGATTTATGACCAGGTGAGTGTCGGTGTATGTATGTTATAGATATAGCAGTTAGGTCTGTATGGAATCTCTTGACACTTACTTCTCCATATATACTCACTTAGTCATGTTTGCAATCACAGCATTATACCATATATGTACAGTCATGCATAGGCATATGAACTTTACACACAATCAGATTTGCATTGATTTGAACATAGGTAATTTGCAGTGGAATATATAGAATTAACTGTCTACAGAAGGCACAATTATGACAGTCATTTGGACATCCAACAAGACTCACTGGACCAATCATTTGGGCAATTAATATATCTCACTATTGCATCCCACAACTGTCAATATTCCAGATGACATCTGCCACCTACCAACATAGAACCTCTGTATTCTTGTTAGGCTGATTCCATTTGACATACAAGGTTCCAAATTCAATAATGATATAGAGTATACCACAATTGGAACTTTGCTGTCCACACTCAGAAATCTCAACATGACCAGTCACAACTTGAATAGGCATTTTGTTTATGCATTTGAAGGTCAACATTATACAATTTTTCCTGCCAGGGTCACAGATTATCCAGAAAAAGTGATGGTTACTCATTTCTTACATGTCCTATCCATGATATATTAAATTCCCACAGGTGTGCTGCTGTGGTATTGAACTTTTTAACCACTCCATAACTCCAGAGATTGTCATATTTGCTTCATACTACCAGAGAACATTAATATCAATTCTCTGCATAATCATGGTATATAGTTAATATGCAATCAGTTCTAGGGATATCCTCTCTAGAAGACCAATTGGGTTTGAGAACTTATTGAATGGTATCAGCTGCTTCTGGAATCAGCTAAGGACTTATTATACTGGCTCATGTAATATCTAAAAGGTAGAAATATCACAAATCAATTTGATAATCAGTTTTCCTTAGTACTGTGATATTGGGGCCTCCTATGAATCTCCAAACCATTTGATGTATTGAATTGCAGCTGCTAGCTGTGACAATAGATCTGCAAAGTACTTGTAATACGAATAGTGAATCTGATTTCAATTCTGGTCTGCTTCATTGATCTGTAGAAGAGTATACCAGATGCAGCCTCTAATCAAATAGTAATTGGAGCTATGTGGGCATTATCTCATTCTTGCTATTTGTTAATAAATAAAATCGCTTGGATTTATTACTCAACATACTTTAGAAACAAGTAATTGTACCAGATAAATGTTATTTGTTTGGAAGAAAACATATTGAACACTGCAAAGACTGCAGTGGATAAATACTTTCCAACAGATTCCCATCAGTTACAAAAACTCATCATCTCTACTGTTTTTGCTCTAATAAAAATTCATGAGTACAGAGCTGAAATTGTTACTGCAATAAAACTAATATCAGCAGAAAGCGAAATTGGTTTCTGAAAATGGACCACACCCATTGATTCTTCTCCAGATTCTCCACAACAATGTAAGCAACATAGTTGCAATCTTCCTACATGGTTCGAAGCATTCAATGATGTAATCCCTTCATCACAATATTTCAACAACTCATTCCGTCATATCAGCTAATTTACTGCACTCCATTCTGCCACATTGTGTTTCTAGATTTCAATAAGTTTCACGGTTTTTTGAACTGTTCCATGAATTTCAAAAATATTCCTAACTATGTAATATCTTGAGACATCACTTATTCACAAGCTTGCACAACTCCTACAACAAAAATTAAGACAGCCAGAGTAAATGCTCATCACATTTCAATATATCGCTGCAATGATTACTTCAAGCATCAAATTGAATAATTTACATCTAAAACACAATAAAAACATTGAGGTCAATCCTGTTACTCAAGTACCACCATATGCTATCTGGCTGTGGTGTCGGCTGATGATGGTGTAAAGCTCATTGGGTTGCACTTATGATAATAATATAAGTGGTTCCGACAGCAAAATGAGGCTTACAATGGTACCTTCCACCATTCAAGGGTTGCATCAGTGATTGATGGCTCTCCTCAACAATCACCTTACCAGCATTCTGATGAATCTGCGCTGTTGCAAATGTCTCAACCAAAGCAAGAAGGGCTTCAATGCTTAATTCAGCATTCTCGACAACGAAAGTTCGCTTCAACCATACTGGAATGAGTCAGGCAGTCAACATAACGGATCTATCCAGACTCATTGCCATCCAGACAAGCACTGAATAATATCTTGGTGTCTTATAGCTTCACTACTGGGTGGACCCAGCGCAACAAACTGTAGGAACTGCATACATCAGCAAAACAAATTTCCATCTGTTCAGAATAGCTCTTTGAGAGACGACGATCTCCTTCAGAGCTCTGAGAGACACCCTTCTGGAGGATTACTCCACACCTGGCCTCAATACGATGCATAGTGTCTCATATTGCCCTCCAAGCACCGTTTCACTGTTTCTTCTCACTATGTCAGTCTCCTATTTTGAACAAACACTGTAGCGTTGTGGCCAACTGTGAGCATACGGTGCAATAGATTCATTGGTTACACGCTTGCATCAGGATTGGAATGCAATGGGTGATGCTGCAAAAATCTCTCCTCGCGTTTCTTCTACCTGCACGCACAATGCAATTCTCTATTTACTAGTTATACACATCATTCCAAGTTGCCCGAGATATTTGGCTATTGATAATCCATTGCTTGTTCTGTCCGTCTCCTGTTGTACTATTAGTAGCTATCGCTGGAATCACATGCCCACAGCCAATGATGCTTCCCACACCGAATATTTGCTAAGGAACCGGTACCGGTGCATTTCTCACTTGAACAAATTTCAAGACAGAATCCAAGTACCCCGAGCTTTCAGATATTATGGTATGCACCAGAGCTAACCAGTACTCAACGAAAGCTCCATACTCGTTTAGGAGCTTAATTTTGAATAATCATTTCAGTTGCCACAGGAGACACCATTTCACAGCGCAATAACAGCACCCAGGGCATTGCTTTGCCCACACACTGTCATTCCGTCGATCCCCTCCCCGCCCACTCTGGCATTCAATGCAGGAACACATCTGAGACATGCGTTCACCTTCTAAACCCTTAACTTGAACATTAATACAATGGTAAATACAGAGCTCTATTGCATGCTGTTGTTCATCCAATATATGTGGCATATTACAACTCTTACGCTTGATAAACTCCTGCGTGGCGGTGAATATTGCCATGTGGTGTATCGCATCTTGTGTATTGTGGACTAATGCTCTGAAGTCTTTGATATGAACATCAGGATGCTTTCCATCACGGCAGTTTTGAAGTCCCGCAAAATCGGGCTTTGCATATGACTGGGAGTTCAGTGGGGCAGCCAGATTAGCACAGAATGGGAGGACTTTGGTGGCGGCTGCGCTGTTCTCCCGACACAAGGAGTCCTCCATGTAGCTCAATGTTGCATCATCATGAGATTTGAATCGAGCATAAATAGAGATTTATAACAAAGCCCATATACACTCAATTGCGTGATTGAATCTGGGATGCTGAGCAGGGTTTCCTCCTCGCAGAACCTGGGTTACAACTCCAAGCAGGTAATGTCTCATTCCCTTCATCGCCTTCCAATTCCATTAAGAAACTGCCTCATACGATTTATTTTTTGGTGTGAGGTCATGGTACGCAGGCACTGATAACCAGATTGCTTTGTACTTTTCAAGCGGTTTGTGCGTCTTCTTGAAGTGGAACATCCGTGTGTCGAGGTAGTCAACCATGCCGATCTGCATTGCATGGAGGAGGTCGGCCTTCGGGAGGTCGCTCACAATACAGGGAGTATGTCGAAGCATGATGAATCTTCAGTTAACGTGGCACAATGAAAGTTCGGCATTATCTGCCTTCGTGTGGTCATCGCTGTGTGTTCTATATAGATTGTAATCCCACCGGGGGTGTTTCTTGTCAGGAGGAACATAACTTCTAACTATGTTCATTGGATACTCACCAAAAACAGACACGGCACTCGAGATGATGTAGATCACTATATTCAGGGCAATCTCCAAGCCATGCTGCTAAAACTGGTTTGCAACGCCTGAACCTACCATCTGTATGGAGAACATTGTAATATCTGCTCTCAGCACAGTGTTTGTGTATAAAGGTGAGAGGCTGGAGTATTCTCCAAAGGACTTCGTTCAGCACCTCTCGGTTTGTTTGCCATGGCCAATTCAGCCACTTCTGCAGAATATTGCAGTTCACGATTGGATTTGGCAGGAGTGTGACTATTATGACGCTCTTGGTTGAGGCCATCTGGGGGATCATCCAAGATAGATTGCCAATTGTCATATATACAGGTGACTCTTTCTTGTCACCAGCAAAATTTGAACGATGTGTTCTGTCAGACATGAACATCAAGGGAACCAGAGTATCCATCACTCTGAGTGTTGCCTCAACGACGATTAGCATGTTATGATCCTCAAGTATCTCTCCTGACCTGTGTCTCCCATCACCAGTCTGCAGTGTGCATTTCAGTATAAAGGTGTTTCCATGACATATTACTGTTAAAGCAATGCGGAGGGGGGTAAATGAGATACTCTGCGTAGGCTGGCTGGTGTATCAACCATCTCATGGTTATAATGATGTCACGTCTCCGTATTCGATAGGGTATTGGAGATTGCCATTCCATCTCATATTCTTGAAACTGTGTAGTTTCCACTTCCTGAGTGCATGATCATCTGCCATGGTAGCCATGACCTTCTGGACGCCATCCCCATTTTTAAAGCTTCAGAAATGCAGAGCAGTGTTTTCTTCCTTCATCACATTGTCATAGTACATCTTCATACTCTTCTGCGTGATCGCTCACTGGATATATTTGTCCTCATCATGCATTGCAAATGTGGAGTAGGCATTGTTTTGTATATCCATTTCAAGGCAACCCTGAGCGTCACATTACTATGGCTCAGCCATGTGATTACTCAGCGGAGCGCCAGGGCCAGTATTTGTTTCCATCCGTGGCAGAGGAGGCGGCGGCAGTGCAGACTTCGAGCCCAAGATGTTTTCAATGTGTTTGAGGTAGAGAAATGCATACAAGTTTTCAACTGTATCTTTGGTAGTGTTGAATTCACAACATTGAGCGGATTCAACGTGTTGTGGTGGGCGGTGACTAGTCAGATTCATCTGGCATGCAACTTGAAGGTTTTCAGGATCGTGTAATATGATGTGTATAAGTCGTGAGCTGCCTGAGGTGATCTTCTTTCCGCATGAAAATTCGGGGGACTGGAAAGTGGTCTTCTCTGACATTGTCGACGTCAACTGAGGAGTGGAGTAAAGACTGTAAAACGGGAAGAAATTTGGTGCTGGGTCTGTGGGGCCTGGGGTGTACACTCATGATACTTTCAGCTAACTTGAGAGATTTATTGAGCGTCCACACCATGAGAAGGAGGTTCCTTACATGCCAGGAGTTCCAAATAGGCTGCATGCACAATGTCGCATAATACTATGAATAAGATAAAACCAATAAAAAACCCATAAATAAAATACACCCTGAGTGATCCAAAAACCTTGGGACGGGTGTAATAATCAATGCCTAAGACAAATTGCTTCGAATAAACAAAACATTCAAGGACTGAACCCGTCCCTAATATGATCCCAACAACAATTGCTTTCTTTCAAACATGCGAACTGGTTCACTTCTCCCCTACCAAGGCATCTGGATGCGCCTCACGGTGAGGCATATTTGAAAGAGGGACGTCGGGGAGAGGGGCATAGGAAAGACTGTAGCTACATGCTGACCCCCCTACCTGCCGCTGATACACATCCACATCCGAGGTGTTTCCGGCTGCCTCAGCATCTCGCACAGTGAGTGCTGCCAGGCAAGGTTTTTGCATTATCACCAGACCCAAACCTTCCAGCACACTGAGGAGATCTGTCTCCGGAGTTCAGGGTCCTGGGCAAGTCTCCGGAGTGTGTTGCTGTGGGGCAGACACCAGAGGATGTGGCCTTGGGGTATTCTCGGGCATTTCCTGGGCGTGGTAAGAGGGCAAGATTGGCTCACCGTCTACCATGGTATCTACATCATCAGCCGTTGTACTTACCGTCTCTCCCTGGCCTATCATGAGGTTCTTTGTCATCATCCTCATTGGCATTCTCCTCCTCGTCCTCATTCTCCTGTTCATCATCTTCCTCGTCTTCGTCTTCCTCCTTTTCATTGACACTTTCCCTGTCCATATCCACATCACCATCTGAATCAACGCCATCTGGTGCGTCCGCATCATCCTCCATGCACATATAGACATCAGAAGGATGTTCTGAGTCATATTCGCCGTCTAACTCCTCAGTAGAGTCGATATCATCATCTGAGGAAGTTGATATGGCGGGTGATGCTTCTGGCTCGAAATATAACCGTTCCACTTAGCCTTCCGTGTCAAAGTCTACCTCTGGCATTTCCTTCTTCAACTGCAAAGCAACGGCATGAAAGTTAGCATCTCCACCTGGGGTTTGTTTAACAGTACCATTCCCATTACCATTTCCCATCACCTTCCCCTTCCCATACCACTTTCCATCCTCAGTTGCATTCCCGTTCCGCTTTTCATCCTTTGTTTCCTTCCCTGTCCCCATCCCATTCTGGCCTCCCTGAGTGTCCTCCTCACCCTCACTGTCGTCATTCGCATTGCCATCGCCAGGACACCAGCTTCCACTGCTTCGCGCTCGGGAATCCACGCAGTTCTCAGCATCATCATTCTCGTCGATTATCTCATGCTAATTCAGTGGTTTAATGGCCAGGAAGTAGCCTGGCTTGTACTGCCGACAGCTTGACAGCTCAATCTTTGCCCTCAGATCATCGCTACCGTAACAAGAGAAACGCTTGCTGTTTGGTTTACTGTTGCCCGAGATGGTTGTCCGACGATTGTAGCGATGGAATTGAGCCCCGAAGGCACAGAGGTTGTCCCACCCCCCCATGATCATTTGGTTGCGGGTTTGGTCAAACATTTGCCCTATTTCTGAGTGGAAGGCTGCCCAGAACTTCCGAAAAGGCGAATACCACCTTCTGAGGTGCAGGCACCAGAGCTGGAATTGTGAAAAGTGGCTAGTCATGACTGAATCCAAAATGATTATAACATAAAGGAGGTCCCAGACCCTCTCATCATGGCTGCCGCAAACATTGTATATTTGTATGAGTCCACGGATGTATTCCAAGATGAATTACCTTATACGGTTCTCATCCAATGTCAGGGGTCGATTTATAAGTAATGTCAGCATTGTTGCCCTAGCAGTTGTCTTCCCCATTCCTTTGTGGTTGTGATTTGCTGCCATCGGTACGACTTGAAATTGAATCTACATCTGAGGTGTCAGCATTCTGTTACAGATGAATATAGAGAAAGGATGCCCAGATGAAATGTACAATGTTGTGTCAGTTATCGGGTGTGATTTGGAATCAGAGGCATTGTGTGATGCAAGACACATGATGTCGAGATAGTTCAGGATGCTGGCAGTGTGTTCAGCATGGGAAGAAATTAGAATGGAGGTGTAGGCAGGAAGAAGGGATATGTATACATGAGTTTCTGTGATTTCTTGGTTCAACTTGTGAGATATGATAATTTTGAATCCTATCCTGAGTTTTGTTGGTAAATGAACACAAAACAGCCGGGCCTTCATCTAGCATGACCACCAGGCACCACTTGAATGCCAAACCATAAGAAAAAATGTAGTACTCACGGTGAGAAAAGTTTACAATGACGGGTGTTGCTTTTGCATCACATACCACTTAAACCACTCAGACCTCATGCATCTTGGAGTAAACTGAGTAGTTGTCAGATTGTACCAAGTGTGCAACCCGGCAACTTGGCTACCAACACACTGGGCAGTGAAAAAACCACATGCAACTGATGTCAAAGGATATAGAATATGTCATTATTCGCTTTGTGATGCTTTTAGCTCTGCCAAAGGTGCATTTCCACAGGGAAGCTGATGATATACACAATCGTTGGTTCAAAGCATGGTGCCAAGAACGAGTGCAATACTATGATAATAGCTCCAAGAAGGCATAGACACCCTTCATGCAGTGCAAATAAACCTTCAGGCGGTGCTGTAACAGTCAATATCAATGTGGAGTTTAATCTGAGTGTAATCTGATGGGAGTAAACCCCAAAATTGAATGCTTTTCAAGGGATCTCATCCCCCAGTATTGTCACGGCCCAGAGTCTTGCTCAATCTACACTGCGCCTCCCTTTTGTGTTGAATCCATCCCTTGCCGGTCAAATCAGAGTGTATCTCGCCTGCCGTTGTATATTCCTGCAGAGGACATTGTTCCTACATTCTGCATGTCAAACATTTATTTTGGCCTATGCTTTCCCAAAGCTCTCGCCCTGACACGACTCCAGTCGTATGAAATATTCAAAGTCTTGGTAATCATCAGAATGAATGAAAGCATGCGCCTGCGAGGAATACTCAACTTCCCCATGCTAAGAGATGCATTTCTGTACCAGCTGGTGAGAGGGATTCCTCTCAAGGAGTGAGTTCTGTAGCCTCTGCAATCCAAGATCAGAACTCCACCCCATCATCTTGGCAAAACAATTCTCGCATTACAGATATCACTCAACCGGTGGCTTCTACCCTGTCCACAACACCATGACGGTCAGTATGTACTCCAACAGCCACACCGGGTACAACAGTTCTAGCCCACCAGCACCCAGAGGAACCACACACACAGACTCAACATGTCACATTGTATCCAGCCCCTCATCTGGCATTGCTAGCACTCCCACTCTTCTCAGCTGTCTTGAAAGCCAGCCTACCCTGGTCCCTAATCCTGAAGCCCGCACTGTTATAACTAATCCACTGCAAATGCGAGCTTCAGAAAGGAATCACAGTCAGAGGCCATAGCAATTGTAACCGCAGGTGGTGTCTATACCTCGATCCATAGTCTCCAGCAGTCACCACATCCATCGCTTTGGTCACTCAGAAATGGCACGTCATGTATTTCCGATGGGCAATCTCCTGCGGCTCTAAACCTGGAACAGATGGCGGTGTATGAGTGCAAGCCAATTGGAGATGGTAAGTAATATGACGCGACGTGTTGCAAACCATTCACTGAAGCCCCACGCTGGCAGATCATAGAGAAGTACTGGAACACCGCCACGCAGCAAAACAACATTTGGTCCATTGGATTTGAGCCATGTACAAAGGAAATCGTCAAAGCGGTATGCTGAAGCAGCAGCCCACCTTGGATATTACATGCTCAAACCAGTACCAGGTTCAAGCACAAGTCCATACGGTAAAATCCCAGCTTATTCAATCAGCAACGGACAATGTCGCTTAACTTTATGTTTTCCACTACTTTGAATCCGACACAAAGTGTTTGAAATTCAGTGATTCCCTTCTCACAGACAATTTGTCTCTGTTTCCTGTAGCAGAACTTGTGAAAGGTGGTGTACATGGTCCAAATCCAACACACAGAGAGTCAAAAGTTGCTAATGAATAGCCAGCATCCACTTTACTTTCTGGCGGAGACAATCCCGAAGTTTATCTACACCAAAGTTTGTAATTGTTCGAATAACCACCGTAAGTATGCTGATGGATTTTATAATTCCATGGTTGATGACAAGGACAGTTATATACCCTAGCCTCCGATCATGTTTATGTGCCCCGCATTGTGGCATGCTCAAATAGAGTAGCAAAAGATCACAGGTGTTCATTCGAAAGCTTCCAAGTCAATGGTGAAAGCGGACAGACCTGATCTCTCGAACCACTTCAACTACAGGAATGACCATGGTATGAATACATCCTACTACACTTCAAAGGGTCGTAAGTTGTTAATGTTGCCTGCCATTGCAGACACATATACATTCTTGATGAATACCTGGAACACACTACTGGAGAGCTACCAACTGACGGTGAATAAAAATACTCTGGCTACAGCCAAGCGTCATATCCAATAGGCGGGGAACCCAATGCCTGCCGTGGTCGTCGGCATGCATGTAGCGTGTCTACACAATGCTTGTCTTCTTGACCATTGGACGTCCGAAGTGGCACTTCAGGACCCAGAAATCCGAAGCACAAACCCAAACATCCCTATACACAACAATTGCATGGTTTATACACTGCCCGTTGGGATGCCAGGGGGCAGCACGGATCACAAAGACTAAGATGCTGAAATGACCAGCTCGATGCCATCCCCAACACCAGCCGGCGACTACGGACCTAGGCTGAACTCAACATGTTCGACCAGGGAACAAGTGATTTTGGCAGGTATGAGGGCGATGATTGTGACGATGCGGATGCAGATGAGGAGGATGAAGCATCGCAAGCCGATGATGGATCAATGCAGAATGTGGAGGACTGAGGGCATACTACCAGAGAGTGAGAAGATTGGACAGTACATTCCAGACCTGCAAAGTATGATAATGGCAAAGCAAATGCAATGGCAAGCGATGTATCCGAAGCGAAGACTGTATCAAAACATGTGACACAGCTCAAAGCTAAACATAAACAGGGAGAGCGTGGCATCCCATATATAGCAATACCGGAGGGGTAAAATGTAGTACTAGGCTGAAAAATGGCATAAACATCTCCAGATTTTGTGTAAACGGCTACAGCATATCTGCAGCCCCTGCAAGGAGTATAACTCACGTGTCGTTCTGATGGTGCATATATGTCACCACATTCAGGGTGCACAGTAAAGAAGGTAAGTATGGAACGCGACCTGACACCTGGGTGATGGGAAGTGCTTGATTCTCAGTCACAGAGTTTGAGGTTCCTTGAGCACCGTCAGAGCCGTTTGGAACTCCCGGTTGTTTCTGAATGAAACTTGCGTTGTTGCTGATGTTCTCTTTGCATTCAAGAGACATCACAGGAATTGCTACAGTGGCACGCTGAATGTATTTTGCATCGTTGAGACGACTGGAATACTTCTGAAGATCGACCTAGTCTGTAATGTCAGCAAATCTCTGGAAACACCAATTAGTGTCATTCTGTAGCTCCCCATTTGGCATTGCACACTGCACAGCGAAGTCACCAATTGTCTTGATTTCTGGTGACAGGTTTTTCATCATTCACTTGATAGATACATTGGTTAGAGGCGTTGTATTGTAGCAACCTGGTTTTCCAATGTTTGAATTCAGCTATTCAGACCAAAACACCTGGTCTCAGGCTTTCGTACACAAAATGTGGATTGCGGCGTCATGACGATTCAATTGTCAGTACCCTTGAAAATTCATCCATCATCCCTCTACCTGGGATTGCAGAGCTTCCATTTATAAGGTTGCCAAGCTGGCGGATACAGTCAGAGAAGTAGTTCAGGGAAAGTATCTTTGCATTGTTGAATTCTGATTCGTAGACATGATGTTGAACAATGTCTGAATCAATCTGTTTATTATCTTTAACCACGGAAGGACACTTTGCAGCCACACATGGATTGTTCCAGGTGGGGTGACTGGCCAGTTTTTCCTGGTTGTCCGATGTGAGTTTACATTTCAAGGCTTCAAAGACATTCTTTATAGAATTACTGGCCTCGAATCGACTGAAAGCATCTTTGTGACGATGAATCTCCTCCAGATAATTCCCCATGTACTTGATCATGCCTTTTGTATGCTACCGGTACTGTGCCATAAGGGTAAATTCCTAACACATAACAGGGCATCTGTGAAGGCAATTCTTTTGTTCGCCGAACGGTTCAAAAGAGTCGCTGCCAAATCCGGAAAAATCACCTCCTGAAGTGCTTGTCTCACCATACCACTCTATTGCGTCACATGGCTATATGGCAGTTTGAATTGGATGTAGCCAGGATATGGAGACTTCATCGCCCTGTGCTGGTTGAAATTGGCATTCCTGGAATGATGTTCAAGGGAGGATACTACCAAGTGCTTCAAATGCTCAACCGAACGGAAATTGATCATATGAAGAATTTTAGGTACAATAATACTTGGTGGAGAGAGTCTTTTCATATTCCCGAACACACCTCAGGAGGTTCCAACAGCTTCATCGTCCAGGTACTGTCTCGCTTCCTGGTTCTCCGTCTCATCATCCTGAATTGCATATATCATCTTTCGGAAGTATCGCCAACAGTCTCCCAATCGCGATGATCGTGAGTTCCCTTCTCCAACTGACGGTTTTGCTGCCTCACCCTGAGGGCTATGTGGCAGCTTGACTGAGTGCAACGATATATTTTTGAAGTGGTAAGCCCGCCATGGACAGTTGAGAGGATATCATTGCCACATCTAACTATCTGCATGAAGCATAAGCTTTCCGGTGTTGGATTGAATGTAGAGAGGACAACAAGGAAGCTTTAAGACCTTCCATCAAACCTCTTCGTTGTAGATTCGTTGTTCCTTCAGCCCAGTTGTTTTTCCATTCCCTGTGAAGTGATGTTTTAGAGGAACTCAAAGAAGCACAACAAGGATGCAAGCAAGATTCGAAGGGTTCGATCAAATCATCAAAATGAAATTGTGGAAACTGAAATATGCAAGCCATCCTGTCTTCTCTCCTGAATGGTATATCAGATGTGTATGGTCTCAGGTGCCGGATCAAGAAATCATTGTAGCTCCAAGTGGCAACAGTAGATATTGAAGAGGTCAAAATCATCATACTTATGATGCAATTCAACCAACATACCTGGTGATTCCACTAACAGTCGCTTGATTTCACCACTGACTAGGTATGTTCCTCCACTTCATTGAATTTCTTTTCCTGGAGCATATGGCATGTGTTTCGCAAATACTGACTTCTGCATGACAAGCACAATGGATTGAATGCGATCTTGGGAAATGAAACGGGTGTAATTATCATCGTAAAGATTGTTTGCATTGGCGAAACAATTGTAACACAGTATGCCTGATTTTCAAGAGTCAATAACCATCGCATAGGATATTTCATTCACCCTTTTGAACAATGTGAGCAACAACGTGAAGTTGCTGATGGTTACCATCGTATGGTTGCTGAAATGCTTGTTGATAACAGCTCTCCTGAAGTTCTGCTAGATGCACCAATGCGCTTATTGATCCTCCTTCTCGTGAGACAACAGTGACTCTAGATTCATTTCACTGTTGAAGATATCAAGATACTCTTCATAAATAGGCTTGCTGGCTAGAGGGTTGTCCAACTGTGTAGTACCATATATACTTGACCAAACTGGAGGTTGCTTTGGATCAATACACACAGTGTTGCTATCGGCTTCTGTATCGCTGTAATCATCGTCAGAAGCACCAGAACAGGGGTTGCAATGCAGTTCATACACGCATGGAAGTAGAATTCTGTCATGCTTGATCACAAAAACATCATCTGGCAGTTCTTCGGCTGATTCACAGACTGTCCTTTCTTTGTAGTCGCGACGGAAGTGACTAAGGTAAGTGTCAATGTAGGAGTAAATGTTCGAGCAGTAAAGACTCTATTGCCGAAATTCCATGATTAGTTTGCGAATTGAATGGTCGCCACAATAATGAAATTCATCGCAATGGATATTTAGTTACTCATAGCATTGGAATCAGCCTGGTCATATGAAACAGCTGCATCTCAATGTACTTTTTCCAAAATTCAGTCCTACCACCCTCCTAGGATTTCTCTTATTCTTCTGTACATAATTGCAAAGTATTTCATCACTGTCCGATTTTCATTATCACTTAGTTCTCGAAACGCATACAGCACTTGCTTTCAGCTCGTCCCGGCAATATCTTTGCATTCCCATCAGACCTTCATATCGTCATTGCCGCATGTATGGTTGTCACTGTTTGTTCCATATTTGCACTACATGAACGGCGTATTCTCCTTAGATACCGACCCAGCAAACTTGTTGTGTGATACATGAAGTAAAGCATGGACAACCAAGTAAGATGTCACTGCAGAGCATGCCTTTAGTTGTCTTTGTGATGAATGTTGGCATTTAGTCGACAAATCAGAGCATTTAGATGATGCTACTTAGATTGTTTTGTAGCAGAACAGCAGGCAAGATGATGTCCCCATATCAAGATAACTCTTCGAAGTCCACATATATATTCGCTTTCCCTCCCACCCTACTTACTATCTCAAGAAAGTTCAACACACTTGCCTCACCTTAGCTACCACATTTCATCATCTCTGACGATACACTCTACACTCCCAATACTTATTCAGAGTAATGAGCATTTGTTATTCACTACTCAATTATTGACTACCATTGAGAACCTAAAATGTAATGTAATGCCTTCTGGTTGCTGAAATCAGTTATCACAGAGACCGATACAATTCAAATGCCAACTCTAAAAGTCAACATCTGGGCCGAGAATACCAGTGTTGGAGTCAGTCAATAAGCAGCAGGCACAATGGGAAGTTCGCACAAGAAGGGAGTCTATAAACGGAACAGAAATATAATAATGTAAGGGAGTGTGTCTGGCATCAGCAAAATGTAATTCGGTCCAGAAGCCATACCAAACCTCCCAGGCACTTCCATAGCTCTCAAAGGTGCTTCTAAGTACTTCCAGATGCTCCCAGCCCCCCCCCTGGAGCTTTGGAAAGTGCTCTCAGACTCTGCACGAGCATTCTCACGTGCTCCTGAAAGCAGCTGCAGTGATGGAGGTGCATTGAGAATGCTACGAGATTTGACTATTAGGACAGTCCAATTTTGGAGTTGCTGAGACCTCTGCGCAGGTCTGTAGTAGACTTCAAAAGCCACTGAGACCTCTGCACAAACTCTGTGAGAGACTTGGTGCCGTATTATCCAAGTCTTTCTATATATATACATACGGAGATAAACGGATAAAGGATATGGACTCAGTGACTGGCAGTATATATTTGGGAGACGCTGGGGTAGATAGACCTCATCTCATTATACGAAATACACACTCTATCTTTCCCAGCTCTTGGTCTCATGCACTCTTGCTGAGCTTCATAGATCCATGCAATTTGTGGGGTTCATCATGGCCGGGTATCTCAATATATCCTCTCACCCTCTTTCTACTCTTCTGTAGCTAGAACCGCTCTTTCCCGTGAATTCGATTCAGATACCATGTGAGGTGTGGCGGAGTGTTGATGATGGGCTATCTACATTCCAACTCCACCGTTTCACCACGCTGTGATCGAGTGAACTTCGAGATGGTCTCCTAAGCCATGATCCAGCGAGTGCAGAGATTCACTTCAAGGCCATGATCGAGGGTGTTTGGCGGCCGTAATCATACAAGTTTGGAGATACACTTGAAGGCTGTGATTGAGCGAGTTTGGAGATGCACTTGGAGACCATGATAGCACGAGATTGGAGGAGTACAAGGAGGCGGTCAATCTAGAGGCAGTAGTTTGGGAGGGAAGAGTGACGGGAGCTGAGACTCTGTTCATTGGTTAACTTGTAATTGTGCGAATGTAGAAAATTGACTACAAGATGGTCTGCTGGGAGATGCCAGACTGGCTGCGAGCGGGAGACAGTCGATCTTGGGATGATGCAGTATGCAGTGTATTCAGTACTCAGTAGATGCTGAACCCGGTGTAAACAGTTGATCATGACATGGAGAGACAGAGATGGATAACTTAACTTCGTGTTCTTAGACGATGTTAGAATTGAGGACAAGAAAGAGAGAGATGAGAGGGTACAGGGGAAATCATCAAAAGTACATGGGACATAAGAGAATTTCGTGTGCAAGTAAAATATCCATCCTGGATATGGCAGTTACGTGTCCGAATCTGGCGTGAAATAACACCGAGACGAGGTTATCCCAACCCATTCGGGCAAGGGGTACCCCTGATTTCCCATATCCGCTTATAATTGTCTACATCATTCTCATTGTCATTGTCATCTCTTTCTTTCTGGTGCACAACTCTTCAATCATTGCAGAACACTAAAGTTAATCATCCCTCTCTATTTCTCCATGTCATGATTATGAGTTGACAGCAAGTACAGCATACACCCAAGATTGTTGGTCTCCGATTCATTCTCATGATTATGAGTTCACCCATGAATGTAGCTTCAGCTTCCGGCGAGCCTCCCTACACGATCGACCACCATCAGCCTGCTCTCCATGAGAGCTCAAAGATAAAGTCATCTTGTCACATTCCCATGCTTGTAAGTTAACTAACTGATCAGTACAGTCTCAGCACCTTGCGTGCCATCCATTGACTGCCTCCCAGTACTTGTGGAAACTTGCACGATTACAGCCTCCAAACTGGCTCGATAACAGCATCCAAACTCGCTCGAATATGGCCTCCGTATTCGCTCCGACACGGACTCCGAAGTCTCTTGATTACCGCCTCCAAGTTCACACGACCATGGCCTCCAAGTGCATCTACACACTCGCTTGATCACGGCATCCAAGTACATCTACAAACTTGCTCGATCACGGCCTCGGAGTGTATCTCTGAGTTCCCTGGATCACCATTTTCAGGTGCACCTTGATGTGCTCTCAAGCGCCGCCTGCAGCCTGTCCAAATATACTGTGTGTTGATTGGTAGCTATATTGATACATAGATACATAGATGACAATAGATACTGCATACATGAGTTTGAAATATCTTTGAACGATAAGTAGTAGCTATGATTTCGAGGCGCACCAGAAGTGTTCTCAAAGAAGATGTTGTTTTTCCCAGACTGCTCGACTGTGATTCGAGGTGCTCCTAGTCTTGTTGCAGGCACTCTGAGGTTTGTAGCCGGCGCTCCCAGGTGTGTGGCCGGCACTCCTAGGTGCTCCCAGGCTTGTCGTCAGCACTCCCAATTACTGCGAAGGCCGGCAGGAATGCCCTCCTAGGGTCTGATACTCTGCTGAAATTGACGCCTATAAGTTTACACTCCACATCCTCTGAGACACTCCTGGAGGTTTCCAGTGACTACAATATATTTTGCTGATGGGGAGAATGTCCAGTCAATAAGCATCAGCAACAAGCAAGGTGCTGGCACCAAGCAATGGGGACTCATAATTGATCATTGTGTTACTCCAATCAGTGATGTGGTGTCTAATAGATCACTTCAGAAACAGTACATGGCAGGCATCACTCCTCTTCATGGTCCGAACTTCCAAACACCACTGAATGAGTTGATCGAGTTTGGCCTTCGCCAAAGGAATTCGAGGGTCAATACAACCCCAATTCAGCTGATGAAATTTGTTCACATTGATATTGAGGTCATTGCCTCATGGTTTATTTGCTCTTCCTGATGATGAGTAGATACAGAAGATGACAAGCCAGAAACCTTGGGTCACATGTCTGTGACCCTAAAGGTGAGTTGCAATGCTTCTACCAATTTTGTTGCCGAGCCATTTTGCTTTAACATTACCGATGTGGATCCCGATATTGCTTGGAAGAGAGTGGGTGAGCACAGTACTCATCTATTCAGATGGCACTGACATCGGGATGAGGAATCAATAGTTTCAATAGTTATATGAATTATCTATCTGAGTATTTTGCCCATTGTGAATGCTACAATGGCTGGTCTGCCAGACGCTAGCCGGAAATTCCAATTGCAATGGGGTAGTCTGGAGCCAAACGGCGATGGTGATTTGTATGCCCATTATGTTACCCCAAGCTTCGATAACAAAACTACTGCCAGATGCGCAAAGGCTGTAATGCAATTGTAAAACTGAATACTTCTGTGTGTTGTTTATTGTAGCCAATATGCCGATAGTACATCTGGTGTCAAGATGCCTATGCATTCTGGCTGCAGCAACCTACCGCTGTATGAAATTCTCCTACCTCCAGCCCAGAATACGATTGACAATATCAGAGAGAAATAGGATGATGATTTTAGGACTCAGTGTCCATAGCAAATACAATTCCAAATGATGAAAAACATGTTCAAATAGTTCAAAAAGGAGGCTTCAACGAAGCAGTCTCGGACAGCGGTGATATCTTCAAGTCATCCAACACTACCTGATTGGTCACTACAATGATTACCAGCACAGTGTTGTTCCCGTTGCGGATGTGGCTTGGTTGTTTGGGCACTTTCACAATGTGAAATCTCCCGTTGAGGGCTCTTTGGTCAATAGAATGCATACAAGCAGCCACCCAGCCACAAATCAGTCATTGTGAAGATGGTATGCACTGGCTCGACAGTTCAAGGATTTGCATTGTGGGTGTGTATTCTTCTGGCACTTTGGAGGGGGGATAGATGGGTGATAATTTTGAGCTTTTTGGAGGAGTTTTTGGTCTCTTGTTAGTGTTTTGGTTCTTATATTATGACATCAGTCATAGTCATGCATGATCGATTGTGTTGAGCGTTCACGATGTTGGGATTAATCTTTGAGATGTTTGCTGTTGGGAAAGGAATAGTGGCAACAACTGGACTCCGTGTATAGCTATCATGTAATTGTTAGCTCCATATCTGTACCTGGCTGATGTTAGCCCAAATGATGAGTGAAAATTGACAGCTTTTTAGATCATTTTGATGACGATTTTGATCATATGAATTGAGTCCACAATGCCGCAGAATGCTCATGAGCTGAGATCATTAATTTCAAGTTCCTGTCCATCGAATGGATTTGAAGAGTATGTGGTGGAACAAGCCATAATCTTAGAAACGTCAACAGGATAAAAAGACGCATTGCGACAATGTATTCAATCATATCCACATTTCCTTTCCTTTACACAACGCTTCAATTCATTTACTATACATTCATGCACAATTGTTTTAGTCACTCCTTTAATTCTTTCATAGATATTACTTGCCAGCTTATCTATTATGACATGAAGGTGCCACACTTCTCCTCCTGCTCTGATTTCTGCCAGCTCCAGGAGAAGCAAAGGATCTATCTGGAACGACCATGTCGATGACGATCACAGCATGATTCCTGATAATTACGATTATTATGGAAATAACGAGTCAGAATCTGATATCGAACCTTTTCGGAAACCTTTGTGGAATGCACTCGGCCTGTAGCCATCACAATATTCCTTCAACTCGACAGTTCGGGGACGAGCTGCGGCAACTGAAAAAACCTATATCTTAGTAAGACCCCAACATTCTAATCATTGGAAGTTCCATATAGCTACAGAGAAGGACAATGAATGAGGGTCGGCGCCACTGGCGTCCAAGTAGGTATTCGATTAAGCATTTGAATTATTCAATTCATCTCCTAAAGTAGGTATTTACTAGAGGAAGAATTTAACCGAAGCTGGTGAGCAGACAGTTTTATTGAATGCTTGATATCGGTGGCCATATGAGCCCTCTATTGATGATGTGACAGGGGTCATGGAGGGCGCAGAATACAATGCCCAGACAACTCTTGCCGGTGATCTGTTGATAGTCATGGCACTTGAGGAGCCTGTGCCTATGGACTATGCAATAATTGTGAATCCCTTTGCCCTGAATGTGGTTAAAACTGCCCAGATTTACAGTTCATGGTATGAGGAAAATGCTAGAATTGATCTAGTCCAGACAAACTCAGATCCTCCACGTGACTGCATTTCAGTGGGAAATGAATCTTCTCCATGTATGCTTTCATCGCTGATATTGTGCATCAGCTTCTCGCAAAGAATCCTTCCTCCCTTCCAGCGATGGTATACTACTGCAACACTTCCATCGACCATATATATGCATTTCAAACAAACTCACTGACAGAGATCGTGAACATTGTACACTAGTTATTTGACACGTCCTGGTCTACATGCACCATGAACACTCGTGAGGTAAGTTCAAAGTGCCCTTCTTACTTAATCATTATCTTTACGAACCATTTTGCCATACATGCTTCAATTTGCTGCAACGGAGATTGTAGAACATATTCATTCGACATACTTCTATACCATATGACAAATGGGAATGAAAGATGGATCATTGATTGATAAAATCAACCTGATATGCATTGCTCTTACCATGACAGCCATCCACCAGTGTCTGTTGGCCTAGAACCATCAGCAAAAAATATATCCGTCCAGGCAGAATGGCTCCGTCAGAGTGGACGCGCTCCGTCAGAGCCGTCAGAGACACCCCGGTGGCGGATTACTCCGCGCCCGGCCTCAATACCACCCGTCGCGTTGCATATCGCCCTCCGATCGCTGTTTCACTGTTTCTTCTTGCTCTGTCGGTCTCCTATTTTAAATGAACGCTCTGGCGTTGTGGCTAACCGTGACCATACGTCGGAATGGGTTTATTGGATACGCGCTTGAATCGGGATTGCAATGCGATGGGTGACGCTGCGAAAATCTCTCCTCGCGTTCCTTGTACCTGCGCGCAAAATGCAATTCTCTCTTTATTAATTATACGGGATTGCAAGGCGATGGGTGACGCTGCGAAAATCTCTCCTCGCGTTCCTTTTACCTGCGCGCAAAATGAAATTCTCTCTTTACTAATTATACGGGATTGCAAGGCGATGGGTGACACTGCAAAAATCTCTCCTCGCGTTCCTTCTACCTGCGCGCAAAATGCAATTCTCTCTTTACTAATTATACACATCATTCCAAGTCGCCAGATCTATGTGGCTATTGACAATCCATCGCTCGTTCCGTCTGTCTCCTGTCTTAGTACTAGTAGCTATCTCTGGAATTACATGCGCGCAGCCGACGATGTTTCCCACACTGAAAACTTACAAAGCAACGGCTGCCGGTGCTTTTCTCACTTGTACAAATTTCGAGACCGGGTCCAAGTTACCTGAGTTTTCCGGTATTGTGGTGAGCGCCATGGCTAATCATTACTCAACGAAAGCTCCATCCTCGTTTTGGAGTTTGATTTTGAATAGTCATTGCAGTTGCCACAGGAGACGCCCATTCAGCGCGCCATAACACCTCCCCGGGCGTTGCTTTACCCACACCCAGTCGTTCCGTCGATCCCCTCCGCGCCAGCTCTGGCTTCCTGTGCATCGACACATC